>MKWU01004284.1_pt1 | contig 17150 bp, 8 predicted proteins | sample 809101 | NCBI WGS metagenome assembly MKWU01 (sample SAMN05860141, study PRJNA318959) | sponge metagenome | host: Aplysina aerophoba | place: Slovenia: Piran, Adriatic Sea, Gulf of Piran | collected 2013-05-07 | reverse complement strand
CCAGCGCATCGTGCAGCTCGCCGCTGTCGTACATCTCCTTGACGATGTCGCAGCCGCCCATGAACTCGCCGCCGACGTAGAGCTGGGGGATCGTCGGCCAGTCGGAGAACTCCTTGACCCCTTCACGCACCTCGGAGTCGGACAGCACATCGAAGGTCTGGTACTGGGGAAGCAGCCGGTTCAGCACCTGGACGACCTGGGCGGAGAAACCGCACTGGGGCGTGGCAGGATTGCCCTTCATGAAGAGGACGGTGGAGCCTGAATCCACGATCCCCTGGATGCGGGACTGAAGTTCGGGGGGAATGGGCATGGCGGATTGACCTCCCGGAAGCGGACCGAGGCCGGAGAAGATGCCGCCAACATTACCAGCCCGAACGGGCATTGAGGAACGGCGCTCCGGCGGCCGGAGTCAGGGCAGGTCGAGAGCCGGGTTGCGGTCGAAGAAGTCGAAGGGACGCAGCTCGAAGCCGTGCCACATGACCGGCATCACCGGCCAGTCCTCGGCGCGGGGCAGATGGTGCATGCCCACGGTGTGCCAGACCACGATGTCCGTGTCGCTGATCGGTCGGTCAGCCTTCGTCCACGTAGGCAGACCCATGTCCGGCTCGCTCAAGCTGGGATGATCGCCTGCGGCGTAGCGTTCGTCCGGCCGGTACGGCGTCACCCACAGGTGATGCTCGATGAAGCCGGCCCGCCGCGTCGAGTAGTCCTCGGGCACGAGCAGGTTCGCCGTGTTCCTGCCGGGCAGCAGATGGTAGCTGGTCGGATAGCCGACGGCGTTGCGCCGGTTCGTGCTCTGCACACGCCACAGGGTGGGCCGCTCGAGGTTGATGTCGAGCCGGGCGTCGTGCTCGGTCGCCGCCGGGTGCGCTTCCTGGACCCACACACTCCGCCGCGGGTGGTCGTCGGGAAGCCGCTGCGTGACCAGACGATCGGCGACGAAGCGGTTGGCGGTGCCGTCGACATCCAGGTCCAGCCGGTAGTTGAAGTAGTGGTCGTGGTTGACGCCCACGATGTTGCGGTCGACGAAGCGGCCGTGAGCGTCGGCCCTCCTCCCCGACTGAAGGGCATCGACGGCGGCCGTGTTGACCGGCCCTGCCGTCGGCGCAGGCTGGATCGCGGACGCGGCACTGGTCGCCTTGGCTTCCAGGATGCCGGTGGCGCCCACTCTGGCCTCGATCGAACCGTCCTGCCGGAAGATCCAGTCGAGCAGGTAGTCGTAGTTGCCGAGAACAGCTCCAGTACGCACGACCAGGTCGCGGCTCCGACGGCTGTCCGGCTGCTCATCCGCATAGTGCCGCCAGGACGGATCGCCAGTCTCCCGCTCGTAGATGCAGATCGTCCCCGGCACGGTCGCCGGATGACCGTTGGGGCCGGTGCGCAGCGAGTCGACGTAGACCGCGTGGTCCGGGCAGTCACGACCCGGAAGCAGCGGCTTGCCCAGGCCGCCGGCAACGAACTCGCCGGCATCGATGAAGTTGCGCCCGTACCAGGCGAACGACGGGTCCATGTAGGGAACGTAGATCTCGGACAGTTGGCCCTGGTACATCACCGACCGGGGCGCAGCGTCGGGATCCTGCTGGTAGGAGACCAGAGAGAGGACCGCGCCCGTGCGCTGATCGGGCCGCAGGTGGAAGCGCCACGTCTGCCAGCGCACCTGGTAGCCGTCCAGCTCGAACCCTGATCCAAGCGGCCGGCGCACGTCGAACGGTCCCGGAACCTCGCGCGGATCATCGAGCGTCGTTCGGTCGAAGTCCGCGTCGGCCGTTGGGATAGGCGCGACGCCGTCGTCGACGACCTTCAGCACCTCGCCGGTGCCGAGATCGACCACCGCGGTCAGGCCCTCGACCTGCCGGGCCCAACTGTTGCGGGCGCCGCGAGGTTCCGAGCAACGGATGTGACCGAGTCGCCGTCCCTTCTCCTCGTCGGTGCCGAAATAGCCGGGCGGTATCGTCATGCAGTCGAGAAAGCTCGCATCGGTAATGCCACGGGCCTCGAGACCGGCGACGAAGTCGGGATGGGCAAGGGCCTCCCCGATCAGCGCCCCGTATTCCTCAAGGGTCCAACTGGGTTGCACCCCCTCGAGAAGCGACCAGGACGCGACTTCCGCGGCAGCGAGGTCGACGACCGCTTCGAAGGCCTCCGCACCCTGGCGCACGACCGCGTAGGCGGCTCGCGGCATGTCGGCGCCCGGGCGCCAGGCCAGAACTTCGTCCTTGGCCGGTTCCTGCAGCGTCAGTTGAGAGAAACGGGTTTCCCCGTCCAGGCGACCCTCGTCCCGCAGTATCTCCAGGACGCGCCAGACCTCCTGGTAGCTCAGCGGATCCAGTGGATGGTCCGCCGCCTGAAGAGGCAGAGCCACAAGCACCGCGGCGCAGAAGAGAAGGCGGAAGGCAAGTCTGGGCATCGTGGAACCTACTGGTCCTCCGTCTCCTCACCGAAAGCCGTGCTCTTGTACTCCCCGCCCTCGGCCCAGCGTTCCCAGATGGGCCGGTTGTCGGTGCCGGTGATCAGCCAGCGGTCACCGTACTTCTTGACGGTGTAGAACTGCTCCATGATCGCCTGGCGCCGAGGCCGGAAGTCGATGAAGACGCCGCGGACGACCGCCGTATCGTCGACCCACCCCTCGAGATACATCGACTGCTTGTCGTAACCTGACGGAGGTCCGATCACGCCAGCCGCGTTGAAGATGTTCCGGTACATGGCGACCCAGTCGGCCTTCGTCTGGCCGGAATAGTCGCTGAAGTCCTCGGACCAGTAGCTCAGGTGCTCCTCGACCTGCTCCCATGTCCTCGCATCCCTCTGCGTGTCGAGCACCTGGTTGACCACCTCGAGCACCGCGGCCTCGTCTTCCGCCGCCGGCGTCCAGTCGGCGACCACGTCACCGGCCGGACCCTCCGCGGCGTCCGTCACCTGCTCGGGAGCGATCTCGAACACCGCGAGGTGCGCCTCGTCCTTGACGTACATCCGCGACCCGGCGACCGTCAGGTGGGTGAACACCGGGGTGTCGGCGACCTCCCAGGACGCGAGTTCCTGGTACTCGGAGGGATCCGCCGCCACCACCTTGATCTCGCCGTTGTCCGTGAGCACGAGGAGCCGGTCCTCGCCGACCACGACGAAGGCCGCGTACCGCGCCACCTGGGGCGGACCCTGCCAGCACTGCTGGCCGGTGCGCATGTCGACGCAAACGATGGTCCCGAGCCTCTTGTGGGAACGGAAGTAGGCGTGGTCACCGACCAGCACGGGCGAGTCCATGTAGAGCTCGTGCCGCTTCGTCGCCCAAACGCTGTTCACGTTCCAGAGTCCGTCGCCTTCGGTGGGCTCCGGATCGAGCAGCGCGTTGCCCCAGTGGTAGCCGCCAATCAGGATGTTGTCCTCGTACAGCAGCGGCGTCGGGATGTTCTGCTCCATGAAGATCCGCAGTTCCTTCTTCCACAGCGTCTTGCCGTCGCTGACGCGAATGCCGACGACGTGGTTCTGGGTCGAGGTGACGATCTGTCGCACCCCGTCGATCGTGAACGCCATCGGCGACGCGTAGCCCGGCGGCAGGTACTCGGTACGCCACACTTCTTCGCCGGTGTGGCGGTTGTAGGCCACGATCTCACCCAGACTCTCGATCGACGGATCCGGCCAGGTCTGACCGATCGGGACGATGACCAGGTCGCCCTCGACCAGAGGCGAGGCGCTGGTGCCGCACTCGGGATAGGGCTGCGCGTAGATGTCGTCGTAGCTCTTGTCCCAGAGCACGTCGCCCTGCTCCGCGTCGATCGCGTGCAGCCTCTCCGTGACCCCGAAGGTGTAGAGCGTGTCGCCGACCGCGGTCAGCGTCGACTTCGGGCCGGGGCCCCACGCCCAGGCGTGGTTCACCGGCACGTAGGCGACCGGATACGCGTAGCGCCAGATCTCCTCGCCCGTCTCCGGGTCGAGCGCCAGCACCACCTCCTCCTCGCCCTGCCGGACGTGGATGTAGAGCTTGCCCTGGTGGATGATCGGCGCCGACTGCCCGAGGCCGACCTCCAGCTTCCAGACCTGGTGCAGGGAGGCCGGCAGCGGACCGTGAAGCGCCGCGGCGAGCCTCTCGTTGCCGGCCACGGGCGCGTAACCGTCCCTGGCGGGACCCCGCCACTGCGACCAGTCGCCTTCGGCGGCAAGGGCCTGCGAGGACCACGCAGCCGCGAGCAGAGCCAGGCAGAGAAGGAGCTTCAGCGCTCCGGTGGACCGAACGACTGTCGCTTTCCGCATCACGATGATCTCCTCTGGTCGAGGTCAGTGGGCAGGCCGGGACCGAACGGCCGCAACCTCTAGAAGTCGAAGCTGAGCCGCAGCATCAACCGGCGCGGATACTGGTAGAGGGAAGGCACCAGATTACCGTCCCTGAACGCAGTGGCCTGCCACCAGTCCCAAGCGTCTTCGTTCAGGGCGTTCAGGACCTGCAGATCGACGCCGAACGAGACGTCACCACCGAGCGAGAAGTTGCGCCCGATGCCCAGGTCGAGCGTCGCACTGCCCGGCATCCTCCGCTGGTCCTCACGCGGGGTCAGGGCGACATCGATCTGGCCCTGAGGCAGTTGGACCCTCTGGAAGAGTCCGTAGGGCCGGCCGTCCTGAACCTTCAGCACTCCTGCTCCCCGGAGCTGCCACGGCAGGTCGACCTGGACCTGGCCCGCGAACACCCAGGTTCGGTCTCCCTGCAACAGCCCTTCAGCGTTGATGTGGTGGTTCGGATCCACGCCCATCTGGGACGAGAAGAACGGTTCCGCCTGGCGCTGGTCGAGGTTCCGTGCCGTGAATCCCTCCGAGTTCGACCAGCCGAGCGATGCGTTCATCCCCCACCTGCCGACCTTCCGCTTGGTCAGGCTCACGAAGATGGCCTCGTAGTCCTGGTGGTACCTCGCACCGGGGGGCGCGTTCGCGCCCGGCCCCGGGCTGTTCCCCTTGCGCCGGGTCGGCTCCTCGACGATGCCGAAGAGCGTCATCGTTTCGCCGGTCTCCGGATTCTCGAACGGCACTTCCTCGTAGACGCCGTCGTCGAGGATGTGCCAGCCGATCAGGTTCGTGCCGCGCTTGACGACGAGTTCGGCGCCGAGCGTCAGCGTCTCGCTGAGCTGCTGCTCGTAGCCGAGGGCGTACTGGTCGTACTCGGGCGCCTTCATGTTCGGGTCCGGCTGAATGAGATTCTCGTCGGCGACCGTCCGGTAGACGTACCAGGGGCCGTTCCGGTAGTAGCTGAAGGCGTACATCGAGGGCGGCCGGTCGGGGTGAGGGCCGTTCCACACGGCCGTGTTGTTCGCCTCGAAGTACTTGCCGTAGGAGACGCGCAGCACACCCTGCCGCTCGCCCTCGCCGACCTGGTGGGCGATCCCCAGCCGCGGCGAGATGTTCTTCCAGTCGACCAGGTCATCGTAGGCGGGGTAGAAGTCACCGCTGAAGACGGCGTTGCCCTTGCCGCCGCCGTGGGCCAGCAGCACCTCGTAAGGGGGAATGCCGCCGTTGTCATGGTCGTACCGCACGCCGAGGTTCAGGGTCGTCTTGCCGCCCAGGTTCCACGAGTCGTCCACGAAGAGCCCGAGAGAGGTCGAGTCGCTGCCGTAGTAGTGCTGCTGCCGGGTGTAGCGCCAGTAGAAGCTCTCGGCGAACTTGGCGTAGTAGAGACCGCCCGAGCCCGGGTAGAGCTGCGGCGTCTTCGTCGTCGCGTCGGTGAACTGGACGCCGAACTTGAACTCGTGACTGCCGCCGAGGTCGTCCGCGAAGTGGGTCAGCTTGGCGCTGGTGCGGATCATCCCGGGCCCGTAGTCGTATGGATACCTCGGTCCGCCGACGGTCGTGGGCACCGGCTGGGTGTAGTCCACGAAGGGCGGCTCCGTGCTGCCGGTGACCGAGGCCACGCGGTCGTAGTTGTCGAAGTCGGCCAGGTTCATCTCGAAGAACGTCCGGTTCGAGAACACCGACTGCCAGCCGAGCCGGAAGGAAGGCCGGATGCCGAACTCGTGCGTCTGCGCGTCCTGGGAGAGGAAGGGATCCGAGGACTGCTGCCAGTCGTAGTCCTCGTACTGGGCGCTGAGCGTCAGCGTGTTCGACGGGTTGAAGGTCCAGTCGAGCTTCAGGGCGGAGCGCTCCCAGAGGTCCGGCCGCACGAACTCCCGAATCGAGCCCGGCTCCCCGAGCGCGTCCTCCTTGTACTCCAGCGACAGGAAGTACCACAGCTCGTCCTGGACGAGCGCGCCGCCGAGCGCCAGGGTGTAGTTGTTGAACTTGTCCCGATAGAAGCCGGTCTCCTCGCCCGTCAATCCAGCCACCTTCGGGCCTTCCGCGGTCAGCCCGTCGAACTGGCCGTAGTAGTTCAGGCGGCCATCGAACTCGTTCGTCCCGGACTTCGTGACGATGTTGATCGCACCGCCGGACATGCCTCCGTACTCCGCCGGGGCGCCGACGCCAAGCACCTGGACCTCCGAGATCGTGTCCGGGTTGATCCAGAACCACACGCCGCCGTAATCGTGCAACGTGGAGTTGAGGCCGTCCATGTTCCACGAGTTCGACACGCCGCCGCTGCCGTAGACCGAGTACCTCCAGTCGCCGTAGGTCTGGTCGCGCCCCTGGAGCGTCACCCCCTTCGCCATGCTCGCGTAGTCCTGGAAGCTGCGTTTCGTCGGCAGGTCGTCGATGAAGTCCTCGGTCAGGTGGGTGCTGATCACGTTGCTCGTCACGTCCAGGATCGGCCGCTCCGACGTGACGGTGATCTCCTCCGTAGTCGCGGCGAGCTGGAGCACCATGTTCACCGTGCTGGTCTGCGAGATCGAGATGCGGACACCCTCGACGGTCTCGTCCTCGAAGCCGTCGAGTCTTCCGGTGACCGAGATCGCGCCCGGATTGAGCGCGCTGACGAGGAACTCGCCGTTCACGCCCGTCGTCGTCGAGCGGTCGCCGCGCACCAGCGGTCCGTCGACCTGGATCATCACGCCCGGCAGCGGGTCGCCGTTCGCGTCGCGCACCTCGCCGCGGACCGTGCCGACGTTCTGGGCCAGGGCCGGCGCCGCGATGAACACAAGAAGCAGAGAAACAAACACGGCCATACGGATCTTCGACATGGATACCTCCGGCTTCTATTGACGACCTACCGTCGATATCCTGACCTATCCGATAGTGTTCGATCCAGAACAAGACCTTAACTAATCTTAAGGTTTCTGAACGCGCCTCTCTACTATCCCTCCAGCGACGAGCTCCCTGTGCTTCCGGTCCATCCCTCCGCCATTGACACACGTCTCTTCAAACTCCCCGGCCGGCCGCTTCTCTTCGTTGTCGCGCTGACGCTCTGCGCGCCAGCATTCGGTCAGGTCGACGCCCATTCCACCGAACGCCCCTCGATCAGGGCACTCGTCATCGACCAGCCGATCGTCGTCGATGGCCGGCTCGATGAGCCGGCCTGGCAACAGGCCGAGGTCGGCAACGGCTTTCGCCAGCGCGAACCCCGTGAGGGGGCACCGGCATCCGAACGCACGGAGTTCTCCATCGCCTACACCCCGTCGACGCTCTACGTCGCCCTGCGCGCGTTCGATCGGGAGCCCGCGAGGATCATCGCCAAGGAGATGGAGCGCGACGCGGAGCTTGCCTCCGACGACTCCTTCGTTCTGGTCTTCGACACGTTCCTCGACGGCAGGAACGCCTTCGCCTTCGCCACCAACCCGAACGGTGCCCGTCACGATGCGCTGATCACCGACGAGGGACGCGACGTGAACACCGAGTGGGACGGCGTCTGGACGGTCAGGGCTCGACGAACGGCGGACGGCTGGACGGCCGAGATGGCCATTCCCTTCGCGACCCTGCGCTTCGATCCGGCGCTCGATCGCTGGGGGCTCAACGTCCAGCGGCTCATTCGCCGCAAGAGCGAAGAGGTGAACTGGGCGTATCTGCCCCGTTCCGCCCTGCCGATCACCACGTCCGGCGTATCCCACTACGCGGCCTACCGCGTTTCCCTGGCCGGCAGCCTGACGGGGCTCGCCGGGCTTCGGCGCTCGCGCAGTCTGGACATCAAGCCCTACCTGATCGGTTCCGCCTCGGAAAAGCCGCCGACCCGTACCTCGGCGAACGACCTCGACGGCGGACTCGACATCAAGTGGGGACCGAGCAAGTCGGTGGTACTCGATCTCACCTACAACACGGACTTCGCCGAGGTCGAGGTCGACGATCTGCAGGTGAACCTGACGCGGTTCTCCCTCTTCTTCCCCGAGAAGCGGGACTTCTTCCTCGAGAACGCGGGCATCTTCGAGTTCGGCCCTCCCCAGAGAGTGCCCTGGCTGCCCGCCCTGATGAAGGCCTTCTTCTCGCGCCGCATCGGGCTCGACGGCGGCGCGACGGTGCCGATGGACTTGGGGGCTCGCCTGACCGGTCGGCTCGGCGAGTGGAACTTCGGCGTCCTCGGCGTCGGTACGGGAGCGGCGGACATTGGAGACCACGGCGTGCCGCAGACCGCCTTCTCGGTCGCCCGGGTGAAACGCAACATCGGTGAGCGCTCCAGCGTCGGCGCGATCTTCACGCAGCGCGACCCCTCCGTAGCGGGAGCGGAGAACCTCTACGGCTTCGACCTCGAGCTCAAGCCAACCCAGCTCCTCCAGCTCAACGGCTACTGGAGCCGTAGCGAGCGCCCGGGCATCGACGTCGACGACGCCTCCTTCGGCGCCGGCGTCGGCTACCAGGGTTCGACGCTCACGACCTCGGCGGACTTCATCGAATCGCAGCAGAACTTCGACCCGGGCGTGGGTTTCCTGCTGCGCGAGAACTTCCGCCTCTTCAACCCGCGCTTCATCTGGCAGCCGCGGATCGAGCGGGGCGGCATCCGTTCCTGGTACGCCGAGGGCGCGCACCGCCGTTTCGAGCGTTCGAGCGACGGGCGCCTGGAGAGCGAGGAGACCTACGTGTACCCCCTCGGCATGGTCCTCAAGTCGAACGACTTCTGGGAGTTCGGCGCCGTCCGCACGAAGGAGCAGCTCTTCGCGCCATTCGAGATCTACCCTGGCGTGGTGATCCCGCCGGGTCTGTTCGAGTTTGACGGCTGGGAGCTGCTGATGCTGACCGACGCATCGCGATCGGTGTCCTTGCGGAGCTTCAACAACTGGGGCGAGTTCTACGAGGGCGACTGGGTCTCCGTGCGACAGCAGCTCAGTCTTCGCCTGTCACGCCTCGTTCGCGCCTCAACCACCTGGTCGCACCACGATGTCGAGCTGCCGCAGGGCGCCTTCGAGATCAACCTCTGGAGCCAGGGCGTCGACCTCTCGTTCACGCCGGATCTGCGACTGAACATGATCGCCCAGTACAACGACGCCGCCGAGGACCTCGGCGTCAACATCCGCTTCCACTGGATCTACCGACCCGGCGCAGACATCTTCCTCGTCTACAACGAGAACTGGACGGCGCCATCGCTCCGGGAGCGACGCACCCAGGGCCGGCAGCTCATCCTCAAGGCCACCTATCTGTTCCAGCGCTAGGAGCTGGCGCGGCAGAAACTGGGTGCGCCGGCCGTGGCGCGGGCCTTCTGGCCCGCGTTTACGGCAACCGGCGCGAAGCGCCGACTCCGGACCTTCTGCCGCGCTAGGGCCGCGCCTGGATCTCCCGGCCCGACCGGACCGCTTCCATCGCCTCCCCCGTCCGGCCGAGGCGACTCAGGATGTCGGCCAGAACGAAGTAGCCGAGGGCCCCGGCCTGGTGGGCTTCGTCCTGTTCGAGGCCCGCGCGCACCAGTTCCTCAGCCCGCTCGAGATCGCCTCCCTGGTCCATCAGCAGCTTCGCCAGCAGGTAGTGCCCCTCGATGAACTGCGGGTTCGCGTTCACCGCCGCCTGCCACAGTTCCTCCTGCTCCACCGCGTCTCCCTCCCCGCCCAGAAGCCGGCCGAGGTTGAACAGCGTCCTGTAGTGCCACGGCATTCGGGCCAGCGCCTCCTTGTAGCGCTCGATCGCCCTCGCTGTCTCGCCGCGCTCCTCGTGGAGCACGGCCAGGTTGAAGTGCGGCTGGACCGGGCGGTCGTTCACCCGGATGGCCTGCTCGAAGGCCTTCTCCGCCTCGCCGACCCGGCCAGCCAACGCGAGCAGTTCGCCGTGCTGGTTGTGGACCAGCGCCGGCGCGTGCTCGTAGCGGGCCGCCGACTCGGCGACTTCCAGGGCTTCGGCCTGACGCCCCAGATCGACCAGAATCTCGGTGGATGCGATCGCCGCCTTGCTGTCGTGCGGGGCCAGTCCGCGAAGCCGCTCGAAACCGACCAGGGCGTCCTCCGCCCGGCCGAGCCAGAGATACGAGTCGGCCAGACCCATCAAGGATGCCTGATGATCCGGGTTGCGGCCCAGGGCATTCTGGAAGTACGCGATCGCCGCTTCGTACTCGCCTTCGCGCTGGTGCAGGTTGCCAAGCATCTGCTGGGCGTCGACCACTCCGGGATCCAGCTCGATCGCCTCCAGCAGGCGCTCGCGGGCAGCCGCCGTCTCGCCCTTTCCGATGTCGCTCTGGGCAAGCATGATCGCCCGGTGGACCGCGATCTTGCCCTTTGGGTCGGCGAGACCCGAGAGGTCCTCGGGCGCCTCCGCGCGGCTGCCGCTGCCGGCCAGATAGCCGAGCGCCTGGAGCTGCGCCAGCGTCTCCTGATCGAGGTCCGGCCGCGCGGCGTCGCCCGACCCCGCCCGGTCGAAGTCGCGGATCATCCCCAGCAGACGGTCGCGGAGTCCCCGCGCTTCGACCCGCGCGCCGCGTACGACGTTCTCCGTCTCCCCCGGATCCTCCGCCAAACGGTACAGCTCGGGTTCCGGTGCATCGATGAACTTGAGCGGTCCAGTGTGAATGGCGCGTAGCGGCGCCCAGCCGTAGTGGTAGAGCGAGTAGTACGACTCGACGTAGGCGGAGCGTTCACCGTCGTCCATGCCGAGCAGGAGCGGAAGCAGGCTGCGCCCTCCCTGGCGGGAGGGGATAGCCGGTGCCGGGCGACCGAGCGCCTCGAGAACAGTGGGGCGGAGATCGACGTGGCTCACCGCAGTAGCCACCCGGCGACCGCCGAGGCGAGCCCCCGGCAGCCGAACGATCAACGGCACACGCGCCGTGCTGTCGTAGACGAAGTAGCCATGGAAGTACTCGCCGTGATCGCCGAGGCCCTCTCCGTGGTCGCCCGTGACGATCAGGAGCGTCCGCTCGAGCAGGTCCCTGCCTTCCAGCATCTCGCGCAGCCGCCCGACCAGGCTGTCCGTGTACGCAACCTCCGCGTCGTATGGCCGCTGCGGATACCGCGACGCATAGGGCTCGGGCGCCTCGTAGGGATCGTGCGGCTCGAAGAGATGCAGCCACAGGAAGAAGGGCGAGCCGAACGTCTCGTCGAGCCAGGCCTCCGCCTCCTCGATCGTCTCCGTCCCCTCGCGCTGAACGGCCCCGATGTTCAGCATCCCCATGTCCTGAACCTTGAAGTCGTCGTAGTAGCGGTCGAAGCCGCGATCGATTCCCCATCTGCCGTCCAGGACGAAGGCACTGACGAAGCCTCCGGTGCGCCGGCCGGCGGCGGACAGGTCCTCGGCGAGTGTGGGCAGCCGCTCGTCGAGCGCATAGCCGACGTTCTCGCGTACGCCATGGACCGGCGGGTAAACCCCGGTCATGATCGAACTGTGCGCGGGAAGGGTGAAGGGAACCGTGGTCAGCGCGGACTCGAATAGAACCCCCTCGGTCGCGAGCCGGTCGAGGTGCGGCGTCTCGATGTCCGCATAGCCGTAGCAGCCGAGCCGGTCGGCGCGCAGCGTGTCGATCGTGACCAGCACCACGTTCCACGCCTCGGGAGACAGATCGCCGACCGCTTCGGTCCAGGCCGCGGCAGTGGAAGGGCGCTCGGCCGATTCGACAGGCTCAGCCGATGAGGTGCGCTCCGGAACCGGGGCTGGCTCCCGCTGGCAGGTGGCGAGCGAAGCGACCGCAAGCACCGAAGCTACGGCGGTCATCCGCCGGCGCCGGAACCCGATTCGCTTCTGCGTCTTATTGACCATTTGTAGGGCGCTCAGTACTATGAAAAGCCATCCTAACGGCAGCGCGAAGATTCCTGAGTAACCGAAAGGTCGATCAACACGTCTCCCCCAAGACACAGGAAGGCTTCGACGTGGTTCCGCAGCGTCTGACGGGACCTTAGGAATTCTTAAATTTGTTGGGGGATGAGGTTCCGTGAAAGGGAGACCGCGATGTTTACCAACTCTCTCAGGACGACCCCGATCGTGGCGCTGAGCGTCCTCGCTTTCGGCGCCGGCTTCCTTGCCTGTGCCCCGGCCGCAGAGGAAGAGACAGAACCTCCGGCCGAGGAGCCCGCCGTGCGGGAAGTGCCGGCGCCCGTCGGGGAGATTGTCGTCATCCGGGGCGACAGCCGCGAGTTCCTCGAACTCACTCCGGGCAACCCCACGTTGATGGTGGCAACGGACGTCGGCGATCCCAACGCGATCGGCACGGTGGCGGGCACCACGAAGATGAGCAACGTCATCGCGCGCTACGAGAACTTCTCTCTCGAGGACTGGGTCTACACCTACGACGAGTACATCTACGGCCTCGAGGGTGGAGTCCTGACGCTCGAGACGGAGGACGAGGTGTTCGAGGTCGGCCCGGGTGACGGTCTGTGGATCCCAAGGGGTACGGTGGCCAAGAGGCTCGAGGCCGGCGAAATGGCCCCGAACCTGGTCGCCGTCTACCCGTTCGACTGGGTGCCCGCGGACGAGAACTGGTCGATGGAGGGCGAACCGGACCCGGTGGTCTTCGTCGCGGCCGCCGACCGCGAGATCGTCGAGTTCGGGCCGGGCATCTACACCGGGTCCGATGTCGGGCCTGCCAGCGCGCCCGGTGTGGTCGCGGTCAGCGACATCCTCCACTGCGCGGTCACCGTGCTGGACAACTTCGATACCCAGCAACAGCGCCCGATGATGTTCGACGAGTACCTCTACGTCCTCGAGGGGAGCCTGACGATCCTCTCCGGCGAGGACGCCCACGAACTCGGCCCCGGCGACGCCATCTGGATGCCCAAGGGCGCGATGGTCCAGTACCAGTCCGAACAGTCGACGCTGATGGCGATGATCTACCCCGCCAACTGGCAGGAGCAGATGGCGGCCGCGCAGGAGGCCGCAGGAAGCGAGGAAGCCGAGTAACGACCCGTCCACCGCAGCGCGAACTCTGGATGCGAGAGCGCCTCCTGAGGGAATTCCGCCTAGAATGTGCGCCGCGTGCGGGCAGTCGTCCGCTTCCCAACACCCTCGCAAGGAGCCGAGATGAGGAATCGCCTTCAGTTCTGTTCATTCCTGCCCCTTCTGACGCTGGCCGTCGCATCGCTGCATGCGGAAGAGTGGACCTCCTGGCGCGGGCCCTACCAGAATGGCTACTCGCCCCAGACCGGGCTGATCGACACCTGGAGCCCCGAAGGTGAGAACCTGATCTGGCGCCAGGACTTCATCGCCCGCTCGACGCCGGTCGTGATGGGCGGTCGGGTGTTCGTCAATGGGCGCGCCGGCTCGGGGATCCACGAGCAGGCGGTCATCGCGGCGTTCGACGCCGGCACCGGCGAGCCGCTGTGGGAGAACCGCTACAACCTCTACCTCACGACCGTCGCGATGAACCGGGTCGGGTGGGCCTCGCTTACCGGCGATCCGGAGACCGGCTACACCTACGCCCAGCTCGTCAGCGGCCTCTTCCTCTGCCACGACCGCGACGGAAACCTGGTCTGGTCGGTTTCCCTCAAGGAAGAGCACGGTCGCTTCGAGGGCTACGGCGGCCGGACCGCCTCCCCGGTGATCGACGGGGACCTGATCATCGTCAACATGAACAATGGCAGTTGGGGCAACCAGGGCATACCCCGGCATCGCTACTACGCCTTCGACAAGCGAACCGGCGCGGTGCAGTGGATGTCGACGCCGGGAGGCACCATCTACGACCGGAACACCCAATCGATCCCGATCGTCACCGTGATCAACAACCAGCGCTTGCTGATCACCGGTAACGCGGATGGGCACATCTACGCCCTGCAGGCCCGCACCGGCAAAAAGGTCTGGGAGTTCGATCTCTCCAAGCGGGGTATCAACTCCTCGCCCGTCGTCGACGACCAGGGCAGGGTCTTCATCTCCCACAGCGAAGAGAACATCGATGAGGGCACTCTCGGCCGCGTCATCGCAATCGACGGCACACTGAGCGGCGACATCACGAACACCGGTGAACTATGGCGGTGGAACCGGAACAAGGCCGGGTTCCCGTCGCCGACCATCCACGATGGCCGCCTGTACGTGGTGAACAACTCCGGCAACCTCGCCGCGGTCGACACGGAAACCGGCGAGGTCTACTGGGAACTCAGCATCGGAACGGTCGGCAAGGCGTCGCCGGTCTGGGCCGACGGCAAGATCTACGCCGGCGAAACGAACGGCCACTTCGCGATCATCCGGCCGGGAGAGACGAGCGCCGAGATCCTCAGCCGGCACCAACTGAAGGTGCCCGACGGCCGCTACGCCGAGCTCTACGGCTCGGCGGCGATCGCCTACGGACGCGTCTACTTCACCACCGAGGAAGGGGTCTACTGCCTCGGCGACAAGGACGCTCCCTTCGAGGTTACGGCTTCCCCACTTCCCAGCCGCGGCGACGAGGGCGAACCGGAAGGACCGCCGGCTACTCTGCTCGTGGTGCCCGCCGAGATCCGCGCCGATCCCGGCGAGAGTCACGACTTCCAGGTCTTCGCGTACGACGCTCTCGGCCGACCGCTCGGTGAGGTCGAAGCCGACTGGTCGCTCCGGGGGATCGAGGCGGAACTTGCCGGCAACACCCTTCGTTTCGCCGACGACGCCAGTTTCCAGGCCGGCGCGCTGGTCGCGTCCAGCGGCGACCTGACCGCCGAAGCGCGCATTCGTGTCTTCCCGCCCCTGCCGTGGACGGAGGACTTCTCCGGCGGAAAGAAGGGCTACTGGATCGGCGGCGGCCGGTACGACATCGCGGAAGAAGATGGCGACAGCATCCTGGTCAAGCCTGTCGCCGAGAGCGGACTGCTGCGCTCGCCGCTCCTGCTCGGGCCGCCTTCACTGGGGAACTACACGATCCAGGCCGACGTCCGCAACTCGCAGAAGGGCCGGCGGCGCTCCGACTCGGGTTTGATCAACTCCGGCTACATCCTCGACATGCTGGGTATCCACCAGCGCCTCCAGATCCGCTCCTGGTCGGCCCAGCTACGGGTCGAGCAGAAGGCCGACTACGCGTTCGAGATGGACCGTTGGTACACGATGAAGCTGCAGGTGGAAGCACAGGGCGACTCCGCCACGATCCGCGGCAAGGTATGGCCCCGCGACGAAGAGGAACCGGCCGAGTGGACGATCACAGCCGAAGATCCCCACCCGATCCGCAGTGGTTCGCCGGGTCTTCTCGGCTACTCGCCGGCCGTCGTTTCCTACGACAACGTTCGAATCACCGGCAACTGAACATCCGAGGTCCGATCGAGTGCACGACGAGAAGAGGGCAGCAAGAAACCACTGAACCCAAGGAGCGGAGCATGAGCAAGCCAGGGCTGGCAGCAGCGATTCTGATCTCGGCGGGGACCGCCGGGGCAGTAGCGGAAGATCCGCCGGCCATGTTCGGCCTGACTCCTTCGCGCAACATGGTGTCGACCGAGACCGGCGTCCCGACGGACTGGGACATCCTGTCCGGCAAGAACATCAAATGGAAGCAGAAGCTCGGCTCCCAGACCTACGCCGGACCGATCATCTACGACGGCAAGGTCTTCGTCGGCACGAACAACGAGGGCGAGCGCCGTCCCGGCATCGTCGGCGACAAGGGCATCCTGATCGCCTTCCGCGAGAACGACGGCGAGCTCCTGTGGCAGGCCACGCACGACAAACTGCCGGCCGGACGGGTCAACGACTGGCCGCTCCAGGGCATCTGCTCGACCCCCTACATCGAGGACGGCGTCGCCTACTACGTCTCCAACCGGGGTGAGTTCGTCGCGGTCGACGTCGACGGCTTCGCGAACGGCAACGACGGCATGCAGGACGAGCAGTACAGCCACGAGCAGGACGCGGACATCCTCTGGATCTACGACACGATCGCCGAGCTCGACGTCTTCCCCCACAACCTCGCCGCCGGCTCGCCCATGGTGGTCGGCGACGTCGTCGTCGCGACCACCGGCCAGGGCGTCGACGAGGGGCACATCAACATCCCCTCCCCGCTCGGTCCGAGCTTCGTCGCGCTCAACAAGCACACCGGCGAACTGGTCTGGGAGAGCGCCCACCCGATGGAGAAGATTCTCCACGGGACGTGGTCCAATCCGGCAGCCGGTGTCGCCGGCGGCCGCGAGCAGATCGTCATCCCGGGCGGGGAGGGCGTCGTCTACTCCTTCGCGCCGGACACCGGCGAACTGATCTGGACCTTCGACGCGAATCCCAAGGAGTCCGTGTGGGAACTCGGCGGCAAGGGCAGCCGGAACAACATCATCTCCACGCCCGTGTTCCACCACGACGTCGTGTACATCGGCGTCGGCCAGGATCCGGAGCACGGAGAGGGCCCCGGCCACTTCTACAAGATCGACGCCTCCGGGACCGGCGACATCACCGAGTCGGGCGAGATCTGGCACGTCGGAGGCGACGACTTCCACCGCACGATGTCGACCGCGTCCGTCCATGAGGGGCTGGTCTACATCGCCGATCTCTCGGGCCACGTCTACTGCTTCGACGAGGAGACCGGTGAACTCCAGTGGATGCACCACACGTATGCCGCGATCTGGGGTTCGACCTTCGTCGTCGACGGGAAGATCTACATCGGCGACGAGGACGGCGAAGTCGCGATCCTCGCGACCGGTCGCGAGGAGAACCTGATCAACGAGGTGTTCATGGAGGGCGCCGTCTACACGACACCCCTGGCCAAGGACGGCGTGCTCTACGTGGCGACCCGCTCGGAGCTCTACGCGATCGAAGAGGGGGCCCAGTTGGAGGCGGCAGAGTAGCGCCAAACGCGGCTTCCTTTGCGGTACGCTCCCGGATCGCACTATGAGGGAGCGCGCGATGGAACGGAAGATCCGCATGGGCATGGTCGGCGGCGGCCAGGGCGCTTTCATCGGCGCCGTCCACCGGATGGCGGCGGGGCTCGACGGTCTGATCGAGCTCGTCTGCGGCGCCTTCAGCTCGGATCCCGAACGCTC
>MKWU01004282.1_pt1 | contig 17159 bp, 13 predicted proteins | sample 809101 | NCBI WGS metagenome assembly MKWU01 (sample SAMN05860141, study PRJNA318959) | sponge metagenome | host: Aplysina aerophoba | place: Slovenia: Piran, Adriatic Sea, Gulf of Piran | collected 2013-05-07 | reverse complement strand
AAGTTGATATGGTCACAGAATGCCAACAGTTTTCAAATAATTCTGGATTAACAGAAAGTAATAAACCTAAATTCACTATGTGTACCATTTAAACAATATATTTGCTCATAAAGGTTTTAGGGTATAATACCATTTAAACACTAAATTTACTCAACAAGTTTATATGTTTACTCTACGGCTAAACAACTTAGGTATTAAATTTTCTATGGGTAATTTTAATGTTTAAAGGGTATAACTCATATCCTATGATGGATTTCATGAGTTTTGGATTGAGATCATGAATCATTTGAGCTACTTTAGTTTGTGGGGCTTCAACATCTTCAAAAAATTTCATAGCCACTTTTTCATCCATTGCCAAACTTTTTCAGCAAGGGTTAAGCTCCGGGGTATAAGCAGGAATTCTGATGAGCTTGATGTTTTCTGGAATGGTCATATTCTTAGAAGCATGAAAGCCAGGATTGGCTAACATTTAATTATTTTACTTAGACGGAACGCCTGGCGCTATGTGGTTGTCTATCATTAGGATTTTAGGTTCTTTCGGATCTTGTTTTCTAACCCTCTGACAGCGAGCAAGAATCTTTCAGCAAACCTTCGAAAATAGCATTAGACACCGATGATGTTTCCCCATAGAAGCTATTCCCTGTGATAGGTGAAAAGTAATCCCATAACCAAAGCGATAGATAGATGTGCTGATGCTTACCAATAGGCTTGACACCTTTGGAAACCAATACACGTTCTTGTTTGGTCATTAATCCAAAACGAGATTCATCTTGAAAATAAAGATTGAAGGAATCAAACTTAACCTCATCTATTTCGTTTTTAATCTTAAGCAGCTTATCCGGAAGTTCTTCTTGAAACTCTTTTATAGCCTCCTTATCTTTTTTATGATGAGATTTTCTTGAAACAATCAGCACACTATTGTGATGTTTCCGCCAATGATTATAAAAAACTTGATAACTTATATTGGATTGGTGATTTAGATACACCCATGCTAATAACTCAACATAACTAGTCATCGTTGTTGAAGGATTTGCAAGCATAGATGCTATGGTTTCTTTGGTTTGTTCCGTTATCCATAGCGAAATACCGAACTAAATATTAACCTAGTATGAATTATTCGGGTTAAATAATATCTATGTATAAAGGGTATTATAGCTGTTAAGAGTTTATTACACATTTATACTTTTGCGTATAAGGAAGGATCGTCTTTTTGAAACCTAATTGTGGAACAAACTACACTAAGTCCATGGGTCCATAGAGAAGACCTTCTAAAACAGTCCCCTTGAGATATTTATTTTTATCCGCTAATTTTGTTTTATCATGAGACCTGGTAATAAATGGTTAGGATTATTTGGATGGGTAGGACTATTATATTTTACCACGTTTTTTGCTAAATCTGACCTTTACGTCATTTCCCTATTATCAAGTGTATCTGTTGATGCAATCCATCAAAAAATGAAAAATGCTCCTCAAAGCCCGTGTGAATTTGAAGCAGAAATCCCTAATCTAAATAAAGAGAGCATTGATTTTGAATGCAGAGGAAATCCATTCTTGCCTACCGATGCTATAGGAGAGATAGATAATGGAGGTAGCTGGGGACGTTTTGGTAGAAAACCTAATTCCCCCGATAATTATCTTGATCTGCAGTATGTTGATAATCCCTATGCCACCGGAATTAACAATTCCAAAAGGGTTCTTTCGGTTATTGAACAGCCAGGCATAGAATCATGGGCAGGATTTTTTTTTAATCTGGAAAGCAAAGTATTATTTCCCAATGAACAGAATGCTATTTCTATAGAAGTGTTTTCTAAGGAACCAGGACAAAATGTATTACTCAAACTAGAAGATAGTTCAAACCCTGGCTTATCCTCAGAATCTCAAGTAAGCACCAGACTAAAGAATTCTTGGGAAAAATTGATTTATAATTTCCCTACATCTGACACAAACAGGTTTGATCGGATTACTCTGATAATGGATTTAGGAAAAGCCAACCAGGAAGAAACGATATACTATATTGACAATATTGAATTTTCTTCCCCCAAATTAGTCTCTGAAGACCCCATAAATCCAGCACCAAAACCAAGACACAAAGCGGAAAATGTTCTTTCTATATTTAGTGATAAGTATATCCAAAGTAAAGGTGTGAATCTAAATCCCCAATGGGGGCAAAATACACAGGTGGAATTCGTTAGTGATAGTCTAGGAGAGTCCGTCATAAAGTATACCAAACTCAACTATCAGGGTGCCGAATTTGCTCCGATAAAAACAGGGATAGATCTATCCAAAATGACTCATTTGCACATTGATTATTATGTTGTTTCTGCCGTTGATTTAAATTTCAATTTAATCAGTACCGATCCAACTGTTGAATCAGCGTATGACTTTCCAACTGAAGAAAAGAAGTCTTGGATTAGCTTAGATATTCCTTTGTCTAAGTTTTCCGAAAATGAGAATGGTGTCGATCTGAGCAAAATTTTTCAGTTCAAACTAGAAGAAACTAGCGGCGTAGGTTCCGGCTCAGTGATCTACTTAGACAATATATATTTTTATCGGACCAATGAATTGGAACTATTATGGGCTGACGAATTTGATGCCCAAAGCATAAACATGAATTATTGGACTTTTGAACTTGGTGATGGATGCCCCAATCTTTGTGGTTGGGGTAATCAAGAATATCAAATCTACACCGAAGAAAACCTTCGGATTGTAAATGGCATCCTAGTTATCGAAGCACGAAAAACACCTGATGGTTCATTCACATCAGCGAGAATAAAAACGGAAGGGAAAAAAGAGTTCTTGTATGGCCGGATAGAAGCCAAGATTAAGCTTCCCAAGGGTGAAGGTCTCTGGCCAGCTTTTTGGATGTTGGGTGCGAATATCAGAGAGATCCAATGGCCTGATTGTGGAGAAATCGATATAATGGAATATGTTGGAAGACAGCCAGGAGTTGTCCATAATGCCGTACATACCAGAAGTAGTTATTTCAATACCCAGAACAAAAAAGCCACGACAATTCCAAGTGTTGAAGATGATTTTCATCTATATTCCATCAATTGGACACCCGAGGCAATTGAATTTTATTTTGACGATCGGATGACCTATAGATATGCACCTCAAGATAAAAATGAATTCAATTATCCTTTTGACAAGCCTATGTTTCTCCTATTGAATTTTGCTATTGGGGGAAATTTCGGTGGCCCCGTAGGGGATAACGTCCAATTCCCCCAACAATATCTGATTGATTATGTTCGGGTTTATTCCCATAAGCAAAACAAATGATCAGAAAAAACTATATTCCCATCCATTCTAAATTATTAGAAAAGAGCATTCAAAAAACAAAAACTGAATCGACTAAGACCAGATGAGAAGTATTGTACTTACCAAAATATTTATCTGTGCAGATTTAAGAAGTATGCACTCGGTTCATATTTTAAGGTTCAAAGTAATTTCAGTATGATCTTTTTTACAGACATTTTGATTTATTTTGAATGATTTCAAACTATACCAAAACAAAATCAATTGAAACAATTTAAGAGAATAAGAGTCCTTTGGTTAAACCAAATAATTGGTAAAATATAGTATTATTTTTGATTTCCCATGAAGCAAACACTGATTGTTACTCTTTTTTTCATCCTTCTGCTGGGTGATCATTCAGTAGCTCAAGAAGGCAATAAGCCCCTTGCTTTTAAAGATGGAGAATGGTTTGAATTACGTGTTCATTTTGGTATTTTTAATACCGCCTTTGCACGTTTTTCTTTAACCAAAGAAACCTTCGAGGGAAAAGAAGTTTTTCATGCTAAAGTCTTAGGAAGAACTACAGGATTATTCCGATGGTTTTATAAAGTTGAGGATGACTATCAATCTTTTTTTGACCCCAAATCAGGATTACCCGAGTATTTTATTAGAGACATATACGAAAACGGGTACACCAAGAATGTTCATGTTCGATTTAATCACCAAGATAAAACCGCAAGAGTTAATGATTTACAAAATGATAAGGTAATGGAGGTTTCCACCTTAGCGGATGTTCAAGATTTGATTTCGGTATTTTATTTCCTAAGGAATTATCTTCCAGAGAGAGAATTCAAGATGGGAGAAACCTTCGATATCAATATGTTTTTTGATGAAGAAAATTATGTGCTACAGCTAAAATACTTAGGTAGGGAGATAGTCAAAACACCTTATGGGAGAATTCCTTGTTTAAAATTCCAACCGTCAGTAAAAGTTGGGAGAGTATTCAAAGAAAAAAATAGTTTGACGCTTTGGATTACAGAAGATAAAAATCATCTTCCAATTCGGCTTCAAGCAGAGCTTTCAATTGGCAAGATTAAGGCAGATCTCAGCAAATTTCGGAATTTGAAACATCCTTTTAATATATTTGTGGATTAGCTCATGTGGATATTGATTAGGTCCTCAATTTTGTCATGAAAAATTTATACACAATTTTATCTCTTCTACCTGCATTATTCTTTGTCGGATTACTTCTAGTTGGTTGTAAAGAGGATAACTCAAAACTAACAGCCGAAAATGTAGAACAACAAGAACTAGAAGTTCGATTTGGACTTGATACGAATGATTTTCACCTTATAGAAGATGAATTCGAATGGGGCGATAGTTTTGGTGGTCTTATGGGCGGGTTAGAATTTTCTAATGCCGAAATTTATCAGATTGTTTCACAGACACAAAATGACATTGACTATTCACGTGACTTTAAAGTAGGTAATCCTTACACGGTATTTCTTTCTAAGGATAGTATTTCTAGAGCAGAGTATTTTGTATATCATCCACCGAGAGATGTATCCTATACATTAATCAAATTACAGGATAGTATATATGGGGAAAAAGTACCTAGAAAGGTAAGCTATATCCAAAGAGAGTCTACTGGAATTATTAATTCATCTTTAGACCAAACTATTCTTGATTCCGGTTTACCCTATGAATTGTCCAATGCTTTGGAATCGGTTTATGCCTGGACGATTGACTTTTTTCACTTGCATAAAGGTGATCGTTTTAAAGTTATCTATACTGAAAAAATTCTTGATGATACTCTTTCTATAGGTGTTGATAAAATAACAGCAGCATTTTTTGAACATAGGACAAAACCTTTATATGCATTTCGGCATATAGCAAACCAGGAATTTGGACCAGAATACTTTGATGATACTGGAAAAAATCTCAGGGGACAATTTTTAACAGCTCCTGTAAAACGAAGCAGAATCACCTCTCGATATAATCTCAGACGACGCATAGCCTATTATAATTATCGAGTTAGACCCCATAAAGGCACTGATTTTGCTGCACCAAGAGGAACTCCAATTATGTCCACCGCCAACGGACGTGTCGAAAAAGTCGGTTATACATCTGCCAATGGTAACTATGTACTCATTCGACACAACAGTATTTATTCTACTCAGTACCTACATATGGATAGAATCAATGTGAAAAATGGGCAATTTGTTTTACAAGGGGAAAAGATTGGAACTGTCGGGATGACAGGGAATACAAGTGGTCCTCATGTATGCTATAGGTTCTGGAAAAAAGGAAAACAGGTAGACCCTTTCAAAGAGGATTTGCCTCCAGTTGATTCAATGGATGATGATCAGCTACTTGAATATCTTGATTTAATAATCCCTATCAAAGACCAACTTGACAGTATGAATTTTAATACGGCTATAAACGTACAGGATAAAAACAAATTGGTGAGTAATTCACCAAACCCGAAATACAGTGACTCTCCCTAGTCACAATCCACGTTCCCTAGGGGCTTGGAGAAAGTTGGATAAACATTTTCAACAGTTAAAAAACACAACAATTTCCCAGTTATTTGAGCTGGAGGAGAGTCGATTGGAACGATTCAGTGTAAATTGGGAAGACTTCTATTTAGACTTTTCTAAAAATCGCTGTTCCCAAAAAACCATAGAACTACTAATTGAATTGGCCAATGAGTCAGAACTCGGAAAGGCCATGGATGACTATTTTTCAGGGAAAAGTATTAATGTCACCGAAAATAGAGCGGTTCTTCATACAGCCCTACGAAAAATCAACAAAGACCCAATTTATATTGAGGGAAAAAATATATTGACTAGGGTTGAATCTCGAAAAGAGAAAATGTTTAATCTCTCAGAAAAAATTTTAAATGGGAAATGGAGAGGTTATACAGGAAAACCAGTTGAAACAATTGTAAATATTGGTATCGGGGGTTCTGATTTGGGCCCAGCATTTGTCTATGAGGCGTTAGAGTTTTATAGGCAGAGGCTTAAAATCCGTTTCCTCTCTAATGTAGATGGGGATCATTCTCAGGAAGTCTTGAAAGATCTTGATCCTGCAACAACTCTATTTGTGGTGGTTTCTAAGACCTTTACGACACAGGAGACATTAACAAATGCAGTAACGGTTCGAGATTGGTTTCGAAAGTCAGCACCCAGGAGTGCAGTAGCAAAGCATTTTATTGCTGTATCTACAAATGTCGCTGCTTGTCAAGCATTCGGAATTCATCCACAAAATATTTTGCCTATGGACGATTGGGTCGGTGGTCGATTTTCATTGTGGAGCACAGTCGGAATATCGATTTGTTTGGCAATTGGTCCGGAAAATTTTGATTTATTGCTGAAAGGAGCCGGATTGATGGATGAACATTTTAAAGAAGCATCTTTTGATAAAAACATACCTGTTTTACTCGCTTTAATCAGTATATGGTATAATAGTTTCTGGCATGCTGAAAGTGAGGCCATAATTCCATATTCGCAGTATTTACGGAATTTACCTACTTATTTACAGCAGAGTTTTATGGAGTCAAATGGCAAAGCGATAGATCGGAATGGCAATCAAGTTGATTATCAAACAGGACCAATAATTTGGGGAGGTTCAGGGACTAATTCACAGCATGCTTTTTTTCAATTGATTCATCAAGGAACAAAGCTGATTCCCGCAGATTTTATTTCATTCAAACATTCGTTGCATTCTATGAAAGACCATCATCAAAAGTTATTGGCCAATTTTATAGCTCAAACCCAGGCCTTGATGCAAGGCAAGTCCTTAGAAGTTGTTAAAAGGGAGCTTGAAGTCTCAGGCTATGAAAGGCACTGGATTGAAAGATTATCTCCTTACAAAGTATTTGAGGGCAACCGTCCCACCAATACAATTTTAATTGAAAGGCTTACTCCCAAGACATTGGGTTCGTTAATTGCCATGTATGAGCACAAAATATTTGTCAAAGGAATTTTGTGGAATATTTTCAGTTTTGACCAATGGGGCGTGGAATTGGGAAAACAACTAGCATCAAAAGTTTTGTCCGATATTCAAGGTCATACCAGCGAAAATCATGATTCATCCACAAGGGAGTTAATAAGGAGAATAAAATAAAAAGCTGGTTATTCAGTTGACAATAGCATCACAAAGAAAACACCAAATATGCTAGCAGAATCGTTTATCCTCCTAAATTTATGCCGGCAGCAAACTGCTTTGGGTTCGTTTATAGGTTGATTTTACGGTTTTATACCGAAAAATAATACGATAGATGTTTGAAAGTTTTGTAGAATAAAATCAGAAAGCATATCATTTATTCTGACATATGAGGTTGGATATCGATAATATTCATCTCAACTTCCGGTGGAGGGCCCCAATAAGTATTTAATGACAATGTATAAAACACATCAACAGGTCCTTTATTGAGTAGATTATATTTTTTGGCCATACTAAAGGCGATTCCCTTTTTTCGATGTTTTGATGCATCAATTAGGTTTGCTTGCAGATGTTTATTTAATGGACTTTTTCCAACTAATTTTGACAGTCCATTGTCGCGGCATCCCTTAGTTCGAAATATAGGTTCTTCATTTCCTATTCCAAACGGAGATAGTTTTTGAACTTGATTATAAAAGTCTAAATTAAGTTCGCTAAATTCCAAATCTAGAGCATATGTCTTGACTTTTTCTAGTTTTTGGTCATTTAACAATTTTGTTACGGTATCTTCAAATTCACTTGCAAAATTGTTGATATTTGATTTTTTGAGAACTACCCCAGCTGCAGCTTGATGGCCGCCAAATGAAGTGAGATGTTTTTTACACTTGGTCAATGCTTGGTGTATGTTTATTCCATCACACGATCTACCTGAACCAACGATTTCATCATTAGATGCACACAATACGATTGTCGGTTTGTAAGCCCATTGTTCAATGAGTCTCGTTGCAACCAGACCAGACACTCCACGTGTCCAACTATGATGATAAATAACTACGGTGTTTCTTGAAGCAATGGGTTTTACACCTAGCCTTCCATAACAATAATTAGTAATTGGAAGAGTGGTTATAGAATTACTTAAGGGCAATTTTTTTGTTGAAATGAGATGTGCTTTTGAAGTCAGTTTTTTAGTCAGGGGGTTAGTTAAAGGGGAATAAATGGCCTTGTATAAACCATTACGCCCGGGTAATTTACTAATTGAGTTGTGGGGTGTCCAATCATTTTCTTTAGTTATTTCATGATACTCATTCATCAGAAGTTTTTTGGCATGATGAAGACACTTTGTGCCTATTTTTTTTCTTTGTTCATTGAGTTGGACTATTTCTTTGAATATAATCATAGCCTCGTTGATGTTTCCACAAGTCAGTAATTCGACAGCTTTATGGCTATGAGCGACCCTACCCACGGTATTGATTTTAGGTCCAACCTTAAAGTATAAATCCTGCATTACAATTCTTGTATTCTTGGCAAAAAAAGGAATCAATCCGATGCGTATTTTTTTATTAATACATCGGAGTCCATAATGGCAGAGAACTCTGTTTTCTCCAACTAAGGGCACCATATCACAACCTGTAGCAAGGGCTACGAGATCTAGATATGCATATATTTTTCTTATAGGGATATCAAGTTTTGGAGCTAATGCAGAAAGCAGTTTATAAGCAACTCCACAGCCACAAAGATCCTTAAAGGGGTATTTACAATCTGCTTGTTTGGGATTTAATATAGCGAGAGCAGGAGGAATCTTTTCAGGGGGTAAATGGTGATCGCATACGATGACATCTACTTGATTCTCCTGTGCATATTGTATTAAATTATAATTAGATATGCCACAATCAACTGTTAATAGGATACTAAATTTTTCATCTATTGCCTTATCTACCCCAATTTTAGATAGTCCATATCCTTCGGTTTTTCTATCGGGTATGTAATACTCTAATTCATCGAAATGATCCTTTAAAGCCAGGTAAAGCATGGATACTGAAGATATTCCATCTACATCAAAATCACCATAGATCATGATTTTCTGAGACTTCTCTCTGGCTTCGATTAATCTGCTGACTGCAATTTCCATCCCTTTTAATAGGTAGGGTTCGTGGAGATGTTCAATTCTTGGGGTTAAAAAATTTTCAACTTCATTCGAAGATTTGAATCCTTTCTGCAACATCAGAATTGCCATTTTTCTTGATAGGCCAGTGGATTGAATTACCTGGTGAAGTATTTCATTATCTGGTTGTTTTTGCTGAATCCAATTCATGTCTAAGTCTCCTTGTTAGGATTTAAAATTACTATTCTTTGAATTGTGCGCAAATCCCATTAAAATTTCACGTCCTATATTTTGTGTAAATGAGGCCACGATTTTTTCAGAAGTGCCTTGGCCACAAAAAGGACTTTATTACTCTCTGAATATTCAATTTCATGGGATTAAATGAACAGTTGGGCGTTATTTTTACGATGCTCTCATTGATGATATGGCTATTGTTATTTGATAACATTTCCAACTACCTTCTGATAAAACTCTTTATCCTAATTCATCAATGGCGTATATGTTATGCTTCTTTTCATAACCATATCAATCTTAGCATTGGTTGAATAAAGTATGGTTTTTTGATATGAGTTCAACGAGCTGGTACCATTCCACTTAAATCAACACAATTGCGGAAATCAACCTTTTTGCTTTCATTAATACGTATCTTCATGCATTTCTAAAAAGTCATATCCATTGTCTTCAACGGGACGCTCTTTGTTCCTTTACTTGATCGAATATTTTATCAATTTTACACTATAGTAAATTGCTTTTGTTTCAGCAGAAGTTTTGTAGGAAGGTTGAACCTAACTTTGCCCGTTGAGTTTTAATTTCTGATTTTGAGTGTTCTGCATATAAACTTATCAAACCTAAGACATAATTACAATTATATCCGCTCCCAATTAAACTCTGGCATCAAAATTATGGGCGTTGTCAAAGCCAATGCTTATGGTGGGTCAGATATAGAAATTGCAAAATATTTGCAAGATTTAGGAATAGACTATTTGGCGGTGGCTAATGCTGAGGAAGGAGCATTATTGAGAAAAAATAAAATCAGCACTCCGATTTTGGTGTTTAGTCCACAGTTGGAAGATCTAGAAAAATTATTTGAATATAATCTTGAACCTGCTATTTATAATCAGACATTACTTGATAAATCACTCCAATTAGCTTTAAATGGGAGTCTAGAAAATTATCCTATTCACCTAAAGTTTAATACTGGAATGAACCGACTCGGGTTCAGTATTCAAAATGTTGATTCACTAAAAAAAGTATTTCCAAATCAGTTTCTCCTGATCAAGAGTATTTATTCACATTTGGGGCATAGTCAAGAGCAAAGCCCATTTAACCAAACACTTAAGCAAGCAAATAAGTTTAATATGATTGTCAGTACTCTTATTGGTCATATAAAGCCCAAACCATTACTTCATCTGCTGAACACATCAGGAATTTTTAATTTTCCCCATTTACAATATAACATGGTTCGAACTGGGATTGGGCTCTATGGATTCGCTAACGATCCACTTTGGGATAATTTTCTAAAACCTGTAATGAAATTAGAGTCCAAAGTGATACAAATTCAAAAGGTACATAAAGGTGATTATGTCGGTTACTCTAAGGGATATAAATCCGAAAAAGATGCACGTGTTGCCATCATCCCTCTTGGATATGCAGACGGGATTTCACGTCATTCTGGTAATGGCAGAACTCAGGTATGGATTAATGGGTCTTCAGCTTCGATTATAGGAAATATTTGTATGGATCTGTTGATGGTTGATGTTTCCGATATTGAATGTAAAGAGCAAGATAAAGTTGAGTTTTTTGGATTTAATCAATCAGCTCAAGAATTTGCAGAAAATTCCGGAACAATTACTTATGAACAACTCAGTAGATTGGGACCGAGAATCAAAAGAAAATTTACCTAGGTTAATCTTTGGTAATCATCATCTCATTTGAAAATTCATATCATTGATTTAGTATGGAAAGAATTGCTGTATATAAGATGTTAATCTGCAAGAAAAATTCGCTTTATTTTTGTCAGAAATTTTATCTATGCGTCTAGCGATAGTAGGATGTACCGGAATGGTGGGTAGGGTCATGCTTGATTTAATAGATCAGAGAGATTTTCCTTTCACAGAACTTATATTGGTGGCTTCAGAAAAATCTGTAGGTAAACAGATTGTTTTTAGAAACAAACCTTATTCCATTGTTGATATTCAACAAGCAGTTGATTTAAAGCCTGATTTAGCTCTTTTTTCAGCCGGAGGTAATATTTCCAGGCAATGGGCTAATAGATTTGCTCAGGTCGGATGTCGCGTTATAGATAACTCATCCGCCTGGCGGATGGATTCTTCAAAAAAATTGATCGTACCTGAAATAAACGGGGAATTGCTTACTTCTGAGGATTTTATCATCGCCAATCCCAATTGTTCCACCATTCAACTTGTGATGGCTATTTCGGGGTTACACAAAAACTATGGTATTCAACGATTGATTATTTCTACCTATCAGTCAGTTACTGGAACGGGACAGAAAGCAGTAAGACAATTACAACAGGAAATAGATCAACAAAAGGTAGAGAGAATATATCCACATCCTATTCATCAAAATGCTATTCCTCAATGTGATGAATTTTTAGATAATGGTTATACAAAGGAAGAGATGAAAATGGTTAACGAGACACACAAAATCTTAGACGATCATTCTATTTTAATTACATCAACGGCAGTACGTATACCAGTGATTGGAGGGCATAGCGAATCAATAAACATTGAACTAAAGAAAGAATTCAAACTTTCTGAAGCAGTTAAAGTCATATCTCAAACATCAGGAGTGCTTATCTGTGATAGTCCGAACCTAAATCAATATCCTATGCCATTAACTGCACATGGAAATGATTTTGTTCATGTGGGAAGAATAAGACGGGATTTCAGTAGGCCAAATGCTTTAAACTTGTGGGTTGTTTCAGACAATTTGAGAAAGGGAGCTGCTACAAATACTATCCAAATTGCTGAAACCTTAATTCATAAGGGTATTTTGAAATGCAGCGAGCTACCTGTTAAATCTTGAAATCGGCTCTCGACAAAGCCTCAGAAAATAAAAAATGATACTATTTGGATGGAAAGATGATTTCCCTTCAATTTTATTGTAATCTATTGATACTTGGATGTGTTTTCATACAATACAAACTAAAGAAGCATTAGAACTTGAAAATAGATTTAGTGCAAAATTTGAAAATGTTGATATATACCCCTTCTTTTGGGAATTATATACTTTTGTAACCATTGAACTATCGATTTTCTTTCTGCTTTATGCTATATTTGTAGCATAAATAATAATATGAAATGGCAGGAAAATCACACCGAAAAGGCATCGGTCTAGCAGAGATATCCCAAATGTTTGCAACAGAAGATCAGTCCAGAGAATGGGCGGAAAACAAGCACTAGACAAAAGGCGTGATATGTCTTTTTTGTAAAGGAAAGAATGTAGTACCAAAAGTATGATTCCTTAGCGAAACCTCGTGATAAGGACATCAAAAAATCTGCGATTTCTTCCAAATATCAGAATGATATCGATGTTCTGAAGAAGCATTTGAAAAATAAGGAGGCAGTGTTGGCATTGGACAAGCACATGAAAAGCCCTATTGACCACTACTATCATGCTTGGCGTGATGCGAAAATCACGCACAGGTGCATGGGGTTGTTGGCTAGGGTAACCAATGAGGTTGTCCATCAGTGCTTGACTACAAAGAATCAGGCTAAGGCAGTTCAGGATTTCTCTCCGGGAAGGTAAGTTTCACTTTTCGGGAATTGTTTTTTATTTTATTGGGTGGATGTAATCATCATTTGATTACAAATTCAGAGTTCTTAGAATTTTATTCCTGATTCTCTTTTCTTTCCTTTTCTTCTAGTACTTTAACCCTGACTTTCGGGTCGAAATACGCCCAAAACCCCTACCAGGACTGAAAAAAGTGCCATTTCCAACTGTTACTTTAATGGAAACATTTTGTTCTGATTGATACCAATAAGTTCTAATTTTTGATCAATCCCAAAATGCAAGCTATATGCCCATGAGGTAAAGATCTTTTGATGGGAAATGCTTTGGAAATATCCTTATAGACTACAACTCCTTTGATAGCTGCTTTAAAGCCCTCAATAACAGAGGGGTGAAAGTCGCTCAAAATAGCTATAGTTTTTCTTTTGACTTTTTTCCCTCTCTCCAGGCTTTACGGAGTAGAGTGGTTGGTCTGTAATTTCTATTGGGTACGACTTTGATGTAATATGACATGGAATTATAAAATATGTTGCAAATATATTACATTCAATTAAATAAACAGCTATAAAAAAGCATCTCACATGGAAACTTTTTCACAAAATAAATCCAAAATATATCATCTATATGACTGATATACAGGCGTTTAAGTGATAAAAATCACTCAAAAAAGTGCGAAAGTCGGGTCTAATAATTTGTCTTTCTTTTTAGCGAGATTGTAAATCTTTATCAAAGGAATCCTATCAGTGATGGCATCCAAATCATAAATGTCTTTTTGTGTTGTTCTATCAGTTATCGCAAGTAATTTCAATCATACAAGGATGGATTATGAAGAAATCAAATATGAGATTATTAATTATACATATAGTTTTGGAAATCTAAAAGAATAAATGTTTTTATTTTTATCATTTTTATTATTTGAACATTTTGTCGTGAATAGATTTTGCTTATAAAGGCCTATAATTTCCTGTCAATTTATCTGTTCTTTCCATGAGTGGTAGGGTTTGATTTCCTTCAAATTCAAATTCGTGTTTTCGCACAATTAATTTATTTGTTTTTTCCTGTGTCGATAGGGAGTTTCTGTGTTGATTATATAGCGTGGATATCTTTTGTTATTCGGAGTGGCATGTAAAGGTTTTGTTTCCTCTGGCGGATCTGCAGTTGTATGGTATTTGTTTATTTCCAGTTATCATGTCTCGTACTGCTCGGTGTCATTTTTTGTAATCATTAAGATAGTTTCCATAATGTCTGTCTGTTTCATCTGGTGGCATTTGGCAATTGTTGTTATGTCTTCCGGTCATAATTTGTCCGAATTGGCATAGGTGTTTTAGTCCGAGTATGGCATGTCCGAGTTCGTGTCATTTTTTTTTAAATAGAAGTGGAAAATAAGAATCGTAGTTTTTCTTTTTTGAGGTTAGTATGAATAATTCGGGTTAAATCTATATTTTTGATAACATTACCTTTGTTTTATTCTAAAAAAAACAAAATTCAAAAATGAGTATAATGGATATCACAGAAAAACAGAATCCCCCCCCCCCCCCCCCAAACAAAAACAAAAAAAAAAAAAAAAGAAAATAACAAAAAAAAAAAAACCCCCCCCCCCCCCCCAAAAATGAGAGCACAAATAGACGAAATTTCGTTAAAAACCTTGGTTTTTCTCCAAAGGAGGGAGCTTCGGGTATTTTTGAAAAGAAATACAAGAATCACAATAATTATGTAATTGAAATAGATTTTGAAAAGGAAATTTTTGTTTATGGTGATGAAATAGAATTAGAACATAAAACAGCAGAAAAGTTTAAGCGGGAGGAAAATTGGGTTGTTTTGGAATGTGTGGATAGATTATTGGAAAAGGGTTACAATACTGGCAACATCATTTTAGAGAAAACATGGAAGGCTGGTCATGGAAATAGTGGACGTTTGGATATTTTAGTTAAACGTGATGATGGTCGCTCCTATCTTATGATTGAATGTAAAACTTGGGGGACTGAATTTGAGAATGCATCGAAAAAGTTAGAGGAAGATGGTGGGCAACTTTTAAGTTATTATCAACAAGATAAATCAACCAAATATCTTTGTCTTTATACCTCTACAATAAAAGACAACAGCATTTCATATGAAAACAGCATAATAAAAACAGATGAATCTTGGAACGCATTAAATAATAAGGATGATGTTTTTGATTTTTGGAATAAAAATTTTAAAGAGAATGGGATTTTCGAGGAAGATGTACATCCATATGATATAAAAATAAAATCGCTGATACGTGAGAATCTAAAAAAAATGGGGGAAGATGATAGTCAGCGTATTTTTCATCAATTTGCTACTATTCTTCGTTATAATGCAGTTTCTGACAAACCTAATGCGTTCAACAAGCTTTTCAATTTATTTCTTTGCAAGATATTAGATGAGGATAGAGGACCGGAAGAAAAGGTTGAATTTCAATGGAAAGAGGATGATAATAGCAGATCTTTTTTAGGGAGATTACAGAATCTTTATAAAGAAGGTGTAGAACGGTATTTGAACATAAAAATGATTGATTATGATGAAGACGAGTTCGAGATTAAAGGGACGCTAAATAGGGATGAAATAATTGATTTATTGACTAATTCTTCTATTAGGAATAACCCTGAGTTTTCATTTATAGAAGTTTATGACAAGAAATCTTTTGCCCAAAATGCTCAAATTGTTCGGGAGGTAGTAGAATTATTTCAGCCTTATAAAATACGTTATAAAGAGAAGCATCAGTTTTTAGGGGATTTTTTTGAATTATTATTAAACACTTCAATGAAACAAGAGGCGGGGCAATTTTTTACTCCTATTCCCATTGTTCAATTTATCATTTCATCTTTTCCTATTGGGGGATTCATATTAGATAAAATAAGTAAGAATAAAACGAATGAGTTACTGCCTTTTGTTATTGATTATGCTTCGGGGAGTGGGCACTTTTTGACTGAAGTGATGAATGTATTACATGAGTATATATTAAAAATCAATCGGGATGAAGATTTAAGCATTATGTCGGAATCGATAAAAGGCAAATTAACTTCATGGAAAACAGATAGTTTTAGTTGGGCTGAAAATTATATTTACGGAATAGATGCAGATTATCGTTTGGTAAAACAGATATTTGCGAATGACAGTTTTCTATGATATATTTATGAGATTTATTTGAAATCATTCAGAGCATGTTTTTATTTTTGCTTTGTTATAGGATAGTTAGTAGTTGAAAAAAAATACATTCATTGGGATTTAAATGCTTTTATGAATAAAATAAATAATAGTAGGGGAATGATTGATGTAAGTATTCCTTTTCCGGATTCTGAAAAAAATGACTTTACATTTATAGATTTATTTGCTGGTATTGGCGGATTTAGAATTGCTTTACAAGACATTGGTGGTCGATGCGTTTTTTCTTCGGAGAATAACACTTATGCCCAACAAACCTATGCATTGAATTTCGGTAAAATACCATATGGTGATATAACCAAAAAAGAAGTTCAAGAATCCATGCCTAATGATTTTGATCTATTGTGTGCAGGTTTTCCTTGTCAGGCATTTTCAATAGCAGGTTATCGCAAAGGTTTTGCTGATACCAGAGGGGTTCTATTTTTTGAAATAGCAGATATAATAAAAAAACATAGACCCAAAGCTATTTTACTCGAAAATGTAAAAAATTTGTTTTATCATGATAAGGGGAAAACATTTAATGTGATTCTGGATGTATTACAGAGAGAATTGAAATATAAAACAACCTATCGCATTTTAAATCCTGTGCAGACTCAAGTCACTAATGCAACTTTAGGAGGAGAGCAAATGCAACTTAAATTTTATCAGAAAAGAGGGAGAGAACCCCCTCTTTCTGACTAGATAAATGATTACATTGCCCTAATAAAATAAAAAAAAGAAAATATGAGCCATCTATCCAAGGAACAAAGATACACTATTGACCGAATGCTTAAAGAGGACTACTCTCAGGTCGAAATAGCAGAGGTAATCAACAAAAATAAATCTGTAGTATGCAGAGAAATCAAGCGCAATGGTGAACCAAACGGGTCATATTGTGCTGTTTTGGCACATAAGAGATACCTCAACCGGCAAAAGGAAAAGCCCAAGAAGGTTTCTTTTACCG
>MKWU01004280.1_pt1 | contig 17176 bp, 13 predicted proteins | sample 809101 | NCBI WGS metagenome assembly MKWU01 (sample SAMN05860141, study PRJNA318959) | sponge metagenome | host: Aplysina aerophoba | place: Slovenia: Piran, Adriatic Sea, Gulf of Piran | collected 2013-05-07 | reverse complement strand
CAGGATTCGTGAGCACCCTGCAGGCGCAGCTTCCCACCCTGCAGGTCGTCGTCCCCCTCCTTGCGGCGCCGCTCTGCGCGCTGGTGCGCAATCCCGTCGTCGCGTGGGGCTTCGCCACCGTGGTGAGCGCGGCGAGCTTCGCGGAGACGGCCTACCTGCTCGGGGGATGGGCGGCGCCGTGGGGGATCGAGTACCGGATCGACGCGCTGAACGCCCTGGTCGTCGTGATCGTGAGCGGCGCGAGCACCGTGACGCTCGTGCACGCGCGACTCGGCGTTGCGCGCGAGGTCCGCCGCGAGCGCATCGGGCTGTTCTACACCGCGTGGCTGCTGTGCCTCACCGGCATGCTCGGCATCGCGATCACCGGCGACGTGTTCAACGTGTTCGTCTTCCTCGAGATCGCCTCGCTGTCGACCTACGCCCTGGTCGCGCTGGGCCCCGGCCCGGCCGCGCTGCTCGCCGCGTTCCGGTACCTCGTGCTCGGCTCGATCGGGGCGACGTTCTTCCTCGTCGGCATCGGGCTGCTCTACATGATGACCGGCACGCTCAACATGGCGGACCTCTCGGTGCGGCTCGAGGATGTCGCCGACACCCGCACGGTGGCCGCGGGCGTGGTCTTCGTGGTGCTCGGCATGGGGCTCAAGGCCGCGGTCTTTCCCCTGCACGCGTGGCTTCCGGCGGCCTATGCGCACGCGCCGTCGAGCGCCGCGGCGTTCCTCGCGGGGACCTCGACCAAGGTCTCCATCTACGTGCTGATTCGTTTCCTGCTCGACGTCGCCGGCGTCGACCTCGCGTTCGAGCGGCTCGGCCTCGGGGTGCTCCTGATCCCGCTGGCGATCGCCGGGGTGCTGGCCGGCTCCGCGGTCGCGGTGTTCCAGGACTCGGTGAAGCGCCTCCTCGCGTGGTCGAGCATCGCGCAGCTCGGCTACATGGTCCTCGGGCTCGGTCTCGGCACCGCGGCCGGGGTCGCCGCCTCGGTCGTGCACCTGTTCAATCACGCGGTGATGAAGGTGGCTCTCTTCCTCGCGATCGCGAACCTCGTCTACCGCGTCGGCTCGGACGCGCTCTCGAACATCGCAGGGCTCGGCCGGCGCATGCCGTGGACCATGGGCGCCTTCCTGGTCGCCGCGATGAGCATCGTCGGCGTCCCCCTCACCGCGGGGTTCGTGTCGAAGTGGTACCTGCTTCGGGCGGCGCTCGCGGACGGCATGTGGCCGATCGCGGTGGTCGTCCTGGTGTCGTCGCTGCTGGCCGCGGTCTACATGTGGCGGGTGCTGAGCGCCCCGTTCTTCGCCGAGGCCCATCCCGACACCGTGCAGGCGCACGCCCACGAGACCCACTGGACGATGGTCGCGCCAGTGGTCGCGCTCGCGTTCGCGAACGTCTGGTTCGGGGTGGACACGTCGTTCAGCGTCGGGTTCGCGGAGATGGCGGGCGCGGCGCTGTTCGGAGTGACGCCGTGACCCCGCAGGTCCTGGTGCTCGGATGCCTCGTCCTGCCGTTGCTGGCGAGCGGGCTCATCGTGCTCGCGCGCCGGTCGCCGAATCTCCGCGAGGCGGTGACCCTGGTGACGGCGGTGCTCGTGCTCGCGAGCGTGCTCGGAATCTACTCCGAGGTTGCGCAGGGCGGGCGGCCGGGCCTGGTCCTCGCGCCGCTGGTGCCGGGCATCGCGCTCAAGCTCGTGGTCGAGCCGCTCGGCATGCTGTTCGCGATGGTGGCGGGGTTCCTGTGGCTGGTGACCTCGATCTATGCCATCGGCTACATGCGGGCGCACCACGAGAAGAACCAGACGCGGTTCTACGCCTGCTTCGCGATCGCCATCGGCTCCACCATGGGGGTGGCGTTCGCGGACAACCTCGTCACCCTGTTCGTCTTCTACGAAGCGCTGACGCTGTCGACGTACCCGCTGGTGACCCACGCCGGCACCCCGGAAGCGAGGCGGGCGGGAAGGGTGTATCTCGGAACCCTGCTCGGGACCTCCATCGGGTTCCAGCTCCTCGCCATCGTGTGGACCTGGACCTACGCCGGCACCGTGGACTTCCGCGCAGGCGGCATCCTGGCCGGGATGCCGGAGGGCGTCGCAGCGGTGGTGTTCTGCCTGTTCGCGTTCGGCATCGGCAAGGCCGCGCTGATGCCGTTCCACCGCTGGCTCCCGGCCGCGATGGTGGCACCGACGCCGGTCAGCGCGCTGCTGCACGCGGTGGCGGTGGTGAAGGCCGGGGTGTTCACGATCCTCAAGGTCGCGGTGTACGTGTTCGGTCCGGACCTGCTCGCCGCGAGCGGGGGAGGGACCATCATCGCCTGGGTCGCCGGCGCCACGATCCTCATCGGCTCGCTGGTGGCGATGAACAAGGACAACCTGAAGGCGCGACTCGCCTACTCCACCATCAGCCAGCTCGCGTACGTGGTGCTCGGCGCGGTGCTGGCGAGCGCGTGGGGGACGGTCGGGGCGGCGATGCACATCGTGATGCACGCGTTCGGCAAGATCACGCTCTTCTTCTGCGCGGGTGCAGTGCTGGTGGCCGCGCACAAGACCGAGGTGAGCGAGCTCCGCGGGCTCGGACGACGGATGCCGGTGACGATGGGCGCGTTCGTGGTGGCGAGCCTGTGCATCATCGGTCTGCCGCCGCTCGGCGGCATGTGGAGCAAGTGGTACCTCGCGACCGCGGCAGTGGACGCGGGCGAGTGGGTGCTGCTCGGGGTGCTGCTGGTGAGCTCGCTGCTCAGCATCGCCTACCTGCTCACGGTACCGCTGCGCGCGTTCTCGGCCGGCGCGGGAGAGGGAAGCGACGGGCGGGCGTCGGAGATTGAGGAGGCGCCGATCCCTTGCCTCGTGGCCATCGTCATCACCGCTACCGGCTGCCTGGCGCTGTTCGTGTACCCCGATCCGTTCTTCGACCTGGTCAACCAGGTGGCGGGGGTGCGCTGAAACGCGGAGTCCCGCTTGCTATGATGGCAAAAAGCGCTATCAACAGCCTCGTGAACCGCAGGCACGGAAGAACGCTTCAGGCGATCTTCGCCAATCCGGTGAACGGCAACATCGAATGGCGCCGTATCGAAGGGCTGTTCCGGGCCCTGGGGGCGTCCCGCACCGAGCGGGCGGGCGCCGCGGTCAGCTTCGAGCTGAACGGTGTCGTGGCGCAATTTCACCGGCCGCACCCTGACAAGGCGGCGTTGCGCTACCGCGTCAAGGATGCCCGCGCCTTTCTGGAACAGGCAGGAGTCGGACCATGAACAGGATGAAGTACCGGGGCTACACCGCGCGCATCGAGTTCGACGAAGTGGATCGCATCTTCGTCGGGCATCTGGCCGGCATCAAGGACATCGTCGGGTTCCACGGAACCACGGTCGACGAGCTCGAGAATGCCTTTCGTGAATCCGTCGATCATTACATCGCCATCAGCGAGGAACGGGGCCGATCGGCGCAGAAGCCATATTCCGGCAGGTTGATGCTGCGCGTTTCGCCGGAGGTCCATGCCGCCGTCGCCACGGCCGCCGGCGTTCGAGGAAAGAGCATCAATCAGTGGGCTTCCGACGTGCTGGGGAAGGCTGCGTCGCAGAGCTGAGTGTCGGTGTTGGCGGAAGGCTATCGAAAGGGGTGGATGGCCGATTGGAGAGGCCGGCAGGTCTTGTCAGGGAGGATGGTGTGTCGCCCCAACCCGCGCGCCGGGGGTGATGCTCTGGCCCACTGGCCCGGTTCGCTTACACTTCGCGGACGGTCGCGGACACCGTTTCGGCGCTGGTGGTGTATGGCGCCTCATCCTCGCGGACGCGCACCGCACCTCGCCGGCGGACGATGCGCGCGACCGCCTCCGTGCGCTCGGCGCGGGTGCGGCCGAATCTGACCCCTTCCACCGCCTCGCACACGTCGGCCGGCGTGAGCCCTTCGAGCACCTGCGACGCGGTGAGGAGCCGCGGAGGGTCCTCGGGCTGCAGCGCGAGGAAGTCGGCGGAGATCTCCCGCGACTCCTTGCGGGCGTGCAGGCGCCACAGCTCCCGAACGCCGATTTGTCCGTAGCGTTCGGCCTTTCCCGTATCGGCATTGGTCAGCTCGACCTCGACCACCAGGTCGGGAGCGTTGCGTTCGAGGTACTCGTCCGCCGTCGATTCTCCCTCCGCGAGAGCGGTCAGGAACCCGTCCGCACGTTCGCCGATGTAGAACGTGCAATCGGGCTCCATCCCGGTTCCGGGCGGCTCGCCGCGTCCCCGCAGCCGGGTGGATCGGAGCCCCCTGGAGGCGCGACCCAGGGTATCCGCCGCACCGCCCACGAGCTCGCCCAGCATCTCGCTGAGATCCTCGTGCAGCCGCGAGGGCGACATCAGGGTGACGACCCCGCGCACCGGGTCGAGGCACACGCGCCGGAAGCGGCGGTTCCAGTCGATGGCAGCAAGCTGCTCGACGGTCTGTGCGTCCGCGCGCAGGACGTGGATGGTGGACCCGAGCGGCCCCACGTGCATGGTGGTGCGATGCGTCATGACCGGATTGTATCTTTCGCCGGCCGAAGGAACACCGTCGTTCGCGACGGTCGATGCCGCGTGCTTCGCCGGAGGTCGACACAGCCGTCGCCACCGCGGCCGGGATCCGGGGTCGGAGCATGGACCAGTGGGTTTCCGGGGTACCGGGGAAATCGCATGTCGCAGACCTGACCTTCGTTCGGCCTGCAGTATGCAGTGCCGACCTGCGCGCAGTCGGCGCACAGGGACGTTCTCCTGGACTGCGACTCGGGCTCCGTTACGCCTCGATGGTGGTTTCCGGCGGCGTTTCCGTGCCTGCGCAGTACGGCGCCTCGTCCTCGCTGACACGCACCGCACCACGGCGGCGAACGATGCGGGCGACCGCCTCCGTGCGCTCGGCCCGGGTGCGGCTGAATCTGACCCCTTCCACCGCCTCGCACACGTCGGCCGGCGTGAGCCCTTCGAGCACCTGCGACGCGGTGAGGAGCCGCGGAGCGCCCTCGGGCTGCAGCGCGAGGAAGTCGGCGGTGATCTCCCACGACCCCTTGCGGGCATGCAGCCGCCACAGCTCCCTGACCCCCATCTGACCGTAGCGTTCGGTCTTGCCCGCATCGGCATTCGTCAGCTCGACCTCGACCACGAGGTCGGGAGCGGTGTGCTCGAGGTACGCGTCCGCTGCCGCTTGTCCCTCCGTGAGGGCGGTCAGGAACCCGTCCGCACGTTCGCCGATGTAGAACGTGCAGTCGGGCTCCATCCCGGTTCCGGGCGGCTCGCCGCGTCCCCGCAGGCGGGTGGATCGGAGCCCTTTCGAAACCCGACCAAGGCGGTCCGCCGCAACGTCGACGATTTCGTCGAAGATTCCGGTGAGATCCTCGTGCAGCCACGAGGGCGACATCAGGGTGACGACCCCGCGTACCGGGTCGAGGCACACGCGCCGGAAGTGCCGGCTCCAGTCCACGGCGGCCAGTTGCTCGATGGTCCGCGCGTCGGCGCGAAGGACATGGATGGCGGAGCCGAGAGGTCCGACATGCATGGTGGAGCGATCGGTCACGGAGAAGGTACCGCTTCGGCGGCGGTGGCGTACGGCGCCTCGTCCTCGCTGACCCGCAGCGCACCGCGCCGGCGGACGATGCGCGCGACCGCCTCGGTGCGTTCGGCCCGGGTGCGGCTCGATCTGACACCCTCCACCGCCTCGCAGACGTCGTCCGGCGTGAGGCCCTCCAGCACCCGCGATGCATCGAGCGGTCGCGTAGCGCCTTCCGGTCGGAGGGCCAGGAAGTCGGCCCGGAGCTCGCGCGACCCCTTCCGGCCATGCAGTCGCCACAGCTCCCTGACCCCCATCTGGCCGTAGCGTTCGACCCTGCCCGCGTCGGCGTTCGTCAGCTCGACCTCCACCACCAGATCGGGAGCGGTGCTTTCGAGGAACGCGTCCGCTGCCGCCTCTCCCTCCATGAGAGCCGCCTGGTAACCGTCGGCCCGCTCGCCGACATAGAAGGTGCAGTCGGGCTCCATCCCCGTCCCGGGCGGCTCGCCGCGTCCGCGCAAGCGGGTGGAGCCAAGCGGTTTCGAGGCCCGGCCGAGGCGATCGGCCGCCGCGTCCACGATGTCGTCGAATATCCTGCTGAGATCCTCGTGCAGCCGCGAGGGCGACATCAGGGTGACGACCCCGCGCACCGGGTCGAGGCACACGCGCCGGAAGTGCCGGCTCCAGTCGACGGCGGCCAGTTGCTCGATGGTCTGCGCGTCGGCGCGAAGGACATGGATGGCGGAGCCGAGAGGTCCGACATGCATGGTGGTCTGGTCGTTCATGGTGCAATCGCCTCCGCCCGGCACCGGCGGGCTGCAAGTCGTGAATCGTCGGATTGAAGCATACCCCGGCACATGGATCATGCGCGCGGCAACGACGAAATCGAGCGCGCCGCTCGACCTCGCGAACGGATGCGGCAGCGTTCTCGAGGGCAGCGGGAGGCGGGCACCGCGGGCGTTTCAGCCTCAGTAGTTCATGTCCGGCTGAGCCGCCTTTTTCCGTGCGACGAACTCCCGCAATTCCTCGTCGACGCCCTCGTCGATCGCCGGCGCCTCGTAGCCCGCGAGCATCTCCTTCCACAGGCGGTTGGCCCGCGCGGCGCAGTCGAGCCCGCCTTCGGACTGCCACTGCTCGAAGCTGTTGTTGTCCGCGACCGGCGAGCGGTAGAACGCGGTCTCGAAGTTCGCGCGGGTATGCGCGGAGCCGAGGAAGTGGCTCCCGGGGCCGACCTCGCGGATCGCGTCGAGCCCCTGGCCGTTCTCCGACAGATCGATGCCGCCCAGGAACACCTGCATCATCTGCGCCTGGTCGGCGTCCATCACGAACTTCTCGTACCCCATCACGAGTCCGCCTTCGAGCCAGCCCGCGACGTGCAGCATGAAGTTCACGCCCGCGAGCATGGCGTGCTGGAGGGTGTTCGCAGCCTCGAACGCAGCCTGGGCGTCGGGGAGCTTCGATGCGCAGAGACCTCCGCCGCTGCGGAACGGGACCCCGAGGCGCCGCGCGAGCGAGCCGATGACGTTGAGGACGAGCTGCGGCTCCGGGGTGCCGAAGGTGGGAGCGCCCGAGAGCATCGACATCGAGCTCGAGAACGTGCCGAAGATGACCGGCGCGCCGGGCCGCACGAGCTGGGTGAACGCCATGCCCGACAACGCCTCCGCGAAGAGCTGCGCGCAGGTGGCGGCGATGGTGACCGGCGACATCGCGCCGGCGATGCAGAACGGCGAGACCACCGTCGCCTGGTTGTTGCGGGCGTAGACCTTCAGTGCCCCGAGCATCGTCGCGTCCCACACGAGCGGCGAGTTCGCGTTGATGAGGCTGGTGATCACGGCGTTGTCGTCGACGAATGCGTCGCCGAAGACGATCCTCGCCATCGAGACGGTGTCCTCGGCGCGTTCGGGGGCGGTGACCGAACCCATGAAGGGCTTGTCCGAGTAGCGCAGGTGGCTGTAGACCATGTCGAGGTGACGCTTGTTGACCGGCAGGTCGACTGGCTCGCACAGCGTGCCTCCGGCGTGGTGCAGGCCGGGGGAGAGCCACGTGAGCTTCACGAAGTTGCGGAAGTCCTCGATGGTCGCGTAGCGCCGTCCTTCGTCGAGGCTGCGGATGAACGGCGGGCCGTAGGCCGGCGCGAACACCATGTGGGGACCGCCGATGCGGGCGCTGCGCCCGGGGTTGCGTGCGTGCTGCACGAATTGGGCCGGCGCGGAGCCGGTGACGAGCTTTCGGGCAAGACCGCGAGGGATTCGGACGCGCTCGCCGTCCACCTCGGCACCGGCGTCGCGCCACAGATCGAGCGCTTCCGGGTCGTCCCGGAACTCGACGCCGACCTCCTCGAGGATCGTCTCCGCGTTGTGCTCGATGAGCTCCAGGCCCTCGTCGGACATCACGTCGTAGACCGGGACCTGGCGCGTGACGTAGGGCACGGCGGTGGGGCGCGCCTCGGCGCGCGCCGCCCGGCGCGCCTCCCGGCCGCCCCCGCGGGCGCGGCTCCGTCCACGTCGTTCATCGGTCATCGCAGCGCCTCGTGGCTTCCTCGCCCGGTGGCCGCAGGCGCCGGGCTCGTGTTGACGGTGAATCGAGTATCGGAACGTCTCCGCGATGCGTCTGGTGCCTTCGCGACTCGCAAATGCCTGCGCGCGTCATGCTGACGGACCGGGAACGGGGACTGTCTCGACAGGGCTGCGCGCCGAAATCCGCATCACCTGCCCGGTGTCGCATCGGTGTTCGGTTCGGCCATACCGCAGGTCGGGATTGGCTGGGGGCGCAATCCGACATTGGACCCCGCCCCGCGCGTTGTTCCATGTCGGACTACGCTGCGCAAGTCCGACCTGCGGAGCGCTACGGAATTCCCACTACCTCGGCACTCGACAACTCTTCAACCCCTTGTTTCTTCGCAAGTTGCGGCCCTGACCGAACACTGATGCGCCGGCCCGCGGGGTGGCGGTGGTTTCAGGCGCGGCGTGTCCGGCGAACGTCGGCGAGACGCGCGCGCATCCGGGCGATGACCCCGGCGTAGTCGGCGGCGCCGAAGATCGCCGAACCGGCGACGAAGGTATCCGCGCCGGCCTCGGCCGCGGCGCGGATGTTGTCGGCGTTCACCCCGCCGTCGACCTCGAGCCGGATCGGTTTTCCCGTCTCGTCGATGCGCTCGCGCACCGCCCGCACCTTGTCCAGGACGTAGGGGATGAAGGACTGCCCGCCGAAGCCCGGGTTTACCGACATGAGCAGCACCATGTCGAGCTGTTCGAGGACATGGTCGAGCACGCCGAGCGGGGTCGCCGGATTCAGCACCAGCCCGCACTTGCAGCCGTGGTCGCGCACGAGCCCGAGCGAGCGGTCGACGTGCTCCGTCGCCTCCGGGTGGAACGTGATCCAGGTGGCGCCCGCGCGCGCGAAGTCCGGAATGATGCGGTCGACCGGCTTCACCATCAGGTGCACGTCGATGTCCGCGGTCACGCCGTGATCGCGCAGCGCCTTGCACACGAGCGGGCCGATCGTCAGGTTCGGGACGTAGTGGTTGTCCATCACGTCGAAGTGAACGAGGTCGGCGCCGGCGGTGAGCACCGCGTCCACCTCTTCGCCGAGGCGGGCGAAATCCGCCGACAGGATCGACGGGGCAATCCAGAACTCGTTCATCGCATTCCCTCGCTTTCGATCGGGCGGGGCCGGTGCCCGGGCGCCCCGAAGCACAGCGCAGAGAGCTCCTCGAGCGAGTCCATGACGGCGTCGGGAGCGGCTTCGCGGACGTCCCACCCGTGGTTGTAGCCGTAGCTCACGCATGCGACGCGCATGCCGGCCGCGCGGGCCGCCTGCACGTCGTTGATCGAGTCGCCGACGAACAGGGAGTCTCCGACCGCCACGCGGAGCTCGGAGCAGGCATGGAGCAGCGGCATCGGATCGGGCTTGCGTCGCGGAAGGGAATCGCCGCCGATCACGAGCTCGAAGGAGTCGACCAGGGCGAGGTGCGCGAGCAGGTCGACGGCCGGGGTGCGGGGCTTGTTGGTGATGCAGGCGAGGACCGCGCCGTGCGCGCGCAGGGCCGCGACTCCCTCGCGCACCCCCGGGTAGACCCGGCTGCGATCGCGGCCGTGCCGCGCGTACAGATCCAGGAACACGCCGCATGCCTCGCGCAGCATCGCCGGCTCCGCCAGGGTCTCCGTCCCGCCGGTCAGGGCGCGCTCGACGAGCGGTTCCACACCGTTGCCGACCCACCGTCGCACCAGCGCCTCGCCACGAGGCGGAATGCCGAACCGCGGCATCGTCCGGTCGATGCACCATGCGATGTCGGGAACCGTGTCGACGAGGGTGCCGTCGAGGTCGATGGCGACGAGACCGGGCGGCGGAGCGCCGAGCACGCGTGTCCGATCGGTCGGTTCGAGGCTCATCGGCTTGTCATCGTCATGATCTGATGCGGCGGATCCGAAGGACGGGACATGCATGGCCACTCTGGACGGAGCCCCCGGTCAGGCAATGGTAAGCGCAACTGCGCCGGGACGAACCGCAGGTCGCTCTTGTCCGCCACCGGCATCCCCGCACCCCACGTTCGCCTTCGCGGGCGTGCGGAGGCGTGAATCGGCGACAAACGGCGTTCGGACTGCATTCGGGGCACCCATGAGTTGACGCGAATTCGATATCGCCCGTCGCGTCGGGTGCGGCGCTCGTTGACGCCGGTTCACTAGATTAGACTCGGCGCCGAATCGCGCACCTGCCGGAGAGGTCGAACATGAAATCACACGCTCGCGTCGTGGTCATCGGCGGTGGCGTCGTCGGGGTGAGCACGCTGTATCACCTCGCGAAGAAGGGGTGGTCCGACGTGGTGCTGGTGGAGCGCCGGGAGCTGACCTCCGGCTCCACCTGGCATGCGGCGGGCCTGCTCCCCCTGTTCAACATGAGCTACTCGGTGGGCCAGGTCCACAAGTACTCGGTGGAGCTCTACCGCACGCTGGAGGAGGAGACCGGCCAGAACGTGGGCCTGCGGCTCGTCGGCAACATCCGGCTCGCCATGAACCGCGACCGGATGGACGAGTACCACCAGTACGCGGGGGTGGCCCGCACCATCGGGGTGGACGTCGACTTCCTGACGCCCGAGCAGGTGAAGGAGATCTGGCCCCTGTGCAGGATCGACGGCCTGGTCGGGGCGATCCGCCATCCCGGAGACGGCTACGTGCAGCCGGCGGACCTGACCCAGGCGTTCGCGATCGGGGCGCGCAACCGGGGTGCGGAGATCCACCGCAACACCACGGTCACCGCGATCTCCCGCACGTCCGGGGGCGAGTGGTGCGTGCACACCGATCGGGGCGACGTCACGTGCGAGCACGTGGTGAGCGCGACCGGAAACTTCGCCCGGCGCACCGGCGCGATGGTGGGGCTCGACGTCCCGGTCATCCCGGTGCAGCACCAGTACATCGTGACCGAGCCGCACCCGGAGATTCAGGCCCGCCACGCGGCGGGACTGCCGGAGATGGGGGTGCTGCGCGAGTCCGACGGCTCGTGGTACCTGCGCGAGGAGCGGGGCGGGCTGATCCTGGGCCCCTACGAGATCGGCGCCCCCGCGTGCTACGTGGACGGCCCCGCCGAGGACTGCGAGTACGAGCTGTTCCAGGAAGATCTGGAGCGCCTGGAGCCGCACATCGAGGCCGCCATCAACCGGGTGCCCGCGTTCGGCGAGGTGGGGGTGAAGCAGGTCTTCAACGGCGCCATCTGCTACACCCCGGACGGGAGCCCCATCATCGGTCCCGCCTGGGGGATCGACAACTTCTGGCTCAACGAAGGCCACAGCTTCGGGATCACCGCAGCCGGCGGTGCCGGCTTCCAGCTCGCGGAGTGGATCGTGGAGGGCGAGCCGACCATCGACATGATGGGGGTGGATCCGCGCCGGTTCGGCGACTACGCGACGAAGGCCTACCTCGTGAAGAAGAACGAGGAGGCGTACGCCAACGTCTTCACCATCCACTACCCGGACGAGGAGCGTCCCGCCGCGCGGCCCCTGCGCACCGCGCCGTGCTACGACCGGCTGAAGGCGCTCGGCGCGGTGTTCGGCCAGAAGTTCGGCTGGGAGCGGGCGAACTGGTTCGCGCCGGTGGGAGTCGAGCCGGTCGACGACTGGTCGTTCCGGCGTTCGCGCTGGTTCGAGCACGTGGGCCGCGAGTGCCGCAACGCCGCCGAGAACGTCGGCCTGCTCGACATGACCGCGTTCGCCAAGTGCCGGCTGGCGGGGCCGGGCGCGGAGGAGTTCCTGGACAGGCTGGTCGCGAACCGCATCCCGACCCGCAGCGGTCCGGTGCGCCTCGTGCACGCGCTCAACACCCGCGGCGGGGTGCTCTCGGAGTTCACGGTGTGGCGCGAGGGCGAGGAGAGCTTCTACCTGGTGTCGGCCGGCGCCTTCCAGCGCCTGGACCACGACTGGATCCGGCGTCACATGCCCCGCGACGGCTCGGTGCGGTTCGAGAACCTCACCGGTCGGCTCGGGGTGCTGGTGGTCGCGGGCCCGAAGTCGCGCGAGCTGCTGGCGCGGGTGACCGGCGCGGACCTGTCCAGTGCCGCGTTCCCGTGGCTCACCGGCCGGTGGATCGACGTGGGTCTCGCCCCGTGCCTCGCGCTTCGCGTGAACTACGTGGGCGAGCTCGGGTGGGAACTGCACCATCCCGTCGAGTACCAGAACCACGTCTTCGACGCGCTCATGGCGGCGGGCGTGGACCTCGGGCTCGCGCCGTTCGGCATCCGGGCCATGGACGCGATGCGGTTCGAGAAGTCCTACCGCATGGTGGGCACGGAGCTGTCCATCGAGTACGCGGCGCTGGAGTCGGACCTCGGCCGCTTCGTGCACCTGAACAAGGGCGACTTCATCGGCCGCGACGCCCTGCACCGGTGGATGGAGCGCGGGTTCTCCAACCGGCTGGTCACCCTGGAGGTGCACGACACCACCGACGCGGACGCGCTCGGCAACAACCCCCTGTTCGTGGACGGCGAGCTGGTCGGACGGGCGACGGGGGGGAGCTACGGGTTCAGGGTCGGGAGGTCGCTTGCGCTGGCGATGGTGAGGCCGGAACTCGCGGAGGTCGGGACCGCGGTTGAGATGGACATCCTGGGCACGATGCACCCGGCGACGGTGATTCCGGAGTCGCCGTACGATCCGGGGAATGAGAAGTTGCGGGGGTGATTCGGGGCGGATTGGAGTTCGAGACTTCCGAGGTTGAGGCAATGAAGGAAGGAGACTGCGCGGCGTCGCCGCCACGGGGAAAGAACCGGGCGGCGTACTTCGACCTGGAAGCCAGAGGGTCGCTCCCGGCGCGTCGCCAGCCGCCCATCGACGAGCGCGGTGGGATGCACCGACGAAGGACGGATGCCCAACAGCTCCCTGCGGCGGCATCAGAAACGAAATTGGCAGAAATCTGGCGAAACTGATACATATATCTGTATGAAAACGACGCTCAATTTCGACGACCAGTTGATTCGCACGGCCAAGATGCGAGCTGCCCGGGAAGGGGAGACTCTGACGCGGCTGATAGAACGCGCCTTGCGAGACTACCTGCAGGCCGGCACCGGCAGACAGGGGCGTGCGTTCCGTGCGAACCTGCTGACCAAGCGTGGCCGGCCGGTTGCGGGCGTGAATCTGGACGACCGTGATGCGCTCTACGAGCGGATGGACGCGCCCGGTTGATAGCAGTCGACACCAACATTCTCGTTCACGCCCACCGCGAGGAGTCACCGAAGCACAGTGCGGCTCTCGCTCGCGTTGTCGCACTCTCGGAGTCGCCCGCCCGTTGGGCGATTCCCGTGTTCTGCATCGGGGAATTCGTTCGTGTCATAACCCATCCACGGCTGTTCGATCCACCATACCCCGCGAACGAGGCGTGCGAGGCGCTGACACGGCTGCTTGCCTCGCCGAGTGTGACCGTGGTTGTCCCAGGCCCGGCCTACCCGGCGCTCCTTGGGGAAGCGATTCGTGAGGCGAATGCCATCGGCAACCTTGTCTTCGATGCCCAGATCGTGGCGCTGTGCCGCGAGAACGGCATTTCCCGACTCCTGACCGAGGATCGTGACTTCGATCGCTTCAAGGGTCTTGTCACCGAGCATCTCGTCGGGTGACCAGGCGCTGCCAAGGATGCTGCGGCGACGTTCCCGGCGCGGGCGTGATGATCGCAGAGACACCAGGTCGCCTCGGTGATGTCCGAGTCGGCTACAACGGCTTTCCGATCTCCGAGTCGAGATACTCCAGGGCCATCCGTGCGGGCAGATAGTCGGGATCGTGCCGCAGTGACCGCTCGAAAGAGCGCCTCGCCGCGCCGAACTCCCCCTGCATCGCAAGCACGCGGCCGAGATTGAAGTGCGGGAACTGGTAGCAGCAGTACCGCTCGGCCACCATCGCCTTCTCGAACCACGGCGGCGCCTCGAGCGGACGGCCGAGGTCAATCAGGTACACACCGATGTCGTTGTAGGGATTGCCGTAGTCAGGATCGAGCGCGATGGCCTTCTCGCACTCGGCAATCGCTTCGTCGAGATCTCCGAGCATGCTGAGCGACCAGCCCAGGTAGGTATGGCCCTCGGCCGTAGGCAGAATCTCGATGGACTCGCGGAACCTGTCGACCGCAGCCTCGTATCGGCCGTTGACGTGCAGCACGTACCCCTGCTGCCAGTGGGTGAAGGCGCGCAACTGGTCGGAAGCTTCCGGATTCTCGCCCGACTGGCCGTGAGCCGCGGGCGCCAACAACAGCGCCGCCAGGAACGCCGCAGCCGGAAATGGTCGGGACCGGCTCACGGCAGCGCCTGCTCCAGCACGGTCGCCACGTGCTTCGCCTGCCGGCCCGTCCCGTCGGCAATCTGGTGGCGGCAGCTCGTTCCGCCCGCGACAATGATGGCGTCGCGATCCGCCGCCCGCACCGCCGGGAGGAGGTTCAGCTCCCCCATCGCCATCGAGGTGTCGTAGTTGGCAACCTCGTAGCCGAAGGCGCCGGCCATGCCGCAGCAGCTCGACGCGACGGTCTCGACCTCCAGCTCGGGCACCAGGCGCAGCGTACTTTCGAGCGCCGGCATGACGCCGAACGCCTTCTGGTGGCAGTGGCCGTGCAGGAGTGCGCGCCCGGCGGGGATCGGGCGCAGGCGGAGATCGAGGCCCGACTCGGCGGCGGCGCCGGCAATCAGCTCCTCGAAGAGCACGAACCGCGCACGCCCGGCCTCGCGCTCGAAGCCGAGCGCCAGCGCCTCGTCACGGAACGTGAGCAGGCACGACGGCTCCAGGCCGACGATGGGGACACCGCGCTCGATGAACGGCGCGAGCGCCGAGAGGGTGCGGGCAAGCTCCTGCCGGGCCTGGTCGAGGAGACCGGCGGCGAGGAACGTCCGCCCGCAGCAAAGCGGCCGGCGCTCGCCGGGCGGCGGCGCGGCGGACCGGACCCGGTAACCCGCCGCCTCCAGCACCCGCACCGCGGCGCGGGCGTTCTCGGGCTCGAACCAGGTGGTGAACGTGTCGGCGAAGAGCACGACCTCGGAGCCGCCGGACCGTGCAGCGGGTGCGTGGCTCGATTCGGCCCTCGCGTGTTCCGGCGCCACTGTCCCGTGGGCCGCGTCTGCGCGCACTGGCGGAGTCGGGGCGCCGGATTCCGCGCCGGTTCGGTCCTCGACGGGTGGTGCGCCGCGGTCGAGGATCTCTTCAGCCCGGAACGGATCGGTCCGCCAGCGCGGGAGGGTGCGCTTCGCGCTCAGCCCCAGCAGGCGTTCGGTCGCCGCCGGCAACCCCGGAATCCGGTCGCGCAGGTTCATCAGCCACGCCAGCCGGCTGGCGGCGGGAGCGTAGCGGGGAAGCCAGGCGACGGCGCGGTCCCTCAAGCTCGGCCCGCGCCGCTTCCGGCGCTGGTGCAGGTACTCGATCTTCATTCGCGCCATGTCGACGCCGGTGGGGCACTCGCGCTTGCAGCCCTTGCAGCCGACGCAGAGCGCCATGGTCTCGGCCATCGCGTCCGAGGTGAGGGCGTCGGGGCCGAGCTGGCCGGTCAGAGCGAGCCGCAGGGTGTTCGCGCGCCCGCGGGTGACGTGCCGCTCGTCCATGGTGACCCGGTACGAGGGGCACATCACGCCGGGGTCCGCCTTGCGGCACGCCCCGTTGTTGTTGCACATCTCGACCGCGCGGTCGAAGCCTCCCCATTCGGACCAGTCCAATCCGGTCTCGACGGGCAGCGGCGCGTAGCCCGGCTTGTAGCGGAACAGCTCGCGGTCGTCCATGCGCTCGGGCCGGACGATCTTGCCCGGGTTGAACAGGCCGTCCGGGTCGAAGGCGTCCTTCACCTCCTCGAACGCGCCGACCAGCCGGGAGCCGAACATCGCCTCGTGGAACTCGCTGCGCACGATGCCGTCGCCGTGCTCACCCGAATGGGAGCCCCGGTACTCGCGCACCATCTCGAAGCATTCTTCCGCAATGGCCCGCATGCGGCGCGCGCCGTCGTCGACCTTCAGATCGATGATCGGGCGCACGTGCAGGGTGCCGACCGAGGCGTGCGCGTACCACGTGCCGCGGGTGCCGTGGCGGGCGAAGATCTCGTCGAGGCGGCGGGTGTACTCGGCGAGGTCCTCGAGGCGCACCGCGCAGTCCTCGACGAACGAGACCGGCTTTCCGTCGCCCTTCATCGACATGATGATGTTGAGGCCCGCCTTGCGCACCTCCCACACCGCGCGCTGGAACGCGGGCTCCACCGCCTCGACCACCGCGCCGGGATAGCCGAGGTCCGCCATCAGCTCGACGAGCCGGGCGAGCCGGGCGAGGAGGGCGCCGCGGTCCTCGCCCGCGAACTCCACCAGCAGCAGGGCGTCAGGGGCGCCGCGCACGAACCGCTCGACGGTGGGGCGGAACGCGTCGATGTCGCGCGCGAGCTCGATGAGGGTGCGGTCGACGAGCTCCACCGCGCTCGGGTCGAGGGCCACGATGTGCTGCGTGGCGGACATCGCCGCGTGGAACGCGGGGAAGTGGCAGACGCCCAGCACGCGGTGGGTCGGGATAGGCTGGAGGTCCAGCTCGATTCCGGTGAAGAACCCGAGGGTGCCCTCGGAGCCGACCAGCAGTTGGGCCATGTTATGGCCGCCGGCTGCGGCGCGCGCCGCGCCATCGATCCTGTTGTCGGCGGTGGCGCCGGGCACCAGGGTGTCGATGTTGTAGCCGCCGACCCGGCGGAGCAGGGCGGGGAAGCGGCGCGCGATCTCGTCGGCTTCCCGGGCGCCGAGCGCGCGCATGCGCCGGACGAGATCGGAGTAGTGATCGTCGCCCGTGAGCCCCGCGAGATTGCCCGAGACCTCTCCGAACCGCACCGCGCTCCCGTCGGCGAGGATCGCGCTGATCGCGTGCACGTTGTGCACCATGTTGCCGTAGCGGATGGAGCGCGAGCCGCACGAGTTGTTGCCCGCCATGCCGCCGATGGTGGCGCGGTTGGCGGGCGAGACGTCGACGGGGAAGAAGAGCCCCCTGGGCTTCAGCCGGGCGTTGAGGCCGTCGAGCACGATGCCGGGCTCGACCGTGACCCGACGCGCCTCCTCGTCGAGGTGGACCACCCGGTCGAGGTGCCGGCTGGTGTCGACCACCACCGCCTCGCCGACGGTCTGCCCGCACTGCGAGGTGCCGGCGCCGCGGGGGAGGACCGGGGCGCCGGCCTCGCGGCAGATCGCGATCGTGCGCGCGATGTCTTCGGCGCTGCGGGGCGCGACCAC
>MKWU01004279.1_pt1 | contig 17178 bp, 15 predicted proteins | sample 809101 | NCBI WGS metagenome assembly MKWU01 (sample SAMN05860141, study PRJNA318959) | sponge metagenome | host: Aplysina aerophoba | place: Slovenia: Piran, Adriatic Sea, Gulf of Piran | collected 2013-05-07 | reverse complement strand
GGTGGCGGGCGCGTAGAAGCCCATGGGTTGCGCGTTGAGCAGCGCGCAGGCAAAGGCCGTGGGGTAGTGGCGCTTGAGCCAGGCCGAGGCGTAGGCGATGTGGGCGAAGCTGGCGGCGTGGCTTTCGGGAAAGCCGTAGTCGCCGAAGCCCCGGATCTGCTCGAACACCTGGGTGGCGAACTCCTTGTCGATGCCCTTGGCCTGCATGCGCGAGATGAACCGGTCCCGGTGCCGCTCGATCCTTCCCGATCGCCTCCAGGCGGCCATGTCGCGCCGGAGCTGGTCCGCCTCCCCGGGGGTGTAGTCCGCCGCCACCACGGCCAGCCGCATGACCTGCTCCTGAAACAGCGGCACGCCCAGGGTCTTCTTGAGGATGGGCTCCAGGGAAGGGTGGGGGTAGGTGACCGTCTCCTCGCCGTTCCGGCGCCGCAGGTAGGGATGCACCATGCCGCCCACGATGGGCCCCGGCCGGACGATGCTGACCTCGATGACGAGATCATAGTATTCCCGGGGCTTGAGCCGGGGCAGCATGGACATCTGCGCGCGGCTCTCGATCTGGAAGACCCCCACGGTATCGGCCTTGCGGATCATGGCGTAGGTTTCGGGGTCGTCCTTGGGGATGGCGGCCAGGGAGAAGCTCCGGCCCCAGTGGTTCTCGATGAGGCGGAAAGACCGGTCCACCACGGTCAGCATGCCGAGCCCCAGCAGGTCCACCTTGAAGAGCTTGAGGCTTTCCAGGTCCTCCTTGTCCCACTGGATGACCGTGCGGTCGCGCATGTTGCCGTTCTCGATGGGGACTAGGTCCCGCACCGGCTTGTGGCCGAGCAGGAATCCGCCGGGGTGAATGGACAGGTGGCGGGGAAAGTCCTGGATCTCCGCCACCAGCCGCAGCAGGTCCCGGTGCAGGCGGGGATCGAGGCCGGCGCTCTCGAGCACTTGCGGGTCCACTCGCTCGTAGTGGCCCAGCAGCCGGGTGACGCGGTGGACCGCGGTCTCCGCCAGCCCCAGCACCTTGCCCACGTCCCTCACCGCGGAACGCCCGCGGTAGCGGATGAAGTTGGCCACCATGGCGGCGTGGGTGCGGCCGTGCTTGCGGTAGAGGTACTGGATGACCTCCTCGCGGCGGTTGTGTTCGATATCGAGGTCGATGTCGGGCGGCTCGGCCCGCTCCCGGGAGATGAAACGCTCGAACAAAAGGTCCATGCGCACCGGGTCGATGGCGGTGATGCCCAGGCAGTAGCACACCGCGGAATTGGCCGCGGAGCCGCGCCCCTGACAGAGGATCCCGTTCTTCCGGCAGAACTGGACGAGGTCCCACATGGTGAGGAAATAGCCCTCGTAGGCGAGTTCCCCGATGACCTGGAGCTCGCGTTCGAGCTGTGCCCGGATGTCTTCGGGGACAGTGCCGCCGTAGCGCTCCCGGGCGCCCTGGAAGGTGAGCTCTCCGAGCCATTCCCCGGAGGTCCTCCCGCCCGGAAGCTCCTCGGAGGGGTAGCGGTAGTGGATCTCGTCCAGGGAGAAACTACAGCGGGCGGCCACTTCCAGGGTGCGGGCGACCGAGTCCGGGTCGTCCCCGAAGAGGGCCGCGAATGCGGACGGGGCCTTCAGGTCGTGCTCCGCGTTGGGCTTGATCAGGCGCCCGGCGTCGGCCAGCCGGACCCCGTGGCGGATGCAGGTGAGGACGTCCTGGAGTTGGCGGCGCGAGGCGTCGTGATAGAGCACCTCGGTGGCCGCCACCGTGGCGATGCCGTAGCGCCGCGCCCGCTCCCGCAGGCGCCGTTCCTGCCGCGCCTCGTCCGCCCGGCGGTGGCGGGTCACCAGCGCATAGAGCCGGTCGCCGAAGGCGTCCCGGAGGTCGCGGGCGACGAACGCCGGGTCCGGCTCCCGCACCAGCAGGCTGTCCTCCCCGCCCCACAGCGCCATGAGCCCGCCGGCGTGGGCGCAGACCTCGCGCCATTCCACCACGCTTTTCCCCTTGGGAGAGCGGAGGCGTCCGGCGGAGATCAGCCGGCAGAGATGGGCGTAGCCGGTCCCGTCGGCGGCGAGCAGGACGATGGATGAGCTGTCGGCGACGGTCATCCGGGCGCCGATGATGAGCTGCAGGCCCAGCTCCCGGGCCTTAACATGGGCCCGCACGACGCCGTAGACACCGTCCCGGTCGGTCAGGCAAAGCGATCCGATACCGAGCTCTGCCGCCCGCTCCAGCAGCTCCTCGGGATGGCTCCCTCCCTCCAGGAAAGAGTAGTGGCTCTTGCAATAGAGGGGCGCGTAGGCCGCCGGCGCCCGGGAGGGGGGGCCGCCGGACGGCGCGCCGGAGGAGGGGGAGCGGGGCGAGCGCCCCTTGCCGGTGCCCATGGTTGCCTATTCCACCTTCCCGTGCAGGAACCAGCCCCGCCGCTTGCGGTCATAGTAGATCCACAGCCAGGGGCCCTCGCCGGTGCGGATGAAGCGGTACTCGCGGTGCACTTCGGCGCCGGAGCCCCACCATCCTCCGGAGACGATGTAAGGGCCGGCGCTCTCCCGGACGAGAGAGGTGCCGCCGGCCCGGGAGTCGGCAAACCGCGGTTCCGGGACCCTGGGCTCGGCACCACCCGGCATCTCCGTGTACAAGAGCCGGACAGGCTTGGGGAAGAAACGCCGCACCAGCGGGCGCAGCCGGACCCGGCGCGGCCTTGGCGGCGGAACGGCTTCCATGGGCTCCCAGGTGAAGCGCGCTTCGGGCAGATGTCCGGACCGCGGGCGCGCCCGCAGCAGCGCGCCGTCGCCGAACCGGGCCCGCAGCCGCGCCAGGGCGCGGTTGGCGGCGTCATGGTCCCGGGAGGCGCCACGAAAAAGCTCCCCCTGGCGGACGTCGGGCGAAGCCCCCCGGACTTCCAGGACGATCTCCGTCACCCCGGCCGGCAGCGCCGTGGCCTCCATGCGGAGCCGCAGCAGCTCCAGGATTTGCGCCCGGTCCAGGGTGGGCCGGGCCGGCCGCAGGGCCTCGTTCCTCTGCGACTTGTCGTCCAGGCGGAGGTCAAGGAGGAGCGAGGTCATCACCTCGTGCCGCTGCTCCAGCGAATCGAGCAAGGGCTCCAGCAGTTCTTCCATCAGCACCGCCAGCCGCTGGCGGTCGGCTTCCGGATAGTCCAGGAGCACCGCCGCGGTGGTGGGCTCGGACGGCATCTCCGGGTGGAGCGGGCTCCAGAGGTCGCCGGCGGCCAGCCGGTGGAGCCGGTGGGCTTCCCGGCCGAGACGCGAGCGCACCTGGGAGGCGGGCAGGTCCAGGAAACCCCCCAGGCTGTGGATGCCGAGGCGCGCCAGGAGGTCACGGACCACGGGCGTGAAATCGAGCCGTTCCAGCGGGACGCCGCGGACATGGTCGTGCTCTTCCCCGGGGGTGTGGAAGACCAGGATCCGGTCACCGGACTTGGCCGCGGCATAGCTGCCGAAACGGGAGAATCCCACGGCCACGGTGTTGTGGAGGCCGGCGCCGGCGATGTCGCCGTGGATGAGCCCGGCCCACTCCTCCAGGCGGGGATGGAGCAGGGACAGGCCCGAGGCTCCGAGCCAGAACACCCCGGGCTCGTCCCGGGAGGGCTCCACCTCCGCGGCAAAGCGCCGCAGCCGTGGAACCAGGGCGTCCACGGCCTTTCCGATGGCCGTGCGGGAAATGATCCCCGCCCGGAGATGGCGCGAGAGCGCCAGCCCGGCGCCGTGGCGCATGCCCGGGAGGATGCGCAGGGCCCGCGCCCGATGGTTCACCCAGAGGATGGTCCCCTGGGCCTTGTCCTGGTCCACCACCGCGGCGGGAAGGTCCTTCCAGTCCGGATGGTCCCGGAGCAGCAGTTGCAAGGGAAAGGCCGCAACGTCAACACAGGCCATCCGTTCCACGGCACGCCTCCGTATGGCTCCATCCCGGAGCCCCCCGCTTGTCCTTGACCATGCGGATTTCCCAGTCGAAGAGGCTGAAGGCGGTCCTCGAAATCCTTCCTTCGCCATGAAGCGCCACCAGCGGCCCCAGCGAGGGCGCCCCCCTCCTTTTGCGGGTGAGGCAGAGGAGGGCGGTGTGGTGCTTTCGGGCCAGCGCCGCCAGACGGCTCTGGACCGCCAGGTGCATCTGCGCCTGGGACTTCAGGTCCAGCACCACCAGCCCGAACGCGCCGGAGCGCAGCAACTGGTCGGCGGCCCGGGACGCGGCGGGGGCGTCGGGGACCCGGATCACCGGCAAGGCGTCGAGATCGATGCCCCACTCGGCGAAATCCGGCGGGAAGAAGATCGAGTTGCCGAAGCCGATCCACGCCGCGGGCTCGCCCCGCTGCTGGGCCTGGAGGATCAGGGCGGCGGCGGCCGTGAGCGAGGGGGCCGCGCCGGAGTCCGACACCTCGGTGAGGCGCCCGGCCAGGGAGGACAGGCTCCAGGCCCTGGAGGTGTCGCGGACCGGACGGCGTTGCGGCACCGCGGGAGCGGCCACCGAAGCCGCCATCCCCTCGCGGGTCTGTTCGGCGAAAACGTCCATGAAGGCTCCTTCACCCTTCGAGATACCGTCTCACCTCCACCACCTTGCCCAGGAGCGTGCACTCATCGGCCCTTGGAATGATCGGCGTGAAAGCCGGATTCTCCGGATGCAGCTCGATGCGGTTCCGGCGCAGGCGGAGCTTCTTGATGGTGGCCTCGTCACCCACCAGGGCGACGACGATGTCTCCCGAGGCGGCTTCCGCCTGCTGCCGCACCACGACGATGTCGCCCGGAAGGATGCCCGCTCCGGTCATGCTCTCCCCCTGGACCCGGAGCCCGAACAGCTCCTCCGAGCCCCGTGACTGGACCGGGAGGTAACCCTCGCATTCCTCGATGGCCGCTCGCAGCCCGCCCGCCTGCACCCGTCCCAGCAGCGGAACGAACAGCGTTCCGGGCTCCTGGGGCAGACGGTAACCCCTGGATTTCCCTTGCGCCTTGACCAGCCGCCCCTCGGCCACCAGGCGTTCGAGATGCTGCCGGGCTGTCTGCACCGCCCTGAACCGGAACGCCTCCTGCACCTCCCGCACCGTGGGAGGAAGCTCCTCCAGAATCCGCCTGCGCACGAACCGATAAACCTTTTCCCGGGTCTCTCCCGGTGGGGTGAAGGGTGTCATGAGGATGCGCATACCAGACTTTTGTCTGGTATGCAAGCAGTTCTCACCTTGCATTCCACAACTGGAAAAGGTAAGCGTAAGTTATGGATTTTTTGACTAGAAAGAAGCTTTATCAGCAGATCGAGAGTGACCGAGATGCCAAGGTATTGGCGTTTATAACGAGCAATCGCCAAAATATGGAAACTGTGATCGCGCAGGATTGCATAGACCCGTTCGTCGATTTGCTCGAAAAGGTGGGGCCGACTAAACGAATATCTCTGATTCTCCATACCACTGGAGGACAGACACTGGCTGCATGGCGCCTTGTTAATCTGATCCGCATTTTTTGTGACGAGTTGGAAGTGCTGATCCCCTCGCAGGCTCTCAGTGCGGGTACACTGATTGCCATTGGCGCTGACCGGGTGGTCATGACAAAGCAGGCCGCACTAGGCCCAATCGATCCCAGTGTCAACAACCCTCTAAATCCACAAGCGACGATTAGAGGGCAAGCCATGCAAGTGCCTGTTAGCGTTGAAAGCGTGCGGGGCTATCTCAACGCTGCTCGCGAGGAATTGGAGATCAAAGGTGAAGAAGCGCTTACATCGGTTCTCCTCAACCTCACCAACCACATCCACCCCCTCGTGCTTGGCGAAATATTCAGGTCCCAAGCACAAATCCGGTATTTGGCCGAGAAACTGCTCCCTCGTCAGGTCAGTAACCCTACTCAGATCAAGTCAATCATTGATTTTCTTTGCGCGGATTCTGGAAGCCACGACTACACGATTAATCGGCGTGAGGCCGCAGAGTTGGGTTTAAAGGTCGAGAAACCGAGTGATGATCTTTACACGCTGTTGAGAAAGATCAACCTGAGTTACGCGGAGGAACTTGAGCTTCTTCGGCCCTATTCAACCCAAGCCGTTCTCCGTGGTGCAGAGGTAAATTCACCTGTAGGCTACAGCATTACGCGAGGGCTGGTGGAGGGCACGGTTGGTGGGTGTTATGGCTTTGTGTCGGAAGGGACGCTAAAACAGGTTGAAATCCAAACGAACACTGGACTACATGAAGGGGTAAAGGACGACAGAATCTTTGAAGGCTGGAGGAAACTGTCAAATGATGCCGAAGAATAAGACGGCTGATGCAAGCTTTTACTATCACGAAAGTACGGCATCGGACATTGCCCGCATGGATTCATCGGCGGTATGCGGTAACTTGGCTGACGCTATGAAGAACGGGACGGTCCTGATGCCAAACACTCACGTTGTCGAGATAATACCCCTCGACGGGGAACCGGAGAGTGACAAGTAGCTTTCGTCTTTTGGTATTCAAACCAGCCAATATGTGTCTTCTTGTCTAGTCTGTACAGACAAGGCGTTTCTGGTACGGAACATGGTCACGGCCGTTGCCGGGTGAGTCGGGCGGAAGTGTGCCGCGCACTGCGACATGCGACCACTGGGAGCGTGGCGGCGGAGTTGGCGAGAACCGCGGACCCCGATGCCGAAACCGCCTGGGCGATGGAAATCGAGCGCCGGGTCGAGGCTATTGAGGCCGGCACTGTCGAGACCGAGCCTTGGGAGGACGTCAAGCGCCGGATTGAGAGCGAGATTCTCCGCAGGTGAAGATCCCTTGCCAGTGCGCCGTCGCCGAGGAGTTGCACGGTCAGCCCTCCTGCGCTTGTCTCTCGCCATCGTGTTTCGCGGCTTTTCGTTCCCTCTTCCAGAAGACGCGTTTCGTCTTGCGAAGATGTTTCCACCACGCGGGTGGACCGGTCAGGGTCCCTTTCTTGACAGTCGCCATGCCATTTTACCTCGCGGTGTTTCCTTGGATATCATATCATTCGGTCTGTTTCATGGTGTACAGGGTCGTGCCGACGAGTGCGACAAGTCCCAGCCGCCGCCAGCGAACCCCCGCCGACGTTACTTCCCTAACCGTGCGGACGTGTCCGCGAGCGCCGTAGTCGAGGATAGCGTCGTCAGCGGTCAAGAGCGGCGCGTCCCAATGGTGGGGGCGGTGGCGACGATGAGCCGGGCAACCGCACGCTGTCCACGGCGATCTCCGGCTCGATGGGCGCGAGCTTGATTCCTGGCAGGGCGAGGGCCGGAGCCTACCTCCCGGCCGAGATCGACGTGCCCGAATTCACCATCCGCAGCCAGAAATCGTTCTCCCCGACTGGCCGCCCGGATACCGCCACCCGCTTGAGCGTGGGATGCGACAGCAAGGCGTGGCGCACTGGATCGAGCAGCGCGCGAAGGGGCGCGTACTCAGCCTCTCTGCCGAACCTCTGGCTGTAACGCGCCTCGGCATAGACCATGCGCAGGTCGTCCAGCGGGAACGGCGTCTCGTCCCGGCCGTCGACGATCAGCTGCTCGCGCGGATTGTGCTGCCAGTACGGGTGCAGGAAGGGCTCCTGGGCTCTCGACAGCGTACAAAGCGCCGCCGCCACCCGCTCCATCCAGTCGCCTGCATCGAACGCCCCGGAAGTCATCCCTGCCCACCCATTCTCCTTAGATCAGCGCTAGCGAGCGTGCTGGGATCGCATCTACGAATTCTTGATTATTCGGGCATCGTGGTTGTAACCACGGCGATAGCTCCACCAAGCGTCCCGGTTCAGCCCGGCTACGCCTCTCCTGCGTGCCGGTGTCTCAATACCGGATCAAGCTTGGCATAGTGTCCGGCGTTGCTGTACTCGTCGTACCAGGTTCCCAGGTGAAGCTGGAGGTCCGTCACGAAGTAGTGCAGCAGACGTGCGCAGCGGTGAACTTCGTCGGCGCGTTCGGCGCTCACAAGCAGTAGACCGACCAACTCGCTCGACAGACGTGGATATACCTGCCGGACATCATCGGCGACGACTCGGGAGGCTACTTTCCATCCGGAGGCATCAGGGCACTGCGTGCCGTCCTCCGTTTCGCGAAACCTATCGTCCTGATGCCGGTGTCCTGGTCGGCGACCAGCTCGCCTGGCTGCCATCCCTGGCTCATATAGAACGCGTTGGCGGCCGAGTTGTCGGCGAAGCTTTCTAACCGGATGGCGGCGTGTTCCGCAAACAGGCGCGCCTCGGCGTCGGCCAGAAGCGCGCGGCCGATGCCGCGTCTCTGGTGCGCCGGCGCCACCATCAGCAAGTCGATCAGCGGCCCCTTGGTGACGCAGAAGCCGACGATGTCGCCGTCTTGCTCCGCGACGCGACACGCTCCCAAGTGCGTGTCTACGTGGTCCGTGACTTCCCCGCCAGCGATCCACGTCTCGATCGCGTCGCGGCCTAGAAACGGAGTGTAGTTGGTCCGTGCCGTGCAGATGGCGAGGGCGACCAACGCGTCCCGGTCGTTCTCGCCCGCGGGCCGGATGGTCAATCCGTGCAACGTGAACTGTATCTCCCTGGTGTCTCCTTGGATGTCATATCATTCGGTCGGTTTCATGGTCTACAGGGCTTCACCGTTACGACCGGGCCGACAAGTGCCACGAGTCTCGACAGGAAGCGGGACTCCCGCCGACGTCACTTCGCGGCGTCTACCGCGCGGACGTGTCCGTGAGCGCCGTAGTCGAGGATGGCGTCGTCGGCCGTCAGGAGCGGCGCGTCCCAATGGCGGGCGGTGGCGACGATGAGCCGGTCGGCGGGGTCGGGGTGAAAGGAGCCGGGTAACCGCACGCTGTCCACGGCGATCTCCGGCTCGACAGGAGCGAGCCTGATTCCTGGCAGGGCGAGGGCCGTTTTGATCCAGGAGCCAACCTCCCGGCCGAGATGCAGGCGGCCCTTCTCGGCCAGCAGGGCGATTTCCCAAGCCGTGATGGCCGAGACCAGCACGAAGTCGGTTCGTAGGGTGTCGTCAAGCACGGTACGGGCAGCGCTCCCAAGTCTTGGGTCGTCGTTTACGATCCAGATCAGCGTGTGGGTGTCGAGAACGATCATCCCGTAGCGGACCAGTCGGAGGGATCGGCCGCGGGCCGGAATGGATCGTGATAAGCCAGCACCGAACCTCGCATTGCCCCGATGATCGACGGACTTTCGCCTGGAGGCTGTACGGGAGACAGCACCGCCACCGGTCGCCCCCGGTTGGTGATCGTCACCGGCTCGCGATCCTTTTTCATCTGGTTGATGACGCGGAGGCACTTCGCCTTGAACTCGGCCGCTCCCATCATGTTCGCCATCAGGTTCACCTCTTCGGTATAGGGAATGTAATGTACATAATAAATGTACATATACGAAAGTGCATGATCAAGTACCGTGTCGCTGCGGCGATTTCCACCCTGCCATCTGATCTGTTAAAAATTCCCATCTCGTCCCGAAATCCACGAACAGTCCCGGCCGGGGAGGGCGCAGTTGATAGAGGTAGAGGGTCTCACGCGAAAGTATGGCGATCTGGTGGCGGTGGACGACGTCTCTTTTTCCATCGGGAAAGGGGAGGTCGTCGGTCTTCTGGGGCACAACGGCGCGGGCAAGACCACCATCATGCGGATGCTCACGGGGTATATCGAGCCTACCGCGGGTTCGGTGGTCATCGACGGCATGCCGCTATCCGAGGAACGCCTGAGCATCCAGCGCAAGCTGGGCTATCTGTCGGAGAACGCGCCGCTTTATCCGGACATGTCGGTGGTGCGCTACCTCGAGTACGTGGCCGACCTGCGCGGGGTGCCGCGCGCCGGGCGGCCGGCGGTGCTCCGGCGCGCGCTGGAGCGGACGTGGTTGACGGACCGGGCGCTGGATCCGGTGGCGACGCTGTCGAAGGGCTACAAGCAGCGGCTGGGAGTGGCCCAGGCCATCGTGCACGAGCCGGAGATCCTGATCCTCGACGAGCCCACCAACGGTCTGGACCCCACGCAGATCTTCCAGATGCGGTCGCTGGTGAGCGACTTGAGCCAGAACGCCACCATCATCGTTTCCACCCATATCCTTCAGGAGGTGGAGGCGGTGTGCGAACGGGTGATCATCATGGTGCAGGGACGCATCGCGGTGGATGCCCGGCTGAGCGAGCTGCAACAGTCTCACCGGCTGGTGGTGGGGCTCGGGAATCCCTCCGACGACGCGGCCGAAAGGCTGCGGCAGATCCCCGGAGTGGGCCTGATCACCCCGGCCGACGGACCGCGCGGAGAGAGCTACGGCCTCGAGCTCGAGGCGCCGGCGGACGAGGTGGCGCCCAGCGTCGCCAGGGCCGCGGTCGAAGGGGGCTGGGAGCTCTATCGCATGAGCGAGGAAGCGCGCACCCTCGAGACCGTGTTCCGCGAAGTGGGAGCGCGGGAAGCGGCGGGGAAGGACAGCCATGGCTGGTAGGATCTGGAGCATCGCGAGAAAGGAGTTTTCCACCTATTTCTCGTCGCCGGTGGCGTTCATCTTCCTGGGGACGTTCTCGGCCGTGTGCCTGTTCATCTTCTTCTGGGTGGAGCAGTTCTTTGCCCGCAATATCGTCGACGTGAGGCCGTTGTTCGATTGGATGCCGGTCCTGCTGATCTTTCTCAGCGCCGCCCTCACCATGAAGATGTGGAGCGAAGAACGGCGCATGGAGACCCTCGAGTTCCTCTTCACCATGCCGGTCAAGACGCTCCATCTGGTGCTGGGGAAGTTTCTGGCTTGTCTGGGCCTGGTGGCCATCGCGCTGGTGCTGACGGCGGGGGTGCCGGTAACGGTTTCGTTCATGGGCGAGCTAGACTGGGGCCCGGTGCTGGGAGCCTACACGGCCTCGTTGCTGCTGGCCGCCGCCTACTGCTCCATCGGCCTCTACATCAGCGCCAGGAACGAGAGCCAGATCGCCAGCCTCATTCTCACCACGGTGGTCTGTTTCCTGTTCTATCTCCTGGGCACGGAGATCCTGAGCGGTCTGTTGGGCAATCGCTGGGCCGAATACCTGGGCCTGGTTGCCACCGGCGTCCGCTTCGAGTCCATCACCCGGGGCATTCTCGACCTGCGGGACATCTACTATTACTTGAGCGTCGTCGGCGCCTTTCTCGCCCTGAACGTCTTCTCCCTGGAACGGCTCCGGTGGTCCAGGGAAGGGCAGAAGGCGCGTCATACAGCCTGGCGGGTGGCGACGGCGCTGGTCATACTCAACCTCGTCCTGGCCAACTTCTGGATCCATCGCGGGGTTACGGCGCGGGCGGACCTCACCGCGGGAAAGGACTACTCCATCTCCCAGGCGACGCGCGACCTGATCTCCCAGTTGCGGGAGCCGCTGCTCATCCGGGGCTATTTCAGCGCCCGCACCCATCCGTTGCTGGCCCCGATGGTGCCCCGTATCCGGGACACCCTTCGGGAGATCGAGTCCATCAGCGGCGGGCGGGTCCGTACCGAGTTCGTGGACCCCCGGGAGGAGCCTGAACTGGAGCGGGAGGCCAACGAGCGTTACAACATCCGTCCGATCCCGTTCCGGACCGCCGACCGCTATCAGACCTCGCTGGTCAACTCCTACTTCGACCTGCTGCTGCAGTACGGCGACAAGCACGAGGTGCTGCGGTTCACCGACCTGATTGAGATCAACCAGGGGCAGACGCGGGCGAACGTGCGCCTGCGGAACCTCGAGTACGACCTCGCCCGGAGCATCAAGAAGGTGCTGTATGGCTTCCAGGACATCGGAGCGCTCTTCGCCGGCATCGACCAGCCGGTGGAGTTTCGCGGATACATCTCCTCGGAAGACAAGCTGCCGAAGTCCATCGCGCTTTTCAGATCGCAGTTGACGGCGACGCTGAAGGAGCTCGGCAAGGAGTCGGAAGGAAAGTTCAAGTACGAGATCATCGATCCCGAGGCCCAGGGGGCCGCGGTGGCCAAGCAGCTCGCCGACCGGTACGGCTTCCGGCCCATGGCCGCGGGGCCCTTCGATCCCAAGCGGTTCTATTTCTACATGGTCATGAACAACAACGGCTCGACGGTCCAGGTGCCGATGCCGGGGAAATTGAACCAGGAGTCCGCCAGGCGGAGCGTCGAGGCGGCGCTCCGGAGGTTCGCTCCGGGGTTCATCAAGACCATCGGGGTTCATTCCGCGCCGCCGCCACCGCGGCAACCGGGAACGCGTCCGCGGCCGCCGGCAAGACAGTTCCGTTTCCTGCGGCAGAAGCTGAGCGCCAACTACCGCATCGCGGAAGTGGACCTCAAGTCCGGCCTGGTGCCGGAGAACGTGGATCTGCTGCTGCTCGCGGCCCCCAAGGAGTTGACGCAGAAGCAGCAGTTCGCCGTGGATCAGTTTCTCATGAAGGGCGGCTCCGTGGCCATGATGACGTCGCCCTACACGGTGGCGCGCACCCAAGCCGGGCTGGCCGCCTCCCGGTACACCTCCGGCCTGGAGCCGCTGCTGGAGCACTACGGTTTGACGGTGCAGAAGACCCTGGTGCTGGATCCGCAGAACGAGCCCTTCCCGGTATTCGTGAACCGGAAGGCCGGCACTTTCACGGTTCGCGAGCTGCAACTCGTGCCGTACCCCTACTTCGTGGACGTCAGAGGCGAGGGCCTCAACCAGGACAACCCGATTACCGCCAGGCTGCCCCAGTTGACAATGAGCTGGGCCTCGCCGCTGACGCTTCCCGACGACGAGGCCGGGGTCAGGAGCGCCACGCCGCTGTTGACGAGCTCCGGCGCGTCCTGGGTATCGGGCTCCCTGAAGGTGCATCCCGACTACAAGGTCCACCCGAAGCTGGGATTCGAGAAAGAAGGGCAACCCAAGGGACATGTGCTGGCCGCGGTGGTGGAAGGGATCTTCCGCTCCTACTACGCGGACAAGGAATCGCCGCTGCTGGCCAAGGCCGAAAGTGAAGCGAAGCCGGCGCCGCCGGAGGGCCGGGAGTCCCAGGGTTCCGCCGAAACGGAGGAGCAGGAACCGGTGGTGACCGGAATGATCGACAAGTCGCCGGAGTCCGCCCGCATCATCATCATCGGCTCCAACGAAGCGTTCACCGACCAGACGCTGCAGCTTTCGCGTACCGCCGCCAACGACCGGTTCGTCAACTCGCTGCAGTTCCTGGAGAACGTGGTGGACTGGGCGCTGGAGGACCGTGCGCTGCTGTCCATTCGGAGCCGTGCCCACTTCGCGCGCACCCTCGTGCCCATGACGCGCGAGCAAAAGGCATTCTGGGAGTATCTGAACTACGGCATCGTGCTGCTGGGGCTGGCGTTGATCTACGGAGCCTACGTCTATCATCTGCGCCGCCTGCGCGACGGCTACCAGAAGATTCTGGCGGCCTAGGCCGCCGGACAGGAGAGTGTTTCGAGTGAGCCGATCGATCAAGCTCTTGTTGCTGTTGTTGGTCCTTCAGACAGGTCTGGTGGCCTGGATCAACCTCCCGGGCGATGACCCCGGCGCTTCCGAGGCGGACAAGCCGCTGCTTGCCCTGGATGCGGAGGGTATGGATGCGGTGACCATCGAGCAGCAGGGCGAAGCGCCCCTGCGCATGGAGCGCAAGGAAGATCGCTGGGTCCTGCCCGGGAGCGGCGATTTCCCGGTCTCGTCCGCGAAGTTCGACCAGTTCACCGAGAAGCTGCTCGGCGCCAGGCGGTCCTGGCCGGTGGGCAAGACCCTGGTTGCGGCCAGGCAGTTCAAGGTGACGCCGGACCAATTCGAGCGGCGGGTGAGGCTTCTTCAGGGGACGGAGGTCCTCGGTGACGTCTTCCTCGGATCCTCTCCCGGTTTCCGCAAGGTCCATGCGCGCCTCGACGGCGACCCGCAGACCTATGCCGTTGACTTCAATGCCTTCGACGCGCCGGTGGAAGCCGATTCCTGGTACGACACGGAGGTCCTCAAGACCGCGGCGGAGGAGATCGCCCGCATCGACCTGGGGGCCTACGCGCTGACGGCGGGGGATGGCGGGTTCCAGGTCGAAGGGTTGCGGGAGAATGAAGAGACCGATGCCGAGCCGGTGCGGGAACTCGTGGAGCGCGTCACGGGCACGGATTTCACGGGCGTTCTCTCCGAGGACGGCAAGGCGCTCTTCGAGGCCGGAAAGCCCGTTGTCGAGTACACCATCGAGATGAAAAAGGGATCGGCCATCAAGCATACGGTGGTATCCCCCGAGGAAGGCGATCACTATATCCTCAAGAGTACCGCACAACCCCACTACTTCGAGGTGGACAAGGACCGGTTCGACAAGCTGCGGGACACGAGCCGCGTACAGGTGGTCAAGGGCGTTGCATCAGGTTGACAGGGCGCCTGTTCGTCGGATACTTTCCACGCGTTGGACAACCCGTTCGACCCGAGCCACAAACCCGGGCACCAAAGGGAGAAAAGACCATGAGCGCACGTCCCATGCCGACCCAGGAAACGGAACCTTCGGCCGTCAAGCAATTCATCGCGGCCGCCCGGCAACTTCATGCAGACGAGCCGGACGCCGGCAAACGCTGGCAGAAGATGGCCCCCCTTCTGGCCGAGTTGCTGGAGGCTCCCAGTGTGAAGGCACAGTCCGAGCAATGGCCTGACTGCGATCAGGGCGGCCTGTCCGCGCCCGAGGGCGGCCAGCGGGCGCAGAACCTTCTCCTGTACGAGGATCCGGACCATGGGTTCGTCATCAACGGGCTGGTGAAGGCGCCCGGAACCCGCACCAGCATCCACGACCACGCGCACAACTGGACGCTTTACGGAGTGCTGGACGGTAGCGAGACCATCGAGCGCTACGAGCGGCTGGACGACGGCTCCAAGCCGGACTACGCGGAGGTCCGCAAGACCGAGAACGTTCAGGTGGGACCGGGCAAGATCGATCTGGTGGGCCCGTGGCAGATTCACGCCGAGCAGAGCGGCGTGGAGCGCACCGTCGCCATCATCGTGCGCGCGGAGAAGCCCGGCGGGTTCCTGCAGGGCCGATACGACCCCGAAACCTCCAGGTATTGGCAAGGGTACGGTCCTACCCAGATACCCTTCAACTTCGAATAGTTCCGAGCGGGGCGGGACCTTCATTGGTCATTGACGCGGACGGTCACCTGTTCGAAACCGAGGCCGTGTTCCTGAAGTACATGGCGGCGGATTTTCGCGCGTACCGGCCGCGGCTCATCACCGACGACGAAGGCCACAGCTTTTGGGTCGCCGACGGGTCGACGCGCTATCGCCGGCCCGGACAACCCGGAGCGCGCAACCCCGGCACGGCGGCTCCCCCCACCGGCAAGGTCGGAAAGAGCCGCCGCGCGTCCGTGGGGAGCCAGGTGCTCTCCGACGTGGCGGAGCGCCTCGAGGATCTGGACAAGGAGAACATAGACGTCCAGTACCTCTATCCGAGCTATCTCCTGCACATAAACTCCTGGACCGACGGCGTGTTGGGCAACGAGGTGTGCCGGGCGTACAACACTTGGCTGGCGGAGATGTGCGGGGAGGCACCGGACCGCTTGAAGGGCGTCGGCCTGGTTTGTCTGGCCGACCCGGCGGGAGCGGCCCGGGAGGTGGTCCACATCCGGGAGCTGGGGTTGTCCGCGGTCATGGTCAACGGCACCGTGGGCGCGCGGGCGCTGGCCCACCCCGAACACGAGGGCTTCTTCGCCGCGGCCGACGGCGCGGCGCTCCCCATCGCGGTGCATTTCAGCTACGAGTTCCCGGGCGTGAGCGACCTGTTCGCCGATTTCTTTCCCACCCGCGTGCTGGCGGGGATGTTCCCCATCATGGCCGGCTTCACCAGTGTGCTGTGCACCGGTCTGATGGACCGCTATCCGCGTCTCCGCTTCGCCTTTCTGGAAGGGGGTTGCAACTGGGCGGCGTCTTTCGTGGAGCGGATGGACGAACACTATGAGAGCCCCGCGTACCGCGCCGCCGAGGTGATCTCGCAAAAGCCGCGGGAGCTGCTGGACTCGGGCCGGATCTTCTTCGGCTGTGAAGGGAACGAGCCCGGGCTGGGCAAGGTTATCGAGGAGATCGGCGAGGACAAGCTGCTCTACTCCTCCGACTATCCCCACGGAGACCGTACCGATGGCACGGTTGCGCTGCTGCGGCAGCGGAGCGACGTGTCGGGGTCGGCGAAAACCGGGATTCTTGAGGGAAATGCCCGGAACTTCTACGGTGAATGACCCGCGTGGACACCAGTTTTATGCAGTTGCCCGGGAAAGTTGACAACGAGGGTTACAACGGGTACCCTAAGCCGATGCTTTTAAAGGAGTTCCGCATGACACGCTGCTTCGTTGTCCTCGCGAGTCTACTCTTCCTCCTTTTCAGCGGTCTGTCACACACCCCGGTGGCCTCGGCGCGCGGTCCCTCGGCGGATCCGTTCGCGATCCCCAGAGGGCTCGAGCCCGCCGTCACTTTCTGGAAAGCCATTTTCCTCAAATACGACTCGACCCAGCTCGTGTTCTTCGATCCCAGGAACATGTCGAAGATATACCAGGTGGTCGAGGCCAGGCAGGGCGCCAAGACGCGGCGCGTGATCCGTTCCGTGCGCGCGCGCCTGATGCGCCGCGGCATTCCGTCGCACCGGATCAAGGTGCAGCGGGGCATCAGTGAACGCTTCGCGGCCGGGGTGCGGCGTTCCGGGCGTTACATGGCTCATATGCGCAAGGTCTTCTCCGCTCGCGGACTGCCGGTGGAGTTGACCTACCTGCCGCTCGTCGAGTCCTCGTTCAGGAACGACGCGCGCTCGTTCCGTGGCGCGGTGGGCATGTGGCAGTTCATGCCGAGCACCGGACGGCGGTACATGCGTGTGACCCGGTTGGTGGACGAACGCAGGGATCCGATGGAGGCGACCCGGGCGGCGGCTCGCCTGCTGCAGGACAACTACCGTGAACTCGGCACCTGGCCGCTGGCGGTGACCGCGTACAACCACGGACGCGCGGGCATGCGCAGGGCGGTTCGGCAACTGGGCACCCGGGACATCGTCACCATCATCCGCCGTTACCGCGGCCGGACCTTCAAGTTCGCGTCCAAGAACTTCTACGCGGAGTTCCTCGCGGCCGTGCACATCATGCGCGAGGTCGAGCGGCACCTGCCCTCCGTCCGGTTCGATCCACTGGTGCATCTCGATGAGATCCGCCTCACCAAGCGCGTGGCGGTGTCCACACTGCTCCGCCACAGCCAGGTGTCCCGGGCCGAGTTCCTCACCTGGAATCCGGCCTTGAGCCGGCGCGCCTCGTGGCTACCCAAGGGCTATCGGCTGAAGGCGCCGGGACTTCAGAGTCAATGGTTTCGCAAGGCACTGGCGGGCATCGGCCCGA
>MKWU01004276.1_pt1 | contig 17200 bp, 12 predicted proteins | sample 809101 | NCBI WGS metagenome assembly MKWU01 (sample SAMN05860141, study PRJNA318959) | sponge metagenome | host: Aplysina aerophoba | place: Slovenia: Piran, Adriatic Sea, Gulf of Piran | collected 2013-05-07 | reverse complement strand
CCGATACTTGAGCAGGCATACCCGGTCATAGAACGTATCGAAGACGCCCTGAGCGGGGCCCTGATGAATGCCGGACCGATAATTCATCCACCATTAATCATGATGAACGCCGGTCCCATGGAGCATTTTGACGAGTGGGACATCCACAACGAAGGCACGCAACCCGCTATCCGGCGCGTCACGGATGTACTTGACTCAGAGCGGATTGCCATCCGCGAGGCATTCGGCTATGCCCCGCCCCATTTCCCCCTGGCCGACCATTACAGCCTGGACGGCGATGAGTGGATGTACGGCAACGCCGCCCATGAAAGACTGACGGACAGTGCGGACTGGCGCGAATACATCGACCTGATAAACCACCGTTATATGACCGAAGACATGGAACTGGGACTGGCCCTGCTGGTCTCCTGCGCCGATTACCATGGGCTGGACACACCGGTATCCCGCGGCCTGCTGGCGCTCGGATCGGCGATAACGGGACGGGATTTCCGTGAGACGGGTCGCACCCTGGGAAACCTGGGCCTGGCGCACCTGGAGCGTTCAGAGCTGACGGAATTGCTGTATGAAGGTATCCGCAGATGACGCAGATTAGCGCAGATTTCTTATGCCGGAAGGGGGACAGTGATCATGGATGTAAATCTACGATGGCGTTCTTTTTGAGGCTTGGTTCCCGGGGTATTCGATGACGGACAGGCACATACTGGCCGTGGGCGCCGGACGCATGGGCAGAGGTATCGCCCACATGTTCTCCTACGCGGGTTACCCGGTTACGCTTCTTGACGTAAAGGACCGCGACGGAGACGGGTTCGGGCAACTGGTCGAAGCCGCACTGGCTGAAATCGAATCAAATCTCATGTTCCTGTCCGGGCTTGGTCACATTACACAGGCCCAGGTAAATAAAGTCATCGAACTCATTCAGATCAGACCGCTTGCGAGCGCCGCTGATGAGCTTGCCGCGGCTGATGTCATTATCGAAGCGGTTCCGGAGACCCGGGAGGCGAAACAGAAGGCGCTCGAACTGACCGGTGAGCATGCCCGGGATGATGCCATCGTGACCTCGACAACCTCTTCAATGGTGGTGACCGAACTCGCACAGTGGGTAGCGCGGCCGGATCGTTTCCTGAACACGCATTTTCTCAACCCTGCATACCTTATTCCTCTGGTGGAGGTCAGTCCCTCCCCGGATACCGAGGAAAGCGCGGTAACAGACATCATCGCCCTGTTTGAAGCAATCGGCAAAGTACCGGTAAGGTGTTCGGCCGCGCCGGGCTATATCATCCCGCGCCTGCAATCCCTGCTGATGGCGGAAGCCTGCCGCATGGTGGAAGAAGGCGTGGCCACGCCGGAAGAACTCGACAAGGCCATCACCCACGGCTTCGGTCCGCGTTATGCGACCCTGGGGGTTATGGAGTTCATCGACTGGGGCGGCGTCGATATCCTTTACTACGCCGGCCATTACCTGTCCAAGGCGCTGGATTCACCGGGCCACGCCCCGCCGGAGGAAGTGACAAGAATGATGGAAGACGGACGCAAGGGCATGCGCGAAGGCCGGGGCTATTACGATTTCCGCGATATGGACGTAGAGGCCTGGCAACAGGAAAAGCTGACGCGCTTCGTCACCTTGCTGGACGGGCTGGGACAGATCCCGCAGCCGGGAGTTTAATCGAGGTCGATCAATCATTTTTGGTGCTAGAGTAAAAACACAATCCCTGGCATGCCGGGGACGGATTTTAAATCCGTCCCCATTGTCTCCGTTTGTTTTTACTCCGACCCCAAATATTAATCAATCCGGATAATTCCCTTATCCTTCATATAGTTGACGATGATATCGACTTCCTCCTCAAGCGTCATCCGGTCGGTATGGAGATGTATCTCCGGGCTTTCCGGTTCCTCGTAAGGGTCGTCGATCCCGGTAAAGTTCCTGATCTCCCCTGCCCGGGCTTTCCTGTACAAGCCCTTGGGGTCGCGCTGCTCCGCCACATGCAGGGAACAATCCACGTGGACTTCGATAAAATCGAAGCCCGCATCCTGGTGCAGTTCCCGCACGCGGTCGCGGTCCTCGCGGTAAGGGCTGATAAAGGCGGACAGGACCAGCAGACCCGCATCCACAAACAGTTTCGAGATCTCGCCGATACGGCGGATATTCTCCGTCCGGTCCTCCGCGGAGAACCCCAGGTTCCTGTTGATACCCATACGGATATTGTCCCCGTCCAGCCGGTAACTCAGTTTGCCGCGTTCGTAAAGGGCTGCCTCAAGCGCGACGGCTATGGTGCTCTTGCCGCTGCCCGACAAGCCGGTAAACCAGAGCGTCGCGCCTTTCTGCCCCAGAAACCGGTTCCGGTCCTCACGGGTGATGTCTCCTTCATGCCAGTGGACGTTGGTCGCTTTTTGTTTTGTCATATGTTGGTTCCGTGTTTCACCGTTCCGGTCTGCCGGATAGTTTGAAGTCAGTTTAACATGTAACATAATCCCCAATTGCAGGCAGAATAACAGAGTGAATAACGACAGAAAACCGGTGGTCATCAGTTACGCGGCCAGCAAGGTGGGCAAACTCGACCAGACACGGTTCGAGCATGAAATCCTGGCGGACGTGGTCATCGATGCCGTGGGCACTGCCGGACTGGACAAGACTGATATCGGCTCCGCCGTATTTACGGCGCCGACACCTGCCACACGCCAACGGGCTTTCGCCACGTTCATGGCGAGCCGGTTGGGGTTGCACTGTCAGGGACAGATAGCGGAAGTCAGCAACCTGGGCATTACCGGCGGCTTGGCATTCGAGCAGGCCTGCGCCGACGTAGCCGGCGGGCGGGCCCGTGTTGCGCTGGCGCTCGGTATTGAGTACAGCAGCGCCGTCGATGCCGCGACCATGATGGAACAGGGAATTCGGGCCGCCGGCGACGTGAATTTCCAGACACCCTTCGGCCTGACGCCTATCGCCTGGTACGCTCTGGACGCCGACCGTTACCTGTACGAGACCGGGACCACCCGCAGGGACCTGGCCGCGATCGCGGTCAAGAACCGCCAACATGCCATGCTCAATCCCCTGGCCCAGTTCCAGACCCCGCTGACCGTCGCAGACGTCCTGGAACAACCCACGATCGTTGAGCCGCTGGGGCGTTACGACGTGCCGGCGCGCAGCGACGGCGCTATCTGCCTGGTCGTCACGTCAGAAGTGGTTGCCCGCGGGCTAGGCAAACCCTTCCTGCGCGTACTGGGACGAGGATTTTCCCATGACGGGCGACACCAGGTGGGATCGTCGCCTCATGACATCACCGATTTTCCCGCTGCCCGGCAGGCGACGGCGACAGCCCTGGAAGACGCCGCCGTCAGCCTGGAACAGGTTGATGTCGCCGAACTGTATGCCCCCTGCACGATCACGGAAGCGCTTGTCGTCGAAGCAATCGGGCTGGCGGAAAAAGGCAGGGGAGCGCTTGCCGCGGGCGCCGGCGAGACTGCCATCGGCGGACGTATCCCGGTATGCACGTCCGGCGGCTGCCTGTCACGGGGGCATCCGCCCGGACTGACCGCACTGTACGGCATCGCCGAGTTATTCGACCAACTCCTGCACAGGGCAGGCAAACGCCAGGTTGCCGGCGCCGGACTGGGACTGCACCTGTGCGAACTGGGCAATTACAACGCCGCCCTCGCCCACGTAATGGACGCAGGTAACTGACCATGGAAATCATCAAAGTCCCGAAACGCCTCTCTATCGTACCGGAATACTCCGCGTTCTCGGACACGTTTCGCCAGGGACTTGCGGCAGGAAAGTTCATGACAACCACCTGCTCCTCATGCGGTAACATGACGTTTCCCCCGAAACAACACTGCTCGGACTGCTGGTCGGCGGAAATGGAGTGGACCGAACTGTCCGGCAACGGCATCCTGTACGCCAGAACGACCATCCATGCCGCGGCCACACAGTTCCACGGCGAAGTGCCGTTCAGTGTCGGTATTGTCGACCTGGAGGAAGGGGTAAGGTTGGTTACAGGTTTGCTCGATGACCCGGTCAGGATCAACAACGATGCTGCAATCAGGCTGGTAATATTGTCATACGAAGACGGGCTGTTGTTCGCGGCAAGACCGGCGTAACCGGGCACCTACGGCCAGGATGGCGGGTTGCCCCGGATAGGGAATATATTACATCGCATAATTATTTGCCGGGGAAAAGAGCTAGAATTACGGTTTGTATATTTTGCCAACGTGGGGGTACTTGTGGATAAAATGCATTTTAAAGCGATAGTAACCAGCCTCTTATTGGCGGCGATTCCTGCCATTTCCGGCGCCCAGGCGGTGCTTGAAGAGGTCGTGGTGTCCGCCCAGAAACGCGAACAGTCCATCCAGGACGTGCCGATTTCCATCACGGCCATCAGCGGGGAGAATCTATCAGCAAATATTGTACAAGACATTTTTGATCTCCGCGCGACTGTCCCCGCGCTTGAGATCAGGGGCATCGATCCACCCAGCCAGGGTGCGGCCTTTGCCATCCGCGGCCTGGGGTCTTCGGTTTTTAACATGGGGTTTGAACCTACTGTCGGCACCTTTATTGATGGCGTTTATGTGAGTCGTTCCGGCCTGGTGGCGAGCAATGACCTGCTTGACCTGGACAGGGTTGAGGTATTAAAAGGCCCGCAAGGCACCCTGTTCGGCAAGAACACTACCGGTGGCGTCGTCCATTTCGTCACGAATAAACCCTCGTTCGATGAAATGGAGGGCTTTGCTGAAGTTACCTACCAGGAATATGACCAGGTCAGGGTGAGAGGCGTACTTAACGTGCCTGTCCAGGACAACTTCGCGGCCCGTGTAGCCGCATCCTGGCATAATGGAGATGGATATCTTGATAACGCAAACGGCAAGGAGATCAATGACCGGGACCGGTTCACGGTACGCGGCCAATTGCTGTGGGAACCGAGTGACGATTTGAACATCCGGGTTATTGTCGATTATAGCGAAGTGGACGAAAACTGTTGCTGGGCAGTCAGACATACCAATAATCCGCTAAACCCTTTTGTTAATGCGCCTCTGGCTGCAGCGATCGGTTCCAATCTTATAGACCCTCCTGATGTGGATAACCTCAGAGTAGCCTCTAACGGCGATCTGGTTTTTGATGCCGAAGACTTCGGCATATCAGGTGAAATAAACTGGAGACTGGGCGATATAACGGTGACATCCATCACCGCTTACAGGGATTACCAGGATGTGACTATCAAGGACAATGACTTCACCGGTGTGGATATGCTGATTAATACGGATACGCTGCCGGAGGTGAGTATCGTCTCGGAAGAATTCCGTATTGCCGGGGTGAGCGAGGACATTGGATTTGCCCGGTCGCTTGACTGGGTTGTCGGATTCTATTATGCCAACGAGCAAATTCAGCGTACCCGGGAATTTGTCTGGGGGTCACAAATCACCGCATTTCCGTTTTTCGCTCCTGGTTTGTTCGGCAATGTCCCGGGACGTGCGTTCTTCGATGAATTCAGCCAGGACGTAGACACCATAGCCGGTTTCGGCCATATCACCATCGACATTAACGATAAACTGTCACTGACAGGCGGCATCCGTTACACCGATGACGATAAGAGCGCCAGCCACAGGGGCCAGACGGGTATTCCGGCTGCGCCTTTCAATAACTTACCGCTTGCCGTAGTACATGACTTCGATGCGACAAGGGCAGACAGTGAGGCAACAGGCACTGCCAGCATTCAATATCATGTGACAGACAATGTGATGGGCTTTTTCACCTATAGCCGCGGTTATAAATCCGGCGGCATCAGCCTGAACAGGGATGCTGCAGGTAACGCACTGAGCTTGGGCGACCCAGTCTTGGGGTGCCCTCCTGGAGGCACTCCCGTACCTGCATCTCCATTCTGCGCTTTCCCGCCGGCTGATCCTACATTCGAACCGGAATTTGCCGACCATTACGAAATCGGTTTCAAAAGTACATTGTTTGACGGCAGGATGCGGTTAAATGCTTCTATGTGGAAAACAGATTTTGAAGGCCTGCAACTCCAGACATTAAGAAGGGATGGTTCTTTTCAAGTCATAAATGTCGCAGGAGCAACTTCTCAAGGTGTTGAAGCAGACCTGAATTTTGCTGCAACTGATTACCTGGATGTCTTTTTCGCCGTACAGTTTCTCGATGCGGATTTTGCTGATGAAGTTCCGGGACTGACACCTGGATTGCCGGCGCTGGGCGGGCAGGATATTCCTTTCGCTTCCGATATTACCGGAAACCTTGGAGCTAATCTCAGCTTACCAGTCGGTGATAGTGGCTGGGACTTTTTCCTGAACGGCAACCTGTTTTTCCGGACCGAGTATTTTTCCTTCACGGAACCGGATCCCGCACGCACCCAGAAAGCATATGAATTACTGAGTCTTCGGGGTGGCGTGAATTCACCTGACGGAAAATGGGAACTCGCTGTGTGGTGCCGTAACTGCACAGATGAAAGGTATAAATACAGTGATTTTGCCATTCCTTTTGACGGTGCGATACTGGCGTTTCCGGGGACTCCTCTTGGAACTCTCTGGTCACATTACGGTTCACCGAGATTTGTCGGGGTAACCGGCACTTTCCGTTTCTAGTCTTGAAATGGAGTAATTATATATGACCGTCAGCAATACATGTCCGTGGAATCTGTTTAATTACGTATTGATATCCCTGGTACTTTTATTCCATTCACAAGCAAGCCCAGGTGATGATGCTCATGCAGCGCTTTCACAAGAGGAAAAACAAAACAAGCTGGTTATCGCAACGGCAATTATTGATGTCCTGAACAAGGGTCAATTCGAAAAAGTCGACGAGTTATTTGCAGATGAACTGGTCGAACATGATCCGTATCAGACTAAAACGAAGTCCCCCAAAGAGAATTTCATAACCGCGGTAACTGCTTTTCGCTCTGCATTTCCTGACGGCGTTATGACTATCGAGAAACAAATTGCCGAAGGAGACTTCGTTTCAACGAGATGGAGCAAAACCGGCACACACTCCGGTGAGTTTATGGGGATCGCCCCGACAAACCGCAAAATAACATTTAGCGGAATATTTTTCGACAGACTTGAAAACGGCAAGATTGTTGAGACCTGGGCAAACTACGACCTTTTCGGATTGTTACAACAGATTAGAGACTAGCGGATATTGACCTGTTCCCGTATCAAGTACGGGACAGGCTCTGGATATGGCAGAGTTTCCCTGGAAATAATATTATAATTATTGTCTGGATAGCTTCTATAATTTGCTATAATAGCATCATGAAAACGACTATTGATATTCCTGATAATGAACTGGAAGATGCTATGCGGTTTACCAATGCCAAAACCAAGCGTGAGGCAGTAGTGACGGCCATTACTGATTTCAACCAGCGTAAACGCATGGCCGGTCTCATCAAACATGCGGGTACCTGCAGCGCATTGATTACACCGGAAATATTGCAAGAACAGCGCCGGCAGCGCTGAATCCCTTGATCCTGATCGATAGTTCATCCTGGATTCATTTACTTCGCCCCAAAGGCGATCCTGCAGTTCGAACCAGGGTCGAAAATGCCTTGCAGTCGGGAGAGGCTTGCTGGTGCCCACTTATTCAACTGGAACTGTGGAATGGCGCAGGCGGCCATCAGGAGAAAAAGGTTCTACGGGAATTTGCCCTGGCGCTTCCCGAGCTTCCGATTACTGATGGAGTCTGGCGCACGGCATATGATCTGGCACGCCGGGCACGCGAGTGCGGCACCACGATTCCAGCCAGTGATTTGGTCATCGCGGCTTGCGCAAAATTTCACGGGACCGGGCTGGAAACTTCGGACAGTGACTTCGCAAGATTGGAAAATGTTATCGTAGAGCTGTAATTCACCGGTTTCCGGGCTCAGGTTGTTCCTGACCTGCCAACGCTGTATAACTCCGTGCCGGCGCCTGTTTATGGAATGGCAGAAGTCAAACTGACCCCATTGATTTTCCAGGAAACGTTCTGGTTGCCCTGCATAGTGAAAATGCTGCATTGCATAAATTTCTGTTAAAATAAGATACTAGAATAAAGACTGGTAGATCTTTTTTCATGGGGGTGGTTGTGCACAAAAAGTATCTCGCTGCGGTTATTTCCGGTCTCTTATTAATCATGGTCTCCACCCTGTCCGGCGCTCAGGCAATGCTTGAAGAAGTTGTGGTGACCGCCCAGAAACGCGAACAGTCCATCCAGGATGTGCCGATTTCCGTCAGTGCGCTCAGCAGCGAGGACCTGGCTGCTAACCTGGTAACCGATGTATTTGATTTACGCCAGGCAGTACCGGCGCTGGAAGTCCGCTCTGTCGACCCGCCATCCCAGGGCGCGTCATTTTCATTACGCGGTCTCGGTACATCGGTATTCAATATGGGTTTTGAGCCGACTGTAGCTACCTTTATCGACGGCGTCTACCGCAGTCGTAGCGGCCTGACTACAGTGTTTGACCTGTTCGACCTGGAGCGGGTAGAGGTATTGAAAGGCCCCCAGGGTACCTTGTTCGGCAAGAACTCCACGGCCGGCGTCGTGCATTTCATTACCAATAAACCGGAACTGGGTGAAATGGACGTGATGGCCCAGGCTACCTACGAGGAGTACGATCGTTTCCGTTTCAACGGCATGGTGAACGTACCCGTGAGTGAGACCCTGGCCGCACGCATATCGGCCTCGGTCGGTACCGGTGACGGCTGGATCGACAATCTCTCAACCGGCAAGGATGAACGCGACCTGGACCGCTGGACCATCAAGGGTCAGTTGTTGTGGGAACCCGATGAGAACCTGAGCGTACGCCTGTCAGCGGATTACAGCGAACTGGAAGAGTCCTGTTGCCAGCCGCTCGATATCATCAGCGACCCGTTTGTGCCGATCGTGAACCTCCCCTTGGCACAGGCCAATGGCTCCACCGAGAAACATCCTGCTGATATCGATGACCTTGAATCCTCGTCCAACTTCTCGTCAATCTGGGATGCTGAAGACCGGGGATTTTCCGCGGAGATCAACTGGGATATCGGAAACGTGACGGTGACGTCCATTACGGCATACCGGGATTATGAAGATATCAACATCAAGGATAACGATTTCGGCGGTGTGGATATACTGCGTACCCAGCAGAACATGCCGGAGATCAGCCTGCTGTCGGAAGAATTCCGGCTCCACGGATTGCTTGAAGGCATCCCCTTCGGACAATCTCTGGATTGGACCCTGGGTCTCTACTACGCGAGCGAAGATATTAAACGCTCAAATGAGTTTGTCTGGGCATCACAGATCACGTCGCTTCCCCAGTTCCCGCCTTTTCTCCCACCCGGTTTCTTTGGGGGACAACCCGGCCGGGCATTTCTGGCCAGCTTTGAACACGAAGACGAGACATTTGCGATTTTTGCCCACGGTACGCTGGAGGTGACCGACAAGCTTGCCGTCACGGGTGGATTCCGCTGGACCCGGGATGAGAAGAAAGCAAACCTGGTGAACGACCACCCTGCCAATAATGTCGGCTTTCTCGGTCTCGGGTTTCCTCCGTTTAATTACAACGTATTCCCTCTGCAGGTGGTCCATGACTACACCGCGAAGACGGAAAACGAGGAGCCTACCGGAACCGCAAGTATCCAGTATAACTGGACCGACAATATCATGACTTTCTTCACCTACAGCCACGGCTTCAAGGCGGGTGGTGTAAGTCTGACACGCGACGCGGCAGGACCAATGATCGCACTGGGTTCGCCTGCCGGATGCCCACCGGGCGGTACGCCGATTGGTCCGGTATGCGGCTTTGCCGTTGCCGGTGATCCCACTTTCCGGCCGGAATTCGCCGATCACTATGAGATCGGTGTCAAATCCACCCTGCTCAATGATCGACTGCGACTGAACGTTGCGGCCTGGCGTACCGATTTCGAGGACCTGCAGGTGCAGACCCTGCAGCCTACCGGTAATTTCGCGGTGGATAATATCGCCGGCGCCCGCTCCCAGGGCGTCGAAATTGACGGCAACCTGCTGGTTACCGTAGGGTTGCGCCTCAACGCTTCGGTGCAATGGCTGGATGCGACTTTCGATAAAGGGATAGGACCGCTGACCCCTACTCCGGGGTTTATCCCGTTGGGAGATGAGAACCTGCCGTTCTCCTCGGAGTGGACCGGCACCGTAGGCGCCATCTTTGAACAGCCCCTTGCAGATACCGGTTGGGAACTGTTTCTCGGCGGTAACGTATTCTTCCGCAGCGAGCAATACAATTTCACCGAACCCCGCTACGACCGCAAACTCGGTGGTTTTGAACTCCTTAACCTGCAGGGCGGACTGCGTTCCGCGGATGGCAGGTGGGAGGTAAAAGGCTGGTGCCGCAACTGTGCCGACAAACGTTATACCTGGAGCCAGTTCCAGATACCGTTTGACGGGACTATCCTGGGGCACTCGAGCGTCTGGGGTCACCCGGCGCCGCCACGCTTCATAGGCGGCACCGTGACCTTACGCTACTGAAGCCAGCCTGCTCCAACGGAGCCTTGCTTATGAGACAAGCCCCACAGACAGCCCGTCTGTGGGGCTTTTTCGCGTATGTCATGGCCATGAGTCTCATACCGGGATCGCTGATTGTGAGATTGGCGCAGGCAGAGGATATGACTGCCTGGGAAAATACCACTACCCACACCCGGGAACGCTTGCACGCCATGGATGCGGTAATCAACCAGCAAGGCGACCCTGGTGAAGCCTATGAAAATTATATGGCTACTTTCTCACCCTCCGTACGCGCACACGGTTTGTTGCCCGGTGTCGTTGCCGATCACGCCGCGGTCAGGGAATTCTATCACGGCTTGTTCGGCACGTTCGAGGACAGCGTACTGGTCAGTGACGAGTTGATCGTTGCCGGCCCTATGGCGGCACAGCGCTATCATTCTCTCGGATATATGACGGGCACGTTCGACGGTGTGGCAATGGACCGCAAACTGGTTGCCATTCGTGGTCAGACGTTCTTCCGACTCGATGCAGACGGCCTGATTGCCGAGCGCTGGTCAAACCATGACCACGCCTACCGGCTTGCACAGATTAAGGGCGAATCTGCTACCGAAGAAGGCAGGCAACTGGCCGGGTTGCTCAACGGACCAGGTTTGAGCGAACAGTCAGTTTACGACCGTCTGGCCTCCATGGCGGCAGCCTTCAACCTGATCCATGACCCGGATGAGCGTGAAACCCGCTTCCTCGCGTTCTTTGACAAGGATGTGGTCGTACATGGCATTAGCGCCGGACAGGCGGGACTGGGTGAGTTTGCGGATTATTGCCGGGCGCGCTGGCAGGCGTTACCGGACCTGGTCATCAGTCTCGAGGCGAAACTCTCCGCCTGGTCCATGGGCGCCGTGCGCTGGCGGGCAACGGGCTCATTTCGAGAACGCTATGACGATATTGAACTCACCCAGGCGCCGGTAACCCTGACCGGCGAAACGATACTGCGTTTCAACCAGGCGGGGAAGGTCGTGGAAATCTGGATCAACGATTCCGGCTTGTACGAACATACTGCAAATCATGAAAAAAGAAATGCCTATTTCGGTGACCTCCATGTCCATACCCGCCTGTCAGTCGATGCCTTTGCCTTCGGAGCTTTGGGATACCCTGACGATGCCTATCGTTATGCGCGCGGGGCACCTGTCAAACACGCGAGCGGCCGGCATATCCGGATTAAAACACCTCTGGATTTTATGGCAGTCACGGACCATGCCGAATACCTGGGGGTGTTGAATGCAATGGGAGACCCTGCCAGTCCCCTGTCCAAACTGCAACTGGCCAGGGAACTATACAGCAAAGATAAATCGATGCTGGCCAGTGCTGTGGAAACATTCAAGGCCAGTATTTTCGGGAATCGCGCGCTGCCGGAACTGGTTGGGGAAGACACGCTGCAAACACTGTGGTCGGACACCATAGCGGCCGCGGAACGCCATTACAAACCCGGAACCTTCACAACCTTTATCGCCTTTGAGTGGTCGGCCACGCCCGACGGCGCCAACCTGCACCGCAACGTCATTTTCCGGGGCGGCGCCGGCACGGTCCCCATCCGTCCGCTATCGGCTTTTGACAGCATAAATCCGGAGGACCTGTGGGAATATATGGATCAGGCACGACGCGCTGGCGCCGATGTCATTGCAATCCCGCATAATTCCAACCTGAGCGACGGCCGCATGTTCCCGCTCTATCAATCCGCAGGGCAGCTTGTCGACCGTGACTACGCCGAGACCCGCATACGCAACGAGCCACTGGTTGAACTCTTGCAGATCAAAGGCTCATCAGAGACGCATCCCCTGATATCTGCCACGGATGAATGGGCATCCTTCGAATTGCTTGAGGAATTGATGGGAGGCAGTGGAAGAAACGGCGCTGTCAAGGGCAGTTACGTTCGGGATGCCTACAGGACCGGGCTGCAAATTAACAATGAGATCGGTATTAATCCGTATCAATTCGGGCTTATCGGCAGCAGTGATTCCCACAATGCGAGCGTCCCGGTTGAGGAGGACAACTATAGCGGGAAGATCGGAACCGGCGACGCTACGCCGGAATCCAGGCGCTATGGGGGTTCCATAACCAGTCAGAACATCAAGTACAGCGCGGCGGGTCTTGCCGGCGTATGGGCCGAGGAAAACACCCGGGAGTCTATCTTTGCCGCGTTGAAGCGCAAGGAGGCATTTGCGACAAGCGGCCCGCGCATCCGTATAAGGATGTTCGCCGGGTGGTCTTTTGAAGATTCCATTCTCTGGCGACCGGACATGATCCGGACGGCATACGCAAACGGCGTCGCGATGGGTGGCAATCTCCACGCGGCCGGGAGCAGAACGAAGATCCCCCGGTTGCTTATCAGTGCCATGCGGGACCCTGACAGTGCCCCGCTGCAGCGCTTGCAGGTTATCAAGGGCTGGCTGGCAGACGGGGAAACCCATGAGAGGGTGTTCGACGTGGTGTGTTCGGACGGGCTGGAACCGGTGAATTACCGCTGCCCGGATAACGGGGCAACGGTTGACCTGGACGATTGCGGTCATTCCGCGGACAGGGGAGATGTTGAACTGGCCGGCGTCTGGACCGATCCGGACTTCGATGCTGCGTCGTCTGCCTTTTATTATGCGCGTGTGCTGGAGAATCCCACCTGCCGCTGGAGCACCTGGGATGCGCTGCGTATGGGCTGGGATTTGCCGTCCGAAGTACCTGCCGTTATCCAGGAACGCGCTTGGACTTCACCGGTATGGTATGAACCCGGCAAAAAGTAATCAATTGGTTCTGCCAGGGCATCAGGTATTTATTTCCGGAGTCAGGTTCTTCCTCGCCAGCCAGCGCCGTATGACACCGTGCCGGTGCTTGTTGATTGGATGATTATACAGTAACGCCGCCCCGGCAATACCTATGATGGCAGGAAGGAAAAGCCCGACGAAAATAAGTCCCCGTATTGCCGATTCGCTATTCTCACCCGTCGCCAGGAAACCGAACACGCTCAGCAACGGCAGGGCGATCCCCACTCCGCCGGCAAAGGCGACCTTTACCATGAAGTTATAAACCGCCATATATATCGCTGCATCGTCGCTCCCCCCTTTCATCATGCCATACTCGATGGTGTCCGCGATAAGTGCCGGCGGCATGACCCAGATGACCGAGATGATCGGTCCGTGCACAAGAGCGACCAACAATAACTGCGAAAAGTCTCCAGGACTGACCAACAGGTACAGGGGTTGCACCACCAGATAGCCAAATCCGCCCCAGACAAGGGCCCGATGTCGGCCATAACGATTGCCGAATTTGACCCACAGCGGCAAACAGGCAATACCGATGACATATTGTATCAGCACAAATTTCAAAAATGCCGAACGTGGAAACTCCAATATATGTTCGAAAGTGAATACGAGCGAAGCATTCATCACGCTACCGCCAAGCCAGAGAAAAAAGATGGCGATGATCAGACGCAGAAACGGTCTGTTTCCCGACAACAGTTTCAAGGTAGATATCAACCCGTGTTTGCCGGATTCAACAAACGGGGCTTTCGGTGTAACTGCCGTTGCCACGAAAACGGCAAACGGTATCAAAACCAGTAAAAATGCGACATAGACCCACAATATGTCCCGCAGGGCAGGATTTTCTTCTCTCAGAAACAGGACAGGGAGCAGTGTCGCCAGGATGACCCCTATCATTGTGCCCGTCTCCCGGAATCCGTTGATACGGGTTCGTACCGTATAATCCCGCGACAACTCGGCGCCCCAGGATAAATAGGGAATCTGTACTGTAGTCCAGGCGACGTAAAATACCAGAGCCACAACGAACAGGTAAGTTTTGTCGACGGCTAAGGGCGGGCTCAGAAACAGGTACAGGCTGATCATCAACAGTGGAACGCCGGCCACGATCCAGGGTTTGCGGCGTCCCCAGGCGCCCCGGGTCTGATCAGAGAAATGTCCGATAAGGGGATCCGTGATCGCATCCCAGGCGCGCGCCATGAAGAAAATACCACCTACTGCGGCCAGTTCCAGCCCCAGTTCCGCGGCGTAAAACGGCGGCACATAAATTATCAGCGGCATTCCCAGCATCGCAAGTGGGATCGCCGGCAACATATAGGCCAGCAGGGAAGTTCTGTCAGTGGCAGATCTCATATCATGACTCCTTATACTGGGGAAGTTCATGCCTTGGCCAATAGGGCCGGGTGAATCTCCTGTACGGAATACTCGCAAAATCAAAGTTCAGGGTCCCCGGACTGGCCACATATAATATCTCCGCCGCCAGGGGAGCAAAACCTGTATAAAAGTGCTGGCTGGATTTAACGATAATCAGTTTCATCTCCTCCAGGTTGATCCCCAACGCGGTAAATATTTCCGGATGAAGCGTCTGACACCGAGCTTCGCTGATGACAATATTCACGTTCGCAGGGCTTGCGTCCACCGGGGTTACCCAGACCAGACTACCCACGGGTTGCCGTCCTCCACCCGTATCAGGCTGCGAATAATGTTCCAGTATCGAACGCACCCTGACCGTCAGTTGCACAGGATTACCGGACACTTCACCATTCTTGCCGCCCAGTTGCAAGTCAGTGATTACGCCGCTACCTGCATTTTTACACCTGGCAACGGACTCGGAGTCCCAGTAGACGCCGCTCGCTACCTGGCTGATGTTGCGCGACAAAACCTGCTCAAGGATAAAAGTGGCATCTGTGGGCGCACCGCCGCCGGCATTATCCGCAGTATCCGCAATAACAACAGGGTGGCGCTCAGCTGCGCAGGCGCGCGTCAGCGCCTCATTAATCCCCGGGTATTGTGGATGAGTTTCATGGCGCATCGACCAGATTTCCTTACCCAACTCTGCTGCTGCCTGAGTGGCGTACGCCTCGTTCCCATTCGTATACACCAATACTTTCGCGCCGTTGTGCTCGCTGTCACCCCAGGGGAATCCGTGACAGAAGGAAATGGAAATTATTTCTTCCGTCTCTTCCAGTCCACGCAATTTTTCTACAAAACTGCCCATCGGCTGTTCGGTGGTTTTCCATGTGCTGATCATGCGGCAATCGAATACACTGCCAAGCGGTTGTAACCGGCCTTCCGCGATGGCTGTGCTCAGGTGAAACAATCGCTCGCCGCAGTCCATAACATCAGTGTGTGGATACTCCTTGTAAGTTATGAGCAGGTCCGCACAGTCAACCATCTCCGGCGACAGCAGGCAATGCAAGTCCAACTCTGCGCCAATCACCGTGTCAGGACCAACCAGTTGCCTGACTGCCTTTAGTAAGTCTCCTTCACAATCATCACATCCGGTGGCCAACATCGCACCGTGTAACTGCAATAACACCACGTCAACCGGCAGCGCCTGTTCAAGGTCCGAGAGAATTTCCTGTTTGAATGCTTCATACACCGCCATGTCGACAGGACCGCCCGGTTGGGCAACTGCACCCAGACTCTCGACAACTTCATGCCCGGCTGCTGCCGCCATCCGGCGCCAACCGGCTAAAACCGGGCCAAACAGCTTATCCCGGCTGCTGGCATTGCCATGCCATAAACCGAACTGTCTGAATTCATCCATCCCTGTAGGAATGGGTGAGAACGAATTTGTCTCGGTCAGCAGCAATGCAATAAAGTATTTCACGGGACCGGCTTATTCCGATATTGCAGAACGCACGAGATCTGATCCCCTCTCTCCGATCATGAGCACCGTGGCATTGGTGTTGCCGGTCACCAGGGTCGGCATGATGGACGCATCGATAACCCATAACCCGTCTACACCCCTGACTTTTAAATCCGGATCCACCACGGCTCCCGCGTCATGTCCCATCCTGCAGGTCCCGACCGGGTGGTACATTGGGAAAGCGGTGTCTTTAACGAACTCCCTGAGCTGATTAGTTGCAAACACCTCTTCATCGGGATGCCGCCAACGCGCCAGGTAACCGGCAAATGCAGGCTGTTCCGTAATCTTTCTGGCCAGCCGGCAGGCGTCGATGAGTTGTTCAATATCCTCCCCGGAATCCAGCATCGGGTAATGAATCCTGGGCGGGTCCAGCGGGTCGGGGGAACGTAGCGTGATCTCTCCCCTGCTCTGCGTCCGCATCAAGCCGACAGCACCGCCTGCGATCTTTTCCTTGCTGAGGGCGGCGTTGTTTGCGCCGATCTCTATATGAAATGGCGCCATGGTGACCTGTATGTTGGGCGTTTTGAATTCCTCACGGGTACGGACAAACGCGTGAGCGTGGGCAATCGGCGTTGTCAGTAACCCCTTCCCCTTAACCAGGAACCGGAATAACTGCACCAGGTTATGTACGGGACCTGCCCGGCTTCCCAGTGTCTCACCGTTAACGTCAAACGAATAACGGATCCCCGTGTGTTCCTGCAGGTTCCTGCCGACTCCCGGCGCATGCACGATAGTGGGGATGCCTGCCCCGCTGAGCACCGGCCCGTCCCCGATGCCGGAAAGCTGCAACAGCTTTGGCGTAGCAATAGCGCCGGCACTCAGTATCACGGCGGCGCGTGCGAATGCCGTATCGGATGGGGAATTGCCAACCGCATCGGCGCGGGTGAATTCGATGCCGCGTGCCCTGTTGCCGTTAAACAGTACCCGGGTAACGCGGTTCTTGAGGCGAATATGCAGGTTGTTCCGTTTGCGCACCGGCCAGAGATATGCCTGGGCGGCAGACTCGCGCCACCCCTTGCGCTGAGCCACCTGGACGAAGTCCACACCCTCGTGGTTTGCTCCGTTCAGGTCGTGACTCCCGGGTATGCCGGCTTCCCG
>MKWU01004275.1_pt1 | contig 17203 bp, 20 predicted proteins | sample 809101 | NCBI WGS metagenome assembly MKWU01 (sample SAMN05860141, study PRJNA318959) | sponge metagenome | host: Aplysina aerophoba | place: Slovenia: Piran, Adriatic Sea, Gulf of Piran | collected 2013-05-07 | reverse complement strand
AGAGGCGCATTTCAACATCGCGGGAGTTGTGTTTCATCCAGCATGACCCGCTTTTTGGCCCTTGGATGCTGCCTTGGCCGATTCGACTGATCACATCCTGCTGACTTGGGGAACCTTTGGCCATCCGCGGCAGTTCAGTGGCGTTTCGCAAATTGCTGTCACCGAGCCCCGTTCTTGGGGTAGTGTCGGGAGCAAGTGGAGCCGCCGTTTCCTGTCGGTTTCGGCAACAGTCCTTTCAAAGAGGAGCGCTTCCGATGAGCACAAACGCGCAAATTTCAAACGACAAGGAAAAGCTTTGTGCCAGATTGTCCGAGCTGGTCGATGCAGGCATGCCGGTGGAGGCATTCGATGCCTTTGAAGATGGTGTCCGTATTTCCCTTCAACCGAAGGGCGACATTGCGGACGTGGAGAACGCTGTCCTCGACGGTTCGCTGAAGCTTGGCCGCGTGCTGCTCGTCAATGCTGTCACCAACCTGGACGACAAGGCCAGGAGCATCCTGCTCGGCGGCGAGTCATGGCATCGGGTCTCCGAGGCGCCCAAGCGGATTGTCACGAAGCTGGGCACCGTCGTATACCGGCGCAGCTGCTATCGCCGGCGCGACAAGCAGCGTCAGCACTGTCCCGTGGACGAGCGGCTGGGTCTGTTTGCCGGCTGCATGACGCGTCCGGCAGCCAAGCATGCGGTCTATCAGATGACGGGACAGACAACGCAGGAGGCGACGGACACGCTTGCCAGCTTTGGTGCCATGCAACCATCTTCGAGCATGTTGCGCCGAGTGATGCAGGATGTTCACGAGCGCTGGAGGCTGCGGGAAGTGGGATTGCATGCGACGCTGGCGGCGGGCGAGGAGACACCGCGGGAGGCAGTGTCCTTCCTTGTGTCGCTTGAGGGGGCGATGTTGCAGATGCGCAAGGGTGAGCCCAATGTGTCGGAGTCTGATTGGCGAGAAGCCTCTTGCGGAGCTCTGACTTTCCACGACAAGGACAGCAACCTGCTGGGCGCAATCTACTTTGGCCGCATGCCGGAGTGGAACAAGTTCACGCTGAAACGCTTGCTGACACAGGAGATCGAGCGCGTGCGAGAGCAGCAGCCGGATCTTGTGATGGTCGGAGCGTCCGACGGAGCGGTGGACAACTGGACCTGGCTGGACAGAATGGGAGCCGACCATCTGGTGATCGACTGCTGGCATGCTACGCAGCATTTGTGGGAAGTCGCTGAGCATCTCCTCCGGAAAGAGAAGTGGTTCGAGCGTCAGAGGAGTGTTCTGCTCGAAGATCCCCAAGGCGTGGAAAAGATCATTCGTGCGCTGCGCTTCCAACGCATGCAAGCAAAGAATGCGAAGAATGCGGAAGCGCACGAGGTGATTGAGAAAGCGCTCGGGCACTTTCGGCAAAACCGCCGCCACATGCAGTACCACAGCTTGCGGCAGGCCAAGCTTCCAATAGGTTCGGGCCTCAATGAGGCGGCAAAGGACCTTCTGATCAATCGGCGGATGAAGCGCCCGAGGATGCACTGGAGCATGGCCGGCGGGCAGGCGGTCATGACTTTCCGGGCGCTCTTGAAGTCAGGCCGGTTCGACACTGCGTGGGATCTGTTGACGGAGCAGCAGCGCCGGAAATAGGCACATCCGAACCTTCCCTGCGGGCAGTTGGAAGCGGCAGCCGAGACTGGAATGGCATCACAGTCCGTCTTTCAAGCCCCTCGCGAATCGCGGGGCGAGAAGCGAGAACGGGTCAGAGCTCAGCCTGATGCTCAACACTTCTCGTCATGCCATTGCGCTGTCCCCGCTGCCGGCATGGACGAACTTTTCGATCAGGCAAATGTGTTGCCCTACTGGGTGGCAAAGCGACAATTCGCCGTGAAGGCATAAGGTCCCCCTGCTCACGCAGGGTTCGACCTGTCCGCCATCAGGCTCAACAAGTTGAGCGTTTCGTTCTCGATCCATCCCAGGACCGGGCACGCTTGGCGACTTGCGCGACATTGTGGCGGATGGCGTCGAGCCTGAACACGAAGGCGAAGCGGCTAGCCTTGCGGGCTTCGAACCTGGCCTTGGTCAGTTGATCTGGAATGCGCCCTTCGAGACGTCCAGCGGCAGGCTGCAATGCAATTCGTGCCGTTTGATGCAGCGTTGCAGCGAACCTGGAGCTCAAGGAGGAAGGCGCACGTCATGAAGAAGTCAGCGAAGATGGACACGCTGGCATCGCCAGTGGTGTGGCGGATGTTCCTGCTTCGCTGCTTGTCGGCCACGGGAGCTCTGCGCATTCCGATCGAATCGGGAAATGTTGCCGGCAACTGCTTGACGCATCAGGAATCGCCTTTGCGAGGCTCGTGAATTCCCCTTCCTGGAAACAGCTCGACATGGCCTGCAAGCATCCATGCGGCCGTGCCCAATTTAGGATTTCAGCCGCTGAGCCCTTCCAGCGAGCGGTCCGGAAACCGGCTTCCGCTCCATGCCGAAGACATCTCCTCAAGCGTATCGACATCGGAAAGGATGTCGGCAAATCCGACGCGCAATGCAGAAACCGAACTCACCGAATCTTCCAGCGCATGTTCGCTTGACCAGCGAACCCCCGCCAGGAAGCCTGCGGGAATGGCGCGTGTGCGCTTGAGGCCAACTAGCCAATACCCACCGTCCGGCGACGGGCCAAACACAACTTCATGGCTGACCAGCACGCGAAAGGCTCTTGCTATGTGAACCGCAGTTATTCCCGGCACGTCCGACCCAATCAGGATGGACGGACCAGGCGGAAGCTGTCTGAATGCCTTGACCATTCTGTCGCCCAGCGAACCTGAACCCTGAGGGATTCTCGGCAAGGCCGAAGGCCAGATGTTGTCATGCGCATCGCCGTTGTCCGGGGTCACCGCCAGGAAGGTTTGCCATCGGTCATCGACACCGATTCTGCCGATGATGCGGGCGCAGTTGCGGCGATACCAGTGTGCCGCAGCCAAATTGCCTGTGGATTTCGCCAGTCGAGACTTGACCTTGCCCAACCTAGGTTCGCGAACCATCAGGACAAGCCTTCTTTGGTATCCGACGTCAACCAAAATATTCCAGGAGGCAGCGGCCGTACACTCTCTTGAGCGTCACGATTTCGTCGATCGAAGCTCGTTCGTCCACCTGATGAATCGTTCCGCTGGTAACGCCGAATTCAACCACTGGGCAAAGCTTGGCAACAAATCGAGCATCGGAAGTTCCTCCAGCCGTCGAGTATTGCGGCTTGACGCCAGTTTCCGCTTCCACTGCCTTCGCCACCATCTCCGCCAGAGGTCCATGCTTCGTTATGAAGCTTTCGGCGCCGTAGAGCTGCTTGACCGAAGCTGAAATTCCATGTCCTTCGCTGTGCTTTCGCGCCTCGCTCTCAATCCATCTTGAAAGCGATGCAACGGAGTGCAGTTCGTTGAATCGAACGTTGAAGGACATGACGGCATGCGCGGGAATTACGTTTGTGGCATTGTTGCCCGTGTCAATTGACGAGATTTCAAAGTTAGACGGCGAAAACTCTTCAGTTCCTTCATCGAGCGTACGCGTGACCAGGGCGTGGGACAGATGGGCCAATGCCGTAAGCGGGTTTCGAAATCGATTCGGATATGCCGAATGCCCCTGAACGCCAGTCAGCTCGATGCAGCCCGACAGCGAGCCGCGCCTGCCAACCTTGATGGCTTCTCCCATGAAATCGGGGCAGGACGGTTCACCAACGATGCAAGCGTCCATGTGATGGCCGTTCAGTTCCATCCAGTCGAGAATGGCAGTCGTGCCATCCGCCGCGACCGCTTCCTCGTCGCCTGTTATTGCAAGGATGATGGAGCCATCGGGAGGCGATCTCTGCACAAAGTCAATTGCCGCAGCTGCAAACGCCGCAACTCCGGACTTCATGTCCGAGGCGCCGCGGCCCCACACAAATCCGTCGCGCAACTCACCGCCAAACGGATCGCAACTCCAGCCCTCGACATCTCCCACAGGCACAACGTCCGTGTGTCCATTGAAACCGAACACCGGGGATCTTCCTCCCCAGCGGGCGAACAGATTGGGAATGCCGTTGCGGTCAACGCGTTGGCAGCGGAAGCCTGCCTGTCCGAGCAGCCTTTCGAGCAATTGCAGCGCTCCCGCTTCGCGGGGCGTTACGGAGGGACATCTCACCAGTTCGGCCGTCAGCTCTACCGGGTCGATGGCTTCGAGGGTCGAAGGGCTCATGGTGCAGGCCATGTGGCCTTGCGCGCAGAAGACTGCGTCAACTTCTCAGCAATTCGTTGATGGCGGTCTTGCTCCGCGTCCTGGCATCGACGCGCTTGACGATGACCGCACAGTAGAGATGAACGCCGTTCTTCGATGGAAGCGATCCTGAAACGACCACCGAGTAGGGAGGCACCTCGCCATATGCAATGGTTCCTGAGTCTCGGTCAAATATCCTGGTCGACTGACCGATGAACACACCCATTCCCACGACACTTCCCTCTCGCACAATCACCCCCTCGACGATTTCGGAACGGGCGCCAATGAAGCAATTGTCTTCAATGATGGTTGGCGTGGCCTGCATTGGTTCAAGCACTCCGCCGATCCCTGCCCCTCCGGACAGATGAACCTTTCGGCCTATCTGTGCACAGGAACCCACCGTGGCCCAAGTGTCCACCATCGTGCCAGCGTCGACATAGGCGCCCAGATTGACAAAGCTCGGCATGAGCACGACGTCTGGAGCGATGTAGGCCGAGTGCCTGACGATGCAGTTGGGCACCGCGCGAAAACCTGCCTTGCGCCAATCGGCTTCGCTCCAGCCGGAAAACTTGGAATCAACCTTGTCCCACCAGCCCGAACCCTGCGGCCCGCCTGACTGCACTTCCATGTCACGAATGCGGAATCCAAGCAAAACCGCCTTCTTGGCCCACTGATTGACCATCCAGCTGCCATCGTCCAGACGCTGGGCCACGCGCAGTGCGCCGCTGTCCAGCGCGTTCAAGGCCTCTCGCACCGCCTCGGGTCCGGGTCCCTTGGATTGGGGTGAAATGGTGTCGCGGCTCTTCCAGGCCTCCTCCACCGCTGCTTTCAATTCGTCGCCAATCAACTCATTTTCCTAGTTCTGCCTTCGTCCGATGCAGTCGGGCCGCTGTGGAAGGCCCACTTCGCGGTGCGGCCCAATTTGGCCGGGTCTCGCTCTTCATGCTGCCAACGCGCCTCAAGGGCGAACTACGGCTTTCAGCCGGCACCGCAATCGTGTTCCTTCGGATTGGCACGGTTGGGGTGCGCCGCCTGCATTGCGGGCGTCGTGCGCCTCGAACCTGCAACATCGCTCTTGGCAACTGCAATCCATGTGCCATTCAAGTTCGTGCCCGTCTCCTGGCTGGCGTTCATGGCGCATTCAACACTTGCTGACACTGTTCCGGCAAGTCTGCCATTACATAGTCCCGCGCTCCGCGCGGTCTGGGCGGCGGCGGATCAGGCGGCGGCTTCTTTAGCGAGTCCAGATAGGCCGTTACCCACCACTCCAACGACTTGTCGCAGCCGTCTCCCCCGTTGGAAAGCTCCGCAACGGTGGGCGTCTGTGTAATGCAGGTTTCGGACTCAGGCGGGCATTTCAGACGGACATGAAAGTGGTAGTGATGTCCGTAGTAGGGTCTGATCCTTTGAAGCCAGGCCCGATCCTCGCCGGCAGTCTTGCACATTTCCAGCTTGATGGGAGCTGTGACGAAAATGCGGTCGACAAGCGGATTGTCTGCTGCGGCCTTCAGCACCTGCATATGCGTGTCGGTCCATTTGTCGTTCAATCCAGCTTGATCCGCTGTGCGGACCGACACTGCCGAGATTTCCTCGCGCTCCGCTACGCTGAGTTCCAAGCTGGGGGGCGGCATCAACCAGATGTCGGCGTCAAGTCCTGATTGGTGCGATGCATGCCCACTGGTCATTGGTCCGCCGCGGGGCTGGTTCAAGTCGCCGATGTACAGCCCCTTCCAACCGAGATCCCGCGCCCTTTCGCTCAGGTCAATCAAGTAGTCAATGAGAATTGGATGTCCCCAGTGGCGGTTCCTGCTCAACCTCATCGCCTGCCACGTCGGTCCGGATTCCGGCAGTTGCACTGCCCCGGAAAGACACCCCTTGGCATAGCCTCCTATCACCATGGGCTTCGACATCGTTGGCAACTCCTTGGCGCCAAACAACTGGTTTGCCTTGATTTCCTCGCCGCTGGCAGGCACGGTTCCAGCCGCCGCCAACAGGAGGACAATGCCAATGGACTTGCGAAGCCAACCCCACGATGCATGAAGCGCTTCCGAATTCGAGAATCTCACAGCCTGTTCTCCCCTTGCCTCGTCATTTGGCCTTCCTTGGCAACCGCTGATCGCCATTGCCAATTCAAGACCTCAATCTGAGCGGGCCTCGGAAGAGGCAATGCACCACGGACAAGCCAGGACGGCTCGTGTTATTGTTTGTCGTCCACAATAGAGCATCCAGGCCATTCAATGCAACGACTTTCCGGCGACGCAAATTCCCTGGGCTCGGATTGCACTCGACGCTGCACGGGACAAAGCGCGTTCCGCTGCGAGCAATCTCGCGCGTTCGTTCCAGAATCGTGTTCCAGTCCCCTTGCGGATGTTCCTGAAACTCCACTGCCGGAAAGTTGGCCGCAAGGGGCTGGCCAAATTTCGGGACCGCATGAGGTCCAGTCTACCAGGTCTGCACCTGCTTGGTGGACATCCGGCCGTCCGAATTCACCCAAAGCATTAGAATCCCGCCGACCGCGAACAGACCTATCAGTGGCGTCACGCCCAACCGTTGATCTCCAGTCCAGCGCGTTGCTTCGGCTATCAGAAACGGCGCCAGGAAGGCAGTGGCCTTCCCGGACAATGCATACAACCCAAATGCCTCGGTCATGCGGCCCTCATCGGCCTGCCGGCACATCATGGTCCGGGAAGCGGCCTGTAGAGCTCCGCCCATGGCCCCGATCAGGCAGCCAAATATCAGGAACACAGTGTCCGGCAACGTCGAACCAGACGCAACGCCTACCAGAAACACCTGCTCCCGGCTTGTCGTCACGATCGCAATGCACGCCAGGATCAATCCCAGCAGGGACACGATTATTACAGGCTTTGGACCGAGCCTTTGGTCGGCATGTCCTCCCAGCCACGCAAAGACCGCTCCGAACACGAGCCCCAGTATTCCAAAGACGCCGACCTGAACGATCGACCATTTGAGCACGCCAACCGCATAGATTCCGCCAAATGCGTAAAGCCCGTTGAGTGCGTCTCTGTAGAACATCGATGAACCGAGATACGCCAGCAGACTTGGATGGCGGGGAAGCGACCTGATCGTTTTCGCGAGCCCGGCAAGGCCCTCGTTGGCAGGCGGATTCTCTCTTCTCATCGGCACCCACAGGAAAAACGGAATCATGAACAATAGATACCAGATCGCCGTCAGCGGTCCGACCGCTCTGGTTCCCTCCCGGCTCTGGGCGTCAAGTCCGAACAACGGTTCCAGCCCGATCAGCGTGCGTCCGCTCTCCTGTTCGGCGAAGAACAGGAGGACTGTCGCCAAAGACAGCAGACCACCCACGTATCCGAAGGCCCAGCCGGACCCGGAAATTCTGCCAATCTCTTGACGCGTGCCCAGTTCGGGAAGGATGGCGTTCGTGAAAATCGTTGCAAATTCCGCTCCCATAAGGCCGACGCCGAATGCAAACATGACAAGCACCGGATAGGGAGATGCCGGCGCGGCAAACCACAAGGCCGCAGCTCCAACCACGTAGAACAGCGAGAATGCCAGTATCCAGCCCCTGCGAGAGTGGCTGGCATCCGCGACGGAACCCAACACCGGCGCCAGAACGGCGATGACCAAGCCTGTGACGGCGAGCATCCATCCCCAGTATTGCTGAGCCAGCACCGGGTCGTCCATAACCACCGAGGTGAAGTACGGCCCAAACACGAACGTCAGCAGAATCGTGGCATATGGCTGGGAGGCCCAGTCAAAAAACATCCAGCCAAACACAGGCTTTCGGGCATTGGGCATAGCTTTGTTCCTTGCTTTCTTCCCGCTTGAAGAATTTGCGCTCGTTGCGTGGCTTGAAATCGAAATCGGCCGCAACTATCTCAAAGGCATAAATTCGAGGTGGAGCATGTCCTTAATCTTCGGTGTTCTAGATGCCATTCTTGATGTTGCATGGTGGATTGTAATCGCCCATGCGCTCATGAGTTGGTTGATTGCGTTTTCGGTGCTGGATCCGCACCAGCAATTTGTGCGGGACATTTGGAACTTCCTGGAGCGCCTGCTGTATCCGGCGTACTCCCGAATTCGGGCCTTCATGCCTAGAACCGGCGCAGTCGATCTCTCGCCGCTGGTGCTCCTGTTCATCATAATTTTGCTCCAACGGGTCCTGATACCCGCCTAGGACGGGCGAGGTCAGCGAATCTGACCCACTTGCCGGATTCCGCAATGGCAGGTCAATGACTCGCTCTCCAACCCCTCCCACGGGACAGGTCTGGACCGATCTGCGGCATGTGCATTCTGCCAATACTTTGGAACCGGCCCTGCATCAACCTCGGAGAACTACAACGGTTGGCCCCATTGTGGCGGTCAAATGTCGGCATTCCGTTCGCTGAGACGGGCCTTTTGCCAGCGCCCGCCGATGGAGGAACCTCACCAAACTTCTGCGACTATCGCTTCGCGACTGTTCATTGAGATGTACTCCCGAACACATTGGAAGTGCAATCACTGGCGCGGTCATGCCAGCATTCTTGAACTTCCCTGTATCGACATGGCGTTGGCCTCTCGCCGGCGTTCGCTTGCCCTTGATTTTCCACAGGCAATCGAGACGTTCTGCCCCTGGCCCAAGCACGAGTGGATCGCCTTGCAACCACATTTGCCGTCTGCCCGGATTCGGGAGACTCCGAAAGCCATAGGCAACACTTGCTGAATTTGGGGATTTGACGCGCGCGCAACCAACGATGGACGCATCCTGGTCAATCAGCTGAAGGAAGCTGCGCGGGATTTGTCCGAAGAAGGGCCTTCGCCAGCCCGCCTGGACGGCCGGCTGGCCAACCGAACGCCAGAATGGCGTTCTACCCGTCCGTCATGTCGCTCCCGACGAACGGGACTGGGCAAATGTTCGCCTCAGTGTTGTATGAACGCGCTGTCCGTTCCCCACAACTCCTGGATCTTGGCATCTCGACCACAGCTCTTGCGATACCGCTTGTAGGCATCCGCCTGCTTTATGATGCCAAAACGTGTGATCACGTGGTTCTGGCCCAGATAGTAATCCTGATGGTAGTCTTCGGCCCTGTAAAACTCGGTAGAATCCAAGACCGGCGTAACGATTTGCCGGCCCAGGTCGGTTTGGGCCTCCTCCAACGAGGCCAAGGCAGCTTGCCGTTGGGCTTCGTCCATGACGAAGATTGCAGTCCTGTAGCTTTCGCCCCTGTCACAGAACTGCCCGCCTGCATCGGTCGGGTCCACGCTGCGGAAAAACAGATCGACGAGCATGCGGTATGAGACCACGTCGGGGTCGAATTCGATGCTAACGGCCTCGTAATGGCCTGTACCGCCGCGAGTGACCTGTTTGTAGGTCGGGTTCTTGACCGAACCGCCGATATACCCGGATACAGTGGATTGAACACCATCGACTGAGTCAAAGTCGCTTTCCACACACCAAAAGCAGCCGCCGGCAAATATAGCCGTTTGGCTGGCCGCTGTCGCCGAACTGGCAGCCAGCGCCAGGACAATTCCACCGGCTGCAACTATGCCAAGCGCCGGCTTCAGCACTCCATGGACACGCTTCATGTTAAATCTCCTTCCGAACCGGGACGCCAGCATGACTTCCGACAAGGGGAACTGTTGACCCGCAGCGTGCAAGTCAACGGCTGCCGACCTGGAATAACGTTGCTTTTAGCATGATTGCTCCCGTCCCCGATCGGCAATTCCCGAACGACCCAGCGCATGGCCATTGCAGGCGCCGTCAGTCAAGAACGCGATGCATTCGTCGATTTCTCAAAGTCGGTGTCAAGCCAAGCCAGTTCGCGATTGCCCAGGTTGGCAGGCATATCCGTTGCATCCCTGCATTCGGTCTCCATGCAATGGCGCAATGCCGGGAGTTGTGACCAGGCCAGTTCCAATGTCAGCCTGGGTGGATGGGGCTTTCCACAGCAAGTCATCGACCGTCTGCCTTGCAGTTCAAGTGGCTGAAGGGTCTTGCCACCGGGCATGTTGCGCTCGACATTCAGCCTGTCTGCCTGGCGGCAACCGCGCGCATGAGTTCAAGCACGATCTCGCAATCCGTCGACGCCTTGTGAATTGCGCCCTGAGTCCGCGCCCCTTCGTATCTGGCCGCATCCGTCAACCGGTGCCACTTGAAGCCGCTGTTCCACTGGTTGGGAACTTTGCGATAGGCAGCGTAGTCGAGCATTGCACAGCGTCCGGGAAACGGCTTGAAACCCAACCGGTGCTTTCTGCAAGTCTGCTTCAGCAAGCGCTCGTCGAAGTTGAGGTTGTATACGAACACCGTGGCAGCGGAGGCAATCAACGAGAAGAATCGCTCATGATGAACCGGCCAGGTCATTGCGCCACTGTTCTGCAGCATCTGTTCGGTGATCCCGTGTATTCTGCTGGCCTCCTGCGGAATGCCTATGGTTGGAAAAACCAGTTCGTCAAAGCAAACCGCTCCAGTTGTGTCTATGCAGGCCACCTGGACGACTTCGTCATACCCCTTCACGCCGGTGGTCTCAGTGTCGACAATCAGCACGTCGTCACGATTCAACATGTCATGCCAATCACTCACGCCGGGTGGTCTTGTTCCGCTAGTTCGCATGTGTGAAATCCTGTAACTGGACTGGCTCACCGTCAAACCGGTGGGCTGTCATGTTTCTAAACGATGCTTCAACATTGCCTTTCCCGGCCGGGGAATCTCGGCAATGCGGAAACCATGAACCAATGTGTGTCGTTCCAACCAAGGTCAAGGCAAGTTGTGGCAAGGTCGAACAAGGTTGGATGCCTGGTCACCGAGAGGCAACTCCATTGATACAACTTGCAGGCAGGCTCTGGCCAGCGGCGGCAGCCGAATTACTTGCGGAGAAACCTCAGATAGTCGCGCGCCAGTTCCGCCGCGGCGACAGACAGGAGTTGCTTTCCGTGCTCGGGAGACGCAAGCGCGGAATGCGACCCCACTCGGCCGTCCGGAAACTCCCGGCGGTGTTGGTCCGCCGGTCCATGCCTGTCGCCGGCGTGTGCCAGAATGTACGCCTTCGACAGGAGCTTTGGAGGCTGCCGCGCTTCGAGTGGCACCAGCTTGCTTCCGTAGACATGCTGCGTAATGGCGATTTCCGAGGGTGTCGCATGCATTCCCTCCCACTTGCCGTAAAGGCGTTTGCGCAGCTTTGAAATCTCTTCGAACTCCCACCAGCTGCGAATGCGGATGCGCGCATTCTTGACGCTGCCGCGAACTCGCCGGAGGCCGGCGACATTGGCGCCGTGACCGTTCACGAAGTAAATCGACTTGAATCCCTGCCGCGCCAGACAGAGTGCGATTTCTGCGGCAAGGTTGGAAAACTGCGCCGACGAGACGGAAATGGTGCCCGGAAAGGATTCATTGAATGGCGCCGGCGTGTATCCGATTGTTGGAGCTACAAGAGCGCCGCAAATCTTCGCAGCACGCCATGCCACCAACTGGGCGACCAGCGAGTCGGTGCCGATGATTCCGATTGGCCCGTGCTGTTCGGTCGAACCAACCGGAATCATGATGCCGTCGCTCCTCTTGAGGTAGGTGTCCACCTCGGTCCAGGTCATGAGCTCGAGGCGAGACACGGTCCCCTCAGCCGGCTGGCCCGACCCGACCGACTGCCAGGCAGCAACCGTCGGGCCATCCGGCAGTCGTCAGTTTGACAGGCGCCACTTGGCCCCGAGTTCCTGAAAGAACCCTCCTTCACGCTTCAGCGTTATCCAAGTGTTGACGTAGTTGATCCACACCTGGTCGTCCTGTGGCAGCAACATGGCGATCGGCGTGCGCGCCCGCGGTTCCTTTACCGGAACTATGGTCAGCTGGTCGTACTTGTCCACAAGCGTGGCGGCCTCGACATTTGACGTGATGTGGGCGTGGGCGCGTCCCGACAGCACTTCCTGGAAGTCGCGTGCCGGCGCCTCGACAATCCTGATGTTGGCATTTGGAAAGAACAGCTTCACCTGTTGTTCCTGCGTCGTTCCCAAAGTTGCCGCAACAGTGACGTCCGGATTGTTGAGATCTTCCCAGTCGTTGTAAACGCCAGCATACTTGGAGTGTATCAAGGGAACTGTCGCAACCGAAAAGTAGCTGTTCGAATACCCGGCAGCCTTTGCCCGCGAGGGCGATATCGATGCCGACCCAGTGATGTTGTAGGTGCCGGCGGTAACGCCAGAAACGAGAGTTTTCCAGTCGGTTGCCACAAACTCGACCTCGACATCAAGATCCTTGGCCAGTTCCGTCATGACGTCAATGTCGTAGCCACGGTAGGTGTTGGTCGCTGGATCCTTCATGGTCATCGGGTTCCAGTCACCCGTGGTGCCGACCCTCAAGACGCCTTCGTTCAGGATCGTGTTTAGTACGGACTGTGCAGCCACGGTAGTCGCGAACAGTCCCATGAATATGGCTGTAAATGCTCCGATGAGTTTCATCTTGATTTCCCAATCAGTTGCTTTCTTTCTTGAGTGTTTGCTGTACATGTTCGTTGTAGCTTGTGTATATACGGCTTTGTACGCGCAGCAATGTTTCCACTAATTCGAGACAATGGCCCATGTATGGCAACGAAACCAAGACGATCATTCGTTTCGAGAATGTATCGAAGTTCTTCGGTGACTTTCAGGTCCTCCGCAACATTGATTTCGAAATTCGAATTCAAGAACGCATAGTCGTCTGCGGGCCCTCCGGTTCGGGAAAGTCCACGCTGATTCGCTGCATCAACGGGTTGGAAAATCATCAACACGGCAACCTTGTCGTCGATGGCGTCACTCTTGACGGATCTTCCCAAACTGTCAACCGCATTCGCGGCAAGATCGGCATGGTTTTTCAGGGCTTCAACCTTTTCCCGCATCTCACTGTGATTCAAAACCTCACGCTGGGACCCATGCGCGCCAGAAAGATGAAGGCGAAGGAAGCTTTGGAACTTGGCATGCACTATCTCGAACGCGTGCACATCCCCGAGCAGGCAAGCAAGTACCCGCGCGAACTGTCCGGTGGTCAACAGCAGCGCGTGGCGATCGCCAGGTCCCTGTGCATGGAACCCAAGATCATGCTTTTCGACGAACCCACCTCGGCGCTTGACGCCGAAATGATAAACGAGGTTCTCGAGGTCATGGTGGAATTGGCGCAGTCAGGAATGACCATGGTCTGCGTGACCCATGAAATGGGTTTTGCCCGGGAGGTTGCAGACCGCATCGCGTTCATGGACGCGGGCGAAATCGTGGAGTGCTCCCCTCCGAACAAATTCTTCACCGCTCCTGACAGCGAGCGCTGTCAGCAGTTCCTAGACAAGATTCTACATCACGAAGACGACTAATGCGCATAGCCACTCTTCTACTTGCCGCACTTCTGCTCCTGCCGGGCTGTTCCTCGGGTCAGTGGGGATGGTATGTCGTAAACCCGGCCACGGCTTCGGGGATGACCAACCTGAAGTTCCTGCTTGGCGGCGTCTACTACACGGTGCTTCTGACCCTGACGGGGATTCTGATTTCCGTTGTCGTGGGGCTGCTGGTCGCACTTCCCGGCCTGTCCAAGATCCGTCCACTCCGAGTTGCCAGTCGAGGATACGTCGAGGCGGTTCGTGCCGTGCCCATACTCGTGCTGATACTGTGGGTGTACTACGGCCTGCCGCAGCTGACGGGCTTTGCGATCTCTGTGTTCTGGGCAGGCGTCATCGCCTTGGCTCTTTCGGACAGCGCGTTCGAGGCAGAGATATTCCGCGCAGGGATCCAGTCCATTGGAAAGGGACAGTACGAAGCTGCGCACACGATCTCGCTGGGCTACGGCGCCACCATGCGCTACGTCATTTTGCCGCAGGCGATTCGCCGCATTCTTCCGGCGCTTGGCAACCAGCTTGTCTACATGCTCAAGATGTCCTCGCTTGTGTCGGTGATTGGCATGCAGGAACTGACCCGAAAGGCAAACGAGCTCGTCGTCGTGGAATACAGGCCGCTTGAGATCTACACGGTGCTTGTTCTTGAGTACCTGGTGCTGATTCTTGTGGTGTCGGCGGGTGTGCGTTGGCTGGAACGCAGAATGCGGGCTGACGAACGGGGCTGAGATTCGGGGGCGACGGACGGACGACTTCAAAGTTGCCCTTCACAGTGCATCAAGAATTCAATTCACGCTCGAGACGGCGCGAAATCCCCTCGTGACCAACGGTCCGCCAGCGGGTTTCCGCAATCATTGAAGCAACCAGATTGAGATCGTCGCCCACTGCCTGCACCGATCCGGAACGGCTCTGCCGGCTGCAGTCCAAGCAGGCAAGTGGTGGTTGAACGAATGTCAGCGGCTCAGTTCATTGCCGTTGCATCATGCCGAAATCGGCACTGCTGATGGGGCGCTACTGCCCAAGAGGCCGCCGCATCCCGAGCAATCTCAGTCGCAGCGCATTGAGCTTTATGAATCCCTCCGCATCCTCCTGATCGTAGGCGCCTGCATCGTCCTCGAAGGTGACGTGTTGTTCCGAATATAGAGAATGCTTCGATTCGCGGCCTACAACGCGCGCGCTGCCCTTGTAGAGCTTCACTGTGACGCTTCCGCTGACCATCCTTTGGCTTTCGTCGATCAGGGCCTGCAGCATCAATCTTTCCGGACTGTACCAGAAACCGTTGTAAATCAGTTCTGCGTATTTCGGCATCAACTCGTCCTTGAGATGTGCCGAACCTCCATCCAACGTTATCTGCTCGATGCCGCGGTGTGCCTCCAGGAGAATCGTTCCGCCCGGCGTTTCGTAGATTCCTCGGGACTTCAATCCCACAAATCTGTTTTCCACCAAGTCCAAGCGGCCGACGCCGTGCCGCCCGCCAACTTCGTTCAGCCGGGCCAGCAAACGCGCAGGCGACAGGTTCTCACCGTCCACAGCCACAGGGTCACCGGCCTTGAATTCAATCTTCAAGCGCTGTGGCTTGTCGGGCGCATCTTCCGGGCTGTTTGTGCGTTGGTAGACATGGGCCGGGGCTTCGACAGCCCGGTTCCGATCGGCAGGCGACAGCTTCTCACCGTCCACAGCCACAGTGTCACCGGCCTTGAATTCAATCTTCAAGCGCTGTGGCTTGTCGGGCGCATCTTCCGGGCTGTTTGTGCGTTGGTAGACATGGGCCGGTGCTTCGACAGCCGGGTCCTCCAGGATCTTTCCCTCGGAAGAAACGTGAAGCAGGTTGGCGTCAACTGAAAAAGGCGCCTCTCCGAGGCTGTCCCTGGCTACAGGAATCTGGTTCAATCTGGCAAACTCGACCAGCTTTGCACGGCTGCCCAGTGTCCATTTCCGCCAGGGCGCGATCACCCTGATGCCTGGATTGAGGGCGTAGGCGGAAAGCTCAAACCTGACCTGATCGTTGCCCTTGCCCGTTGCGCCATGCGCAATGGCATCGGCGCCGGTTTCGTGTGCAATTTCGACCAGCCTCTTGGCTATCAACGGTCGAGCAATGGAAGTGCCAAGCAAGTACTTGCCCTCGTAGACCGTGTTTGCCCGAAACATTGGAAACACGAAGTCGCTGACAAACTCCTCTCGCAAGTCTTCGACATAGACCTCCCTGATCCCGAGCAGCTCAGCCTTCCTTCTGGCAGCATCGAGTTCCTCACCCTGACCTAGGTCGGCGGTAAATGTCACGACCTCCGCCTCATACTCCTGCTGAAGCCACTTGAGGATGACAGAAGTGTCAAGCCCGCCCGAATAGGCGAGCACAATTTTGCGAATTTTGTGCAATCTCGTGATCCGTGAGCCCTTTGTGTCGGAGAGAATGTGCTGCAAATGCCGGTCATGATCAAGCATCGGTCAAAACCAAGGACCTCGACCTTGCGCAAACAACCAGGCAACTGCTGCCAAGAAAAGGGGACATTGGAATCCGTGGACGTTGCGGGGCAACCACTGTCCTGCTTCCATGCCTGTCAAGTCACTGGCTCTTTGAAACCGCAATGACTGTGCCGGTTTGTCGGTCCTTGCCACAGCGTGACGATTGCGTGACGCAACCACTCGCACTCCAATCGACCCTCACGCCTCTGGGTTGGCCGCTTGTCGCATACGCTGTCCGGCCGTGCGCGCCTTGTGGGTTCCGCCGGACAGCATTAAGCGCCTGCAGACGGCAGCGGCGCCTGCAGGCTTGAATTCCACCGATTTCATGCGGCAAGCACGATCTGCACCGAACATCGGCAGTCGGAAGGTTGCAGCATGGTACCACCGGAAATGAACGAGCTGCAAAATGCCGCGAGGGAACTCGCCGCACGTGCCCCGGCAACACGCGAATTTGCGGACTGGCCCGAACTTGCCGAATTCGTTCCACGGAACCATCGCCAATGCCCGGCCCTTCCGCTGATCAAGTCCTGGAACTCGGAACATGTGCCTGAAACACAACGGTTTCATGAGGCCGTTCTGGCTGCGGCCGACACCGTTCGCTGGGAACGAAGCTGGAGCGCCCGGCAGGTTGGTGCGGATTTCATGAATCGTTATGGCCATTTCGAGCTGGCGGGACCCAATGGGCATTTCCGCTGCTGGAAGCTGAGAATATTTGTCAGCTTCTGGGGAGAATCTCTCTACTATCCGTGGCATCGACATGCTGCGGAGGAAATCTACCTCGTCACCTCGGGCAGCGCCGAATTTCACTCCCAAGGGCAGTCCAGACAAACATTGGGACCGCTTGGCTGCTGCCGCCATTCGAGCTGGCAGCCACATGAGATGACCACGTTTGCGCAACCGGTGTTGACCCTGGTCATGTGGAAGGGACCTGGCCTTTGCTTTCCACCGCAAATGTAGCGATTGCCTGAACGAGTTCGCATTTGGAGCGAAGCGTCGCATTGCCCTTCGCCGGCAGATCCCGAATCCGCATGCGGGACTGCATTGCGCTTGACGGCAAAGGGAATCCGACCGACAATTCGGACAGCCTCGCCAGGAGACCGAAATGGAGGAACAACCTATCATGCCTCAACCGCCGGCCGACAAATTGACCGAGAGAATGGGCGTGCTGACACGAAGGGAAACCGAGGCCCGCATCCTTGCGCCCCTTGTGGCTGCTCTCGCCGACGA
>MKWU01004274.1_pt1 | contig 17205 bp, 16 predicted proteins | sample 809101 | NCBI WGS metagenome assembly MKWU01 (sample SAMN05860141, study PRJNA318959) | sponge metagenome | host: Aplysina aerophoba | place: Slovenia: Piran, Adriatic Sea, Gulf of Piran | collected 2013-05-07 | reverse complement strand
GCGGCCGGCCGCACGCGCTCCTGCTCCAGGTAGCCGAGGCACAGGGTGCGGCCGCCGAGCAGGATTTCGCCGCCGGTGCCGATGGCAACCCTCCGATGGGGCAGCACCGGCGCGGCGCCGGCGAAGGTCTCGGCGGGGTCGCCCGGGCGGGTGGTGGCGATCTGGGACGCCATTTCGGTGCAGCCGTAAGAGGCGCACACCGGCAGGCCGGCGTCGCGTGCTTGGCGCAGCAGCGCGGCCGACAGCGCGCTGCCGCCGATCAGGGCGGCGCGCAGGCGGCGCGTTCGTTCCTGCCAGCCGGGGATTTGCAGCAGTCGGCGAAGCTGAGTCTCCACCAGCGACACGTGGGTGGCGTCCGGCAGCAGGCGCGCGGCCGGGTCGTCGGCACCGCGGAACGAGCCGCCGTCGGCGAATAGCGCGCACGCTCCGGCGCCGAGGGTGCGGAACAGGATGCTGAGCCCGGCGACATGGCTCAGTGGCAGCGCTACCAGCCAGGCGTCGTCCGGTCGCAGAGGGATGTTGGCCGCGGAGCCGGCGGCGTTGTACAGGTGGTTGGCGGCGCTGTGCACCACCGCCTTGGCCGCGCCGGACGAGCCGGACGTGAACACCACGGTGGCCGGGCGATTTATCGCGATGCGTAACGCTGGCGGCGCCGCTGCGGGCGGTGCCGTTCGGCGGCGCGGGTGCCACTCGACGGCGCCGGTGCGCTCCAGCAGGCGGTCCCGCTCGCGCGGTGCGGCGCGCGCCGGCAGCAGCACGGCCAGGGCGCCGGCCGAAAGAATAGCGAACAGGTTTGCGGCCCAGGTCGGCGGATCCAGCTCGGCGGGCAGCGCCACGCGGTGGTTTGCCGTCACACCGGCCTCTGCGAGATCGGCGGCGGCCTCCGCTGCGTGTCGCACGTAATCCCGGTAGTCGACCGTATGCCCGCGCCAGCGCAGCGCGGGCGCCGAACCGTAGCGCTCGCCGAGAGCGGTCAGGTCAAGGACGCCCTCTGGAGCGACCGCTTCGAGCACCGGATCCGCCGCCGCGGTCACTGCTCTTCCTCGCGCCGCATCCGCGCCGCCGCCGGCATGCACCGGGCACAGTCGGCGCGCGCCGCGAGGCAAGCGAAGGGTGCCGTCGAAGTCGCCGGCCACCGTCGTTCCGCCGATCTGGCATGGCATGGCGCGGTGCCGGCACGCGCGCCGAAACCGTACGGGCCGGCGTTCGGCGCGAACCGGGCCTGGCGGCTCGGCACTTGACGCGGTTGCGCCAGGTACCCGGAAGTCGTACCGGTGGCGGTGGTGCGGCCTGGGAGGCGCCACTCCCCGTCCGAGGCGTCATGGAACGCCAGGACTCGCCGGCGGCAGGACGTCACGCGGGGGGTTGCGGCGCCGCGAGCAGGGCGGCGGCGCCGGCGGCGGCGAGCAGCAGGAGGGCCTGCAGCAGGAGTAATTGGGCGGTGCTGCCGAGCAGGGGGTTCAGCCGTGGCCCGGCCGGAGTTGCGCGCAGCCGGGCGTTGACACGGTGCGCCGGGATCATGACCAGCAGCGGCAGCAGTGCCGGCCAGCGCGCGCCGCCGGTGGCGGCTGCCAGGAGCAGCAGCGGCGGCAGCAGGCCGCCGGCCAGCAGGCAGGCCAGGTACTCGGCGCGGGCGAAGCGGTCGCCGAAGCGGACCGCCAGAGTGCGCTTGCCGGCGCGCTCGTCGGTGACGCGGTCGCGCAGGTTGTTGACCACCAGGATGGCGGTGGCCAGCAGGCCGGGGCCGAGGCCGACGCCGAGCACCAGCGGCGGCAGCGCCAGCGCCTGCAGGTAGTAGGTGGCGCCGACCGCCACCGGGCCGAAGAACACCAGCACCAGCAGGTCGCCGAGGCCGAGGTAGCCAAGCGGGCGCGGGCCGCCGGTGTAGCCGATCGCCGCCGCCACGCAGGCTAAGAGCAGCACCGCAAGCGGCCATCCGGCGCGCACCACGCCCGCCACGCCCAGGGCGGCGGCGCCGGCGAACATGAGCAGCGCGCCGCCGAGCACCTGCCGCGGGGGAATCAGCCCCGCCTGCGTTACCCGCGTCGGGCCTACGCGGTCGGCGGTGTCGGCGCCGTGGCGCGCGTCCGCCCAGTCGTTGTGCAGGTTGCAGCCCACCTGGATCAGCAGCGCGCCGGCCAGCGCCACCAGCGCCCACCCCGGTGCAAACGCACCATGCCACAGTGCCAGCGCGCTGCCGGCCAGCACCGGCGCCACCGCCGCCCACAGCGTGCGCGGGCGAATCGCCAGCCACCAGGCACCGGCAGCCCCCGCCGATTGCCTGCTCATGGAAGCGGCTCCCTCGTGCGCATCAGGCCCCGCCGCAACCCCGCCGGCTACAGGCGGTAGAGCTCGCCGAACTTGCCTTCCAGGTAGTCCAGGAAGTAGCGCGCGTTCAGCGGCTCGCCGGTGACCTGCCGGCAGATGTCGGTGGCCGAGTACACTCGCCCGTGGCGGTGGATCCGGTCCCGCAGCCAGCCCAGGATGTGCGCGAACTCGCCGCGCCGTACCTGCTCCTCCCAGTCGCCGATGTCGCGCGCCATGGCGGCGTGAAACTGCGCACTGTAAAGGTTGCCGAGGCTGTAGGTGGGGAAGTAACCGACCAGGAACATCGACCAGTGGATATCCTGCAGCACGCCGTCCGCGTCCTGCTCCGGTACGATGCCGAGCAGTTCCCGCGACTCCTCGCGCCACGCCTCCGGCAGGTCGGCCACCTCGATTTCGCCGTCGACCAAGCGCCGCTCCAGGCCGAAGCGCAGCAGGATGTGCAGGTTGTAGGTCACCTCGTCCGCCTCCACCCGGATCAGCGACGGCTGCACGGCGTTCACCGCCTGGTGGAACTGGTCCAGCCCGACGTCGGCCAGCGCCGGGAAGCGCGGTTGCAGCTCGGGGTAGAAGTGCTCCCAGAAGGCGCGCCGGCGGGCAATCAGGTTCTCCCAGAAGCGGGACTGAGACTCGCAGATGCCCAGCGAGGTGCCGTCGCCCAACTCGGTGGTGGCCAGCTCCGGCGCCACCCCCAGGCCGTGCAGGCCGTGGCCGCACTCGTGGATGGTGCCGAAGATGCTCGCACTCAGCAGGTTGGGGTAGAAGCGGGTGGTGAGGCGGCCGTCGGCGGCGCCGAGCGTAGTGGAGAAGGGGTGCGCCGACACGTCCAGCCGCCCGGTCTGCGCGGAGAAGCCGAGCGCTTCCAGCAGGTAGTCGCTGAATGCGCGCTGCGCGGCCACGTCGTAGTCGCGGTGCAGCACGCTGTCGTCGAGCCGCACCCCCGACCCGGTGATGCGCTGCAGCAGATCCACCAACGGCGCGCGCAGCGCATCCAGGACGCCGCGCAACTCCGCCGTCGTCATCCACGGCTCGAACTCGTCCAGCAGCGGGTCGTAACGGGTGTCCTCGAATCCCAGGCAGTCCGCCTTCTCGCGGGTGAGCTTGAGCGTGTGTTCCAGGTCGGCGCGGAAGATCGAGAAGTCGGACTTGGTGCGCGCCTCCACCCAGGTGGCGTGGTTCACGCTGCTCTGGCGCGCCATCGCCCTGACCAGGTCCCCCGGCAGCCGGGTGGCGCGGTCGTAGCCGCGGCGCAGTTCACGCACCAGCGCACGGTCCAGTTCGGTCAGGTCGGAACGCGACTCGGCGGCGCCTATCAGGTCGCCCATCTCCGCGGTGGTGCGGCGCGCGTGCACCTCGCCCTCCAGCAGAGCAAGCTGATCGGCGCGTTCGTCGATCCCGGCGGGCGGCATGCAGGTCTCCTGGTCCCACTGCAGCAGCCCCGCCACGTGTTCCAGCAGGTGGATCTCGCGGTCAAGCCGCTTGAGGCGACCCAGGGAGTCGGTCTGGTTTCGGCTGTCACTCATCGCCTGCATCATAACGGCCGGCCGCAGCTCCGTGTTGCGGGCCGGAGTGGGCCGAGTGGGCCGAGTAGCAGGCCACGGCGGAATCGCGTTGCGATAGCGCGAGGTGGTTGCCGCATGGCGGTGCGAGAACGCTGGAGGAGAACCAGTGCCATCAGATGGTCGACGCCGCGGTGCATCGATCTGGTCCTTGCCCCGGTGGTGGCGTTCTCGGTCCTCCGCGATGGCAAGCTGCTGCACTAGCGAGACGCCGACCGGCTGAACGACATCGAGCGGCGCCTTACGCTGCTGTATCGCGACCACATGCTCTACCTTCAACGGCGCAGGAGCCGGCGCAGTGGTATACCGGCCGTGCAGCCTCCGGACGACCCTCTCGGGGCAGCGGAACCGTAGACCTTACGTGCGCGTGCCGGCGAGGGTGGTGGCGAGGCGGCGCAGGCTGGCGGCGTTGTGGGCGGCGGCGAACACGTCCACGAACGGCAGCGCGGCGCGCATGCCGCGCGTCTGCGGGCGGTAGTCGGGGTTGCCGAGCAGGGGGTTGAGCCAGATCACCAGGGCGGCGCGGCGCTGGATCTCCTCCATGCAGCCGCTCAGCAGGTCGATGTCGCCGGTGTCCCAGCCGTCGCTCAGGATGGCCACCACGGTGCGCCGGTCGAGGGCCGTGCGCCCGTGGTCCTTCAGATACTGTTCGAGCGAGGTGCCGATGCGGGTGCCGCCGGCCCACTCCGGCACCGTGGCGGCCAGGTGGTCGAGGGCGGCGGCCAGGTTGGGGCCGCGCAACTGGTCGGTGATGCGGTGCAGGCCGGTGCTGAACACGAACGTCTCGATGCGCCGGTAGGCGCGCTGGAAGGCGAACATGAACTGGATCAGGAAGCGGCTGTACAGGTCCATCGACTTGCTGACGTCGCAGATCAGCGCCAGTTTCAAGCGCCGGCGGCGGCGGCGCAACAGCGCCAGGTCGAGCAATTCGCCAGAGCGCAGGCCGGCGCGCAAGGTGCGGCGCAGGTCGAGGCGCACGCCGCGCGTGCCCGGCTGGTAGCGGCGCGACAGGGAGCGGGCGAGTTGCCGGCCAATGACCAGCAGCAGGTGCGACATCTCCTCCAGTTCGGCGGCGCTCAGCAGCGCAAAGTCGGTGCGCGCCGGCACCTGCTGCGGGCTGTAGGCGGCGGCCGAGACCTCGCGGTCGGGGGCCAGGTTGGCGTCGCCCTCGTACTGCACCGACTGCTTGCCGCGCTGCGGCAGCCGGAGCGGCGGCAGGACGCTGTCGGCCGAATCCGGCTCGTCCAGGTCGGCTTCCGCGAGGTGGTCCCAGTACACCGGGTAGCAGGCGTCGAACAGTTCCTGCTCGTCGCGGCTCTTGGCGGTGGCGGCGCGCAGCGCCATGCGAAACCGCTCCCGGTCGTGCAGCGCCAGGGCGGCGGCGCGCGCTGCGTCGGTCTGTTCGCCGAGGCCGAGGCCGATGCCCGACTCGCGCAGGTAGCGGCAGAACCCCACCACGCGCGCCGTCAGCGCGCGCTCGCCCTGTCCCTCGCGGAGGATTGCGCTACTCACCCTGCCTGGCATCGCCGCTAGTCGGCGGCGGCCATGGCGGTGAGCATCTCGCCGGCGCGGCGGCGCACGTGGGTCACGTCGTCCTGGCTCTTGAACAGCACGCCGAGCGTGGCCGCCACCGTCTCCCCGTCGAGATGGTCGCGGTGCAGTGCCACCAGCGTGGTCGCCCAGTCGAGCGTTTCCGCCACGCCCGGCACCTTCTCCAGCGGCTCCCCCCCCCCGCCCCCCCCCCCCCCCCCCGCCGCACTCCCCCGCCCCCCCGCCCCGGCACTTGCCCCGGCGGCCCGCGGCGGGCCCCCCCCACGAAACGGCAGATCTGCTCCGCCAGCTGGCGGTCGATGCCGTCTACGCGGCGCCGCACGATGGCCAGTTCCTTGCCGAAGTCGGGGTAGTCGATCCACAGGTACAGGCAGCGCCGCCGCACCGCGTCGGACAGGTCGCGGGTGCGGTTGCTGGTTACCACCACGTACGGCACGTGGCGGGCGCTTACGGTGCCCAGCTCGGGAATCGAGATCTGCCAGTCGGACAGCACTTCCAGCAGGAACGCCTCGAACTCCTCGTCGGCGCGGTCCAACTCGTCCACCAGCAGCACCGGGCTGCGGTGGTGAGTAATCGCCTGCAGCAGCGGGCGCTTGAGCAGGTAGCGTTCGTCGAACAGTTCGCTTTCACGCTCGGCCAGCGAAGCGTTGTCGTGTTCGCTCAGGCGGATGTGCAGCAACTGGCGCTTGTAGTCCCACTCGTACAGTGCGGTGCTGGCGTCCAGCCCCTCGTAGCACTGCAGGCGAATCAGGTCGGTGTCGAGGGCGCGCGCCATCACCTTGGCGATCTCGGTCTTGCCCACGCCGGCGGGCCCCTCCACCAGGAGCGGCTTGCGGAGCAGCTCGGCGATCAGCAGCGAGGTGACGATGGCCTGGTCGGCGATGTAGTTCTGCTGCTCCAGCAGGCTGGCGATGCGCGCAGCTTCGCGGTCGGTATTCATCGGCGTGACGAGCATACCGAAGATGATAGAATCAAGATATGTCAGCAACCGAAACCACACCCGCCACCGTTGCCGGCGCCGTAAGCGAGGACTTGCTTGCCCAATGGCGCGAGCAGGGCTACCTGCTGCTTCGCCAGGTGATCCCGCGCGACCAGGCGGCCGCCTTCCTGGCGGCCGCTGACGAGGCAATCGCCGCCTACGAGGCGGAGCCGGGCTTCGCGCATCCCGGTTCGTACACCATCGTGCAGGCGATCTGGCGCACCGCCGGGCTCGACGACCTGATCGACCATCCCGGCACGTTCCCGACCATCCTGGGGCTGATGGGCCCCTACCTGCAGCTCATGGGTACGCAGATCTACGTACGCCCGGCGGGCCGCGAGTCCGATTTCCAGTGGCACACCGACGCCGGGCGCTCGCTGCAGCAGATCCGCGTCACCGACGACAGCCTGCCGTTGAACTTCAAGGTGCAGTTTTTCCTGACCGACATCCCCGAACCGGACCGCGCCAACTTCTGCCTGGTGCCCGGCAGCCACCGGCATGAGTTTCCGGAGGCCGGATTCCCCGCCGGCACCGACCCTGACGGGGCGATTCAGCTGCGTGTGCAGGCCGGCGACGTGGCGATCTTCCCGCACAACCTGTGGCACAGCGTCGCGCCCAACCACGGCGACTCGGTACGGCGCAGCGTCACGTTCCGCTACGGGCAGATGTGGTGCCGCCCCTACGACTACGAAAAGGCGCCCGCCGAGGTGCTCGCGCGCATGCCAAAACGGCGCCGCCGCCTGCTCGGCGACTTGGGCGAAGCGTACATCGCCACCGACTACTACAAGCCGCACGACCAGCTCGAGGTGATGCTCGGCACCTGACGCAGTGTTGCGAAATCATAACCGTCGTTTTATTGGCCGACAAAACTGGGCGGGTACGTTTCCTTGCATCACTTCACATCAATCGCACGGAGGTACGGAATGAGATTGATGAAGCGGGCCGCCGCAGCGGCGGCCGTTTTACTGGTGGCCGGTTTGCCGCTGGCGGCAGACAACCACGCTCCGCCCGGTGTCCTGGTTACGGATGTCGACCCGAACGGTCCCGCGGCCGCGGCGGGTGTGCAGAGCGGCGACCTGATCGTCGGCATCGACGGTCAGCCGGTGGCGCACATCGGCGATCTGACCGGGGCCCTGGCGGATGCCGAGCACGCCGAGGTCACCCTCACCATCAAGCGCGGCGACGAGATGGTCGATCAGGTCGTGGCGATCGACTACGTGTGGCAGCGCCCCCGCCTTGGGCTGATGGTGTCCAACGTGCAGCCGCAGCACGAGCAGCTTGGCATGGACAAGGAACCGGGCGGCGAGATGACGCCGGATGCCGGCGAGTTCACGTTCGAGGAGCTTGCGGCTCCGGGCGCGATCGTGCTGGAGGTGGTTCCCGACAGCCCGGCCGCCGCGGCGGGCCTGCAACCCGGCGACTGGATCACCGCCATCGACGGCACCGAGCTGAGCGAAGCGGCTGGTAATCTGGGCGAGGTGATCGGCGGCTTCGAGCCCGGCGCCAGCATCAGTCTCGACTATGAGCGTGACGGCGAGGCGATGAGCGCCGCGGTGACCCTCGGCGAGCACCCGGAAACCGGTACCGCGCTGCTCGGCCTGCGCTATCGGCCGTGGCCGTTCTTCCAGATGCGCGCGTTCGGACGCGGCGACCTGGACCCGGAGGCGATGCAGGAGTGGATCGAGCGCCACCGCGAGCGGTTCGAACGGATGCGGCGCAACTTCCGGCATATGCAGCCGGATGCGCCGCAGCCAGAGGCTGCCCCGGAGGCAAGCCCGCAGGGCGCCATGTAGCCGCCGGCCCGGCCCGGCGGCCGCGGACCGGCGCCGCGGGTATGCACGACTCCCCGTGATGCCCTGCGCTGCCGAGCCGGGAGTCCCCTCCCACACCGCCGCGCGCCGTCCCCCGGTGCGCGGCGGTCCTGCGTTGCCGCGGATCAGCCGGTGGCGCGCACCTCGTTGAGCCACGCCATCACGTCATGGGCGCCCTGGGTCAGGAACCCGTAGTCCCCCACCGCCAGCACGAACAGGAAGCCGTCCTTCAGGCACTGCTCGGCGCCGCGCCCGCCGGTGGCGATGCCCGGCAGCTTGCCTACCCGCACGCAGGTCTCGCGAATCTCGCGAATCACCGCGGCGTGGCGCTCGCGGTCCGCCGGCTTGCTCAGGTCCACGCCCATGGTGCGGCTCAGGTCGCCGGGGCCGATCATGCAGCCGTCCACGCCCTCGACGCCGAGAATGTCGGCCGCCGCCTCCGCCGCCTGCGCGGTCTCGATCTGCACCATCAGCAGCACCTCGTCGTCGGCGCAGGCCGAGTAGTCGCTGCCGTAGCTCAGGTAGCCGGTGGGGCCGCCGCCCGAGCGCTTGCCGAGCGGCGGGGATCGCACCGCCTCGACCGCCCGCCGCGCCTCGGCGGGGCTGTTGCCCCTCGGTCCGATGATGCTCAACGCCCCCCCGGCGAGCGCCCCGGCGAGCGCCCCCCCGGCCGGCGGGTATCGCACCGCCTCGACCGCCCGCTGCGCCTCGGCGGGGCTGTTGACCATCGGTACGATGATGCTCAGCGCACCCCGGTCGAGCAGCCGGCCGATCGCCGCGTAGTCGTTGTCCGGCACCCGCACCGACGGGGTCGCCGGCCCGATCAGGATGTGGTGCAGCGCCTGCATGGCGAGAGTGTCGTCCCACACGCCGTGCTGGCAGTCCACCTGGACGAAATCGAACCCGGCCAGGGAGAACATCTCGCCGACCAGCGGGCAGCCAATGGCAAGCTCTGCGCCAACCACCGGCTCGCCGGCCAGCATCTTGCGTTTCATGGTGTTGTGCTTCACGCGTCCCACCATGACGGCAAAAGGGAACCGGGTAAAGGGCCGGCGGCGCCGGCGCGGCACTACGAGCGCAGCTGCTTCCAGTACGACTTGCGCGGCACCGACGGCCGGAAGTCGCAGCGCGGGACGCCCAGGGCGTGCAGGGTGGCGCGTTCCAGGAGCGAGTATTCGCTCGCGTCGGCGCGTTGCAGCGTGAACGGCTCGCGCAGGACCATCGGCGGGTTGGACATGAAGCGCGGCCGCCCGGAGTGGTTGTTGGAGGAGGCGTGCAGCATGAACGGGTGCATGATCGCCAGCGTGCCGGGCGGCCCGGTCAGCTCCATGAACTCGCGGCACTCGCCGATAAGATTCCCGAACGCGCCGGGGTCGGCGCCCTCGGGGCGTTCCGCCAGGTAGCGGGCCACCACGCCGACCGAGTCGGGCGCGATGAAGGTGCCGCCGCCGCGCGGCGCCACGTCCGACCACAGCAGCACGATCAGCAGCGCCTGCTCGCGGCTGTCGAGAAAGTGGCGGAAGTAGCTGCCGTCCTTGTGCCAGCCGGGGACGTCCGGCCCCGGCGCAAGCCACGGCCGATCGGCGCCGCGCCGGAAGTTTACGATGAACGAATCCGACCACTCGAAGGCGTTGATGGTGGTGAAATGACGCGACTCGATCTCGTACACGTGCGGATCGATGCGCTGCTCGCCGCCCACCACGTCGCACAGCGCACCCCAACCGCGCGGCGAGATCTCCTTCACCGGTGCGGTGGAGTGGCGGTCCATCCACACGATCTCCTCGCTCCAGGTGGCGGGATCTTCGGCGTCGTAGCCAAGGCGCCGGTAGGCCAGATCGGTCCAGCGGCGCGCCAGATCGGGGTCCAGACAGCCGGGCACCACCACGTAGCCCTGCTCCACGAAGTGATCCGCCTGCTCGCCGGTCAGGGTGGCAAGAGAAGCCATCGCAACATCACCGCCTTCGCTCCCGCATCGTACACCGGATTCGCATCGCGCCGCGCGCGAATTGGCAAGGCAGCGAAAGTGGCGGTGCTGCCGCCCCCGGCGCCTTCGCGCGACTCGCCCGGCTGGCCGGTGGTCAATCGGTATACGGTATGGCGCCGCGGTCGTCGACCGCAAGGCCGTATTGCTCGTGGTAGGCCGCGGCGGGCAGGAAGCGGTCTCCGCGCTCGGCCAGAAGCCGCTGCAGCGTATGCTCCATTTCGCGCCGGACGGTGCGGTGGCCGGTGTCCCCGAACCGGTTGCGGAGCTGGTCGGGGTCGGCGGCGGTGTCGTACAGGATGCCCCGGCCGTCCAGCCAGCGCGCGTAGCTGTAACGCTCGGTGCGCACCCCGCGCCACGGCGCGCCGACGTACTCCGCGAACGGGGCGATGCACATGGTGAGCGCCGCGTCGTTGCCGGTGAACGGCTCGCCGCGCACGGCGGCGGACAGGTCGCGGCCCTCCACGGTGGCGGGCACCGGCACCCCGGCCAGTCCGAGCAGCGTCGGCAGGATGTCGACCACGTTGAGCGGGAAGCCGATGTGCCGGCCGCGCCCCTCCTGGCCGGGGCAGCGCAGCAGGAACGGGACCAGGATCGACTCGTCCCACGGGTGCTGCTTGCGCTGCACGCCCTGCGAACCGAGCATGTCGCCGTGGTCGGAGGTGTACACGAAGATGGTGTCGTCCAGCACGCCGGCGGCGGACAGAGCGTCTTCGATGCGTCCGAGCTGCTCGTCGAGGGCAGTGACGTGGGCGTGGTATCCGGCCAGATCGGCCCGGTCCGGGCGCGGGCAGTTGGGAGGCACCTCCACCTCGGCCGGCGGGTAGCGGTCCAGGTAGCGCCGCGGCAGGTCGCGGTAGGGGTTGTGCGGCGGCCCCCACGACAGCACCAGCGCGAACGGCGATGCTCCGCGCGCGTGGGTACCGATATGGTCGATCGCCATCGAGGTCTGCGCCTCGGCATCGTAGCCGTCCCAGAACAGCCGCTCCGGGGTGTCGCGGTAGTAGTGCGAGTTGGTGTAGTCGTGGGTGCAGTTGGCCACCGCCCAGAACTGAAACCCCTGCCGCCGCGGACCGGGCGGGGTAAACGCCGCCCGCCGGTTGCCGTCCAGGTGCCACTTGCCGATGTACGCGGTGGCATAGCCGGCGTCGCCGAGGATGGTGCCGAGCGTGGGCCGGTCGGCCGGCAGCCGCAGGTCGTTCAGAAACAGCCCGTTGGTCAGCGGGTACTGGCCGGTCAGAAACGCGGCTCGCCACGGCGTGCATACCGGGATGTTGGATACGGCGGTGTCGAACACCACACCCTCGGCGGCCATCCGGTCCATGACCGGCGTGTGCACGCGCGCGCCGCGGTAGCCGGTGGTACGCGCGCGGTGCTGGTCGGAGAACACGAATACGATATTGGGGCGCCCGCGAGCCTGACCCGACATGATGCCCTACCGTAGCACGGCTAACACGGCTTGGCTTTACTGGCTTGACTCGGAGGCCCCTCATTGGCACCTTTTGGAGTACTCTCTGGAGTGTCATCATGAGTGTCATATCGGCCACGGAGATCAAGAAGCGGGGTGTCGCGGCATTCGACCCAATGCTCGCGGCGGAAGGGGAAGCGCTCATCACCGTGCGCGGGAGAGGGCGCTACATCGTAATGACGGTGGAGAAGTACCACGCGTTGCGCGAGCTGGAACTGGCCGAGGCCGTGCGCGAAGCACGCGCAGATTACGATGCCGGTCGAATCGCGGACCGGACCGTCGACGGGCACCTGCGGCGGCTGGGCGATGAAGTATGAGATTCTCTTTACCCGCGGCTATACGCGCCGCGCGCAACGCTTTATCCGGCGCCATCCCGAACTCCGGCAGCAATATCGCAAGACCTTGCAACTGCTCGAATTGAAACCGTTTCATCCGTCCCTGCGCCTGCGCAAGCTGCGTGGCTCGCTCGAAGAACTGCACTCCGTATCGATAAACCTGTCGTATCGCGTCACCATCGAGTTTCTCGTTTCCGATCGGAAGATCATTCCCGTCGATGTCGGATCGCACGAGTCCGTGTACTGACCCGGCGGCCATGAAAGACCTTCTGGAAGTGAGCGGGCTGTGTCTGCAATTCGGCGGGCTGACGGTGCTCGACGAGGTGTCGCTGCGGGTGCCGGAGGGCGGCGTGACCGCCATTATCGGGCCCAACGGCGCCGGCAAGACCAGCCTGTTCAACTCGGTGTCCGGGAACTACCGCCCGCATGCCGGCCGGATCGTGTTCGCCGGCGCCGACATCACCCGGTTGCCGGCGGCGCGGCGGGCGGCGCTCGGCGTGGCGCGCACGTTCCAGAACATCGCGCTGTTTCCAAGTATGACGGTGCTGGACAATGTCAAGCTCGGCCGCCACGTGCACCTGCGCAGCGGCGTGTTGGCCGGCGCGCTGTACCTGGGCCGGGCGCGGCGCGAAGAGCGGCGCCTGGAGGCGTACATCGAGCGGGAGGTGGTCGAGTTGCTCGGCATTCGGGAGATCCTCGGCGAATCCGCGGCCGCGCTGCCGTACGGGCTGCGCAAGCGGGTCGAGCTGGCGCGCGCCGTCGCCATGGAGCCGCGGCTGCTGCTGCTGGACGAGCCGGCCGCCGGCTTGAGCCACGGCGACCGGGAGCAGATGATGCGCCTGATCCGCGACCTGCAGCGCCTGCGCGGCATTACCTTGCTGCTGGTGGAACACGATATGCACGTGGTAATGGATCTGGCCGACCAGGTGGTGGTGCTGGACTTCGGGCGGGTGATCGCCGCCGGCACCCCGGCGCAGGTACGCGAAGACCCCGCGGTGATCGCCGCCTACCTCGGCGCCGAGTCGGAGCAGGCATCGTGACGGGGGGGCGCTGATGGAATTTCTGCTCGAGATCAGCCTGGTCGGGCTGGCGGTCGGCGGCGTCTACGGCCTGATCGGCCTCGGCTACGTGATTGTGTACCGCGCCACCCGCATCGTGAACTTCGCGCACGGCAACATCATGATGTTCGGCGCCTACTGCTACTTCACCGGCGCGGCGGTGCTGGACCTCCCCTGGTGGGCGGCGCTGCCGCTGGCGGTGACCGCAACTGCACTGCTGGGGACCGCCGTTGAGCGTCTCCTGCTGCGCCCGCTGGAGGGACGCTCGCAGACCGTGGCGGTGATGGCGACGTTCGGCCTGGCCGCGGTCCTGCACGGCCTGGTGCAACTGCTGTGGTCGGCGCGCGACGTCTTCATGCCGCCGATTTTCGCTCAGCAGCCGATCGTGCTCGGCGCCATGTACATCCCGGCCAACACCGGCTACGGCGCCCTGCTCGCGCTGGCCGCCGTTGGCGTGTTTCTGGTGCTGTTCCGGGTCACCAACCTCGGGCTGGCGATGCGCGCCACCGCCTCCGACCAGGTGGCCGCGAGTTCGTTGGGCATCAACGTGCCGGCGATGTTCAACGTGACCTGGGCGTGCGCGGCGGCCACGGCGGCGCTGGCCGGCGTGGTGGTCGGCTCGATCACTACGCTCAATCCCAACATGGGGCGCATCGGACTATCGGTGCTGGCGGTGGTGATTCTCGGCGGCCTTGACAGCCTGGCGGGCGCCATCCTGGCCGGACTGATCGTCGGCTGGCTGGAGGCGGTCACCGGCTTCTACCTGGGCGCCTCCTACAAGGACGTGGTGCCGTTCCTGGTGCTGCTGACCATCCTGATGGTGCGCCCGCACGGCCTGCTCGGCGCGCCCAGGGTGGAACGGCTGTGACCGGTCCCGGCGCAACGGACACCAGCGCCAACGTGCCGAGCAGGTCCGGGCGCGCCGAGCCTCGGCGCCGCGGGCAAGTGGACGCCGCGCCGCACCCCGCTGCGCTGCACTCGGCCGCGGCGGCAGCCGGCGGTGGGCACGCGGCGGCCGCGCGGCGCGCCGGCGGAGCCGCGCTGGCCGTGGCGGTGCTGGTCGCCGTGCCGCTGTTCGGGAACAGCTACCACCTGCACATGGCGTGCCTGTTCGGGATCATCGTGATCAGCGCCATGGGTCTGAACCTGCTGACCGGCTACGCCGGCCTGATCTCGCTGGGCCACGCCGCCTTCATGGGAGTGGGCGCGTACGGCGTGGCGTGGTTCAGCTCCCGCCTGGGGCTGCCGTTCTACCTGTGCCTGCCGCTGGCGGGGTTGCTGGCGGCGGGCGCGGGCATGGTCACCGGGCTGCCGTCGCTGCGCATCAAGGGCCTGTACCTGGCCATTGCCACGCTCGCCGCCCAGTTCATTCTGGGCTTCGTATTCAACGAATGGGAGTCGGTCACCGGTGGGCGCGGCGGCACCAACGTCGCGCCGGCGCAGGTCGGCGGCCTGCTGCTGAGCACGGAGCGTGAGATGTACTACCCGATCGCGGCCGTTGCGGTCGCAAGCCTGCTCGCAGCACGCAACCTGTTCCGCACCCGCGTCGGGCGCGCCTTCATGGCCATGCGCGACCGCGACAGCGCCGCCGAGGTGCTCGGCGTCGACCCGCGCCGCTACCAGCTTGTCGCGTTCGGGGTCAGTTCCTTCTTCGCCGGGATCGCCGGCGGCTTCATGGCCTACTTCTACAAGGTGGTGACCCCCGGCCAGTTCAGCTTTCAGCTGTCGCTGTTCTACCTGACGGCGATCGTGGTGGGCGGCATGGGAACTGTACAGGGTGTCCTGCTTGGTGCTATCTTCATGACCGCCACGCCGTCGGCGCTTGCCGCGGTCGCCGGCGTGTTCGGGCCGCTAGCGGCGGGCCTGCTGGCCCCGTTGCGCGAAGTGTTGTTCGGGTTGTTGATCGTGTTGTTTCTGATCTTCGAACCGGGCGGTCTGGCTGGTATTATAGGTCGAACAAGAAAGCGGATAATGCTTATAACCGCAGCGAAGGAGTAATCTGATGAAGAGTGATAGCAGGCGACTCGTGCATGGCATGGGCCGCTGTCTGGGGGCGGTGATTGTGGCCGCCGCACTGATTGGGGCGGCGCTGCCGCTGGCTGCCGATGAGCACGAGATCGTGTGGGGCGCCTCGATACCGTTGACCGGCATCTACGCCCAGGCGGGCGAGATCGGCAGTCTCGGCATGGGCGCCTACCTCGGCTACCTGAATGCCACCGGCGGCATCAACGGCCGGCCCGTGCGGCTGGTGAGCCATGACTCGGGCTCGTTGCCGGAGCAGTCGCTGGCCGTATTCAAGCAGATCATGGCAGAGGAAGAAGACGTGGTGGCCTTCTACGGCGACTCCACCGGCTTTGCGCTGTTGTCCGCGCCGGAAGTAAACGAGCGCTACAAGGTGTTGATGGGCGGCAGCTCGCTGGCCACCGTGCTCGCCGATCCGGACAAGTTTCCCTACCAGTTTTTGACCGGCCCCACCTATGCCGAGATGGTCGGGATGCTGCTCCAGTACATCGCCGAGCAGGGCGGCAGCGACGGCGCGGCGCCGCGCGTGGCGCTGTTCTACTCCAACCTGGAGTTTGGCCGCGACCCGATCCCGTATGCCAGGGAGCGCGCCGCCGAACTCGGTATCGAGATCGTCGCCGAGATCGAGACCGAGCCGGCCGGCATCGACGTTGCCCCCGAGGTGCTCAAGCTGCGCCGCGCGCAGCCCGACTACGTGATCTTCCACGGCTACGTTGCCACGATCTGGCCGGAAGTGATGGTGCAGGCGGCGCAGACCGGCGTCGATGCCAAGTTCATGGGCACGTTCTGGGCCATGGAACCGCTGATCATCCGGCAGCTCGGGCCGCTCGCCGACCGCTACATGGGCGTGTTTCCCTACCGCTACTTCTGGGAGCAGGAGGAGTCCGCCACCCTGCGGTTGATCGCCCAGGTCGCGCAGGTGGAGTACGTGCCGACGTATGCGCTGCAGGCGTGGTTCTCCGGCATGATCCTGACCGAGGTGATAAAGCGCACCATGGACGCCGGCCTGGAACTAACCGGCGACAACCTGAAGGCCACCCTGGACGCAATCGAGGACTGGGACACCGGCGGCCTGATCGGCGTGCCGGTGACCTTCCGGGACGGCTCCATCCCGGTCGGGCGCATCTACCAGGGCAACTCGGCAACCGGGCGCATGGATCCGGTGTCGGACTGGATCGTTCTCGACGACTGACCGGTGCCGCGCCGCCCGGCCCGTTGACCCTGGCCGGTGCTTGAAGTAAAGGCCATCGAGGCGGTCTACGGGCAGGGCGCACCGGTGCTGCGCGGGCTCTCCCTGCGCGTGCCGACCGGGCGCATCGTGGCATTGCTGGGCGCCAACGGCGCCGGCAAGACCACCACCCTGCGCGCCATCGCCGGGCTGCTGCCGTTCGAGCGCGGCCGGCTCACGGCCGGCACCATCGCGCTCGATGGGCGGCGCGTGGACGGCGTGGCACCGCACCGGCTGGCGCGCCGCCGCCTGGTTGCGGTGCCGGAAGGCCGCCGCTTGTTCACCGACCTGACCGTGGACGACAACCTGCGCGCTGCCGCCTGGGCGCTGAAGGGGCGCCGCGCCCGCCCGCCGGGCGGGATCGACGCGGTGTACCAGCTCTTCCCCTTGCTGGCGGCGCGCCGCAACCACCGCGCCGGCTACCTGTCCGGCGGCGAGCAGCAGATGCTGGCCATTGGCCGCGCCTTGCTCACCGAGCCGTCGGTGATGCTGCTGGACGAACCCTCGCTGGGCCTCGCGCCGCGCCTCCGCGAAGAGGTGTTCACCGGCATCGCGCGCATCAACCGCGACCGCGGCGTGTCGATCCTGCTGGTGGAGCAGAACGCCGTCCTGGCGCTCGACATCGCCCGCTACGGCTACGTGATCGAGCAGGGCCGCGTGGTGCTGGAGGGCCGGGTCGCCGACCTCAAGGCCAACCCCGACGTGCGCGACGCCTACCTGGGATCCGCTACCGGCCGCTAGCGCTCGTAGCGGCGGGAGTAGAGCAGGGGCAGGTGCTCGTCGTCGACGATCGGGTCGCCGGGCTGCAGGCGGGAGGCAACCACGGCCGGCAGTGCGCTCTTGTGGCCGTTGAACACGGCGGCGTCCGGCATGAACAGGATCGAAAAC
>MKWU01004273.1_pt1 | contig 17209 bp, 11 predicted proteins | sample 809101 | NCBI WGS metagenome assembly MKWU01 (sample SAMN05860141, study PRJNA318959) | sponge metagenome | host: Aplysina aerophoba | place: Slovenia: Piran, Adriatic Sea, Gulf of Piran | collected 2013-05-07 | reverse complement strand
AGCGTGCAATTCTCCGCAGCGGCTGGCGCGGCGGTTTCGTTCCTTGGAGGCATTTGGAGTCTCCTGGTGAGGGTTGGAAAGAGCGGCACCGTAGCGCCGGTCTCCCGACTCGCCCTCATAGGATCTCTCGGCGGCGTTGTCGACGGGGGCGAGGTGCGGCGGCGGCAACAGGCTCACCGACCGGGAGCGCGGGCGCTCTCCTTCCCTTCGTCGGCCTCGGCCCGGTCGGCCGCCTGGTCCAGCAGGTCGGCGGCGTTGCGCAGCGCGCTGGCGGCATCCCGGATGCAGCGGACGCTCACATGCGGTGCGGGCGCGAGGTCGGGGTCGGCCGTCCATGCGATCCAGAAGGAGAGCTGGGACAGCGCCTTCAGCGCGCGCCTGAGCGCCTCGGCGGGGGCGCCATGGATCGCGCGCGTCATGGCCGGGCCGTCCCGCCGGGATCGATGTCGATGCGCTCTCCCCAGGGCTCGCGGTTCCAGTCCGAAGGGGGGCTGGAGTAGTTCACCCAAATCACATCGAATGGAGGCTCGGCCTCGGGGTAGCTGGAGCACTCCATGTCGGTGAAGTAGAGGCAGACGGCGGGCTGGATGCCCTGCTCGTCGAGCCACTCGAAGCCCGGCCGGAAGTCGGTGCCGCCCCGCCCCTTGACTGAGATTTCCTCGGGAAGCTCGTCGGGCGCGTATTCCACAGCGTCCTGCAGGGCGGCGTCGACCTGGAGTACGACGACGCGCTCGGGCCGGATCTCGGCCGCGACCTCACGCAGCTCGGCCCAGAACCCGGCCAGCGTCGCCGCCGGCAGCGAGCCCGAGGTGTCGACGATGACGGCGATGGTCTCGATGCCCTCGGAACGGATCGAGGGCAGGTAGAGGCCGGAGTCGATGAAGCGCCGGTTGGGCAGGCTCCAGGAATAGTCGCTCTTCGCCGCATCGGTCATGTAGCGCCGCAGCAGCGAGCGCCAGTCGAGCATGCTGGCATGGGCGCCCTTCACCCTCTCCTCGACCCGCCCCGGCGCCTTGCCTTCGGCGCGGGCAATGTTGAGCGCCTGGTGCATCGCCTCGTCCCAGGCCTGCTCCTCGGCGGCGACATCAACCGGAGTTTCCGCGGAATCGCCGTCGTTGCCAGCCCGCGTGCCGGCGTCCATCACCTCCCCGGTGCCGGAGGGATCGTGGCTCGGGGGCGTATCGGACGCGCCATCCGCGTCTTGGCCGTTGGTCCCTTGGCTCTGGTCGTCCCCGTCCCCTTCGTCAGGGTCGTGACCGCCGTCCTGGTCCTGATCTTGGTTGCCATCGTTGGAATTGGCGGCGTTGGCGGAATCGGACGGGTCGCCGGTATCGTCGTCACCATCGTCCGGTGAGGATTGGTCGGCGGCGCCAGCGCCGGCACCGGCGGAACCGGCACCGGAGGAAGCGTCGCCGTCGTCTCCGGAATCGCCGTCATCGGGCGTGGGCAGGCGGTCGTAGGCCTGCTCGACGCTGAGATCGTCCCAGGCTTCGGCGTCGGGCGGCAGCGTGAACCCGGCGTCGCGGATCAGCGCATGGGTGACGAGCTGCGAGGCCATCTGCCAGCGCTCGGGATCGCGCTCGCCCCGCCGCGTGTGGTGCTTCAAGGCGCAGGCCATGACCACCCGCGCCATCGCTGTCTCGATGAGGTGCGCCTCGGTCTCCGCCACCCATTGTGGCGAGTAGCGGATCTCGTGGCCGTCCGTCGCCAGCGTCTCGCGGGTGGGATCGGGGCGGAGCGGCAGCCTGAGCACCAAGCTCCCGAAGAAGGGCTGCTTGCGCAGCAGCTCCGTCACGCAGTCGCTGACCCGGAGCGCCGATTCCCGATTCACGCGGGCGGCCATCAGGCGGCCTCCCGCACGGGCTCTTCGGTGCGGCCCCCGAAATACCCCGCGAACTTCTCCGCGAGCTCGTCGGCGTCGCGCTTCACCCGCGCCCGGGCCGCCGGGTCGAAGGTCTTGGACGGCCGGAGTGCGTCCGGCTCGACGCTCGCGATCTTCTCCTTCACCTGCTCACACAGCCGCGCGAGTTCGTCGTCGCCGAAGATGTTGAGACGCGGAACCACGTCCACCAGGTCGCGGATGTTCGAGATCATGGTGTCGCGGAACACCAGCGGCTTGCCGTCGTCGTCCTCCTGAAGCCGCTCGGAGACGCGTTCGACCGCCTCGGCCATGCGCCGGTAGAGGTCGCCCACGGCACCGTGGAGCTGTTCCTCGACATGGCGCTCGATGTCGCGCTTCACCCGCTCGGTGTCGTCGGAGGCGAGCTGCGCGATGAAATGGTCGGCGTCCGGCACCGGCGTAATGCGGTAGCGGATGGCGAACTTGCCCTGGAGGTCTTCCTTGGACGGGTAGTCTTCGATGCGGAAGAGCTTGCCGAGGTCGAGCCGGGACTGGTCGATATAGTCGTCATAGTCCTCGATGAAGCGGGCGCGCTGGTGCACCACGCGCTCGCGCAGCCCGTCCATGAGCTCCGTGTAGTGCTCGTAGTTGGCGACGGTGAGCAGCCGCGCGCCCTTGTCGTCCCAGGGCAGCGAGTTGGCATAGTGCTTCGTCCTCGCTTCGCTCATAGTGGCGGTCAACGCGGCGAAGGCGGCCTTGGGCAGCAGGCGCTTGTTGTAGCGCCCGGCGCCGGTCGAGGCCTCGTGGGCGACGGCGACGTGGTCGCTCGCCTGGCGGTCGTAGAGCCGGCCGGACCAGGCGGCGATGTGCAGGCCGACCAGCATGGCGTCGCGGTTGAGGTCCATGAAATCCTCCTCTCGGGTTAGGGGAGCGTCCACGGGGGGACGTCGGGGGCGGCGGCGAGCAAGCGTCTCGCATTCTCCTTCACTGCGTCTTGGCGGCCGCCCAGCGGATGAAGGCGGGCGAGCGCTGGAGCGCGGGCTCCCGGCGCACGCAGGCGCCGACCAGCGATTCCCCGACCTCGCGCCGGAGACGCGTGGCGTAGGTCACGATCGCGTCGAGCGTGACGTCGGAAGCCATGCGGTAGAGCGAGCCGCAGAGCGCCATCAGGGTGCTGGCGTTCTCCGGGATGTCGGCGTTCCCGGGGTCGGCGATGACGGCCCTCGGGTGGGGCAGCTCGCGCCACACCTTCAGGAACGCGGTGAACTGCACCGCCGCGGCCTCGCCCACCGTGCCCCGGAACAGGGCCCGCTCGACCTCCGGATCGAGACCGTTGCGGTGCTTGACGATGTTGCTGGCGAACTCCCAGCTCCTGGGGGTCGGGAAAGCGTGCTCCTTCGACTGGGGCTCGAAGGCGTGAAGCAGGTCGGGTTCGAGCTCGATAAAGAACAGCACCTCGGGCGCGATCCCGTTCGCCGCGCCCCAGCTGCACCAGTCCCTGGCGTCGACCCGGATCTCCAGATGGACGAGGCGGTTGCTGAGCGGCGTCGGCATGCGGTGGACGACGGCGCGATCGACATCCCGGTTGCCGCAGGCGATCAGCGAGGCCCCTTCGGGCAGCTCGTACTCGCCGCACTTCCTCTCCAGGAAGAGCTGGTAGAGCGCCGCCTGGACCATGGGCACCGCGGACGGCAGCTCTTCGAGATTGATGAGCCACAGGCCGGGATCGTCCGACGGCGGCAGGAACACCGGCGGCGCCCAGCGCGTGCGGTCGGCGCTGTCGCGCCACGGGATGCCGCGCAGGTCGACGGGGTCGAGCAGGAGCGCGCGGACGTCGACATAGTTGCGGTTGGCGGCGGCGGCGACCTGCCGGGCGATCATCGATTTCGCCGCCCCGGGCGGTCCCCACACCATGGTCGGCTGTCGGGCCTCGACCAGGAGGGCGAGCACCCCGGCGAGCTCGCTCGGGCGCAGCGTGTAGTCGGCGGAGATGGTCTCGGGAAGGGTCATGGGCATGCTCCGGAATGGCGGAAGGACGGCGCGGGCCGCCCCTACCGGGCGCCCGGATTCACCCGGACCCCTGCGCCGCTCCACTCTCTGGACACGGAGGCTTGAGGCCGCTGCGCCGTGCGAAGGGCCGCCGCGCCGCCGCCGGCCGGGATCGGGGGCTGCCGAGAGCCATCGCGCCCGCGCCGTCGGCGGACCCGGACGGGGAAATGCCCGTAAGTTCCGGCAGGGGAATGCCGGAGGGCGACAGGGTGTGGCCGATGCGGCGCTCGATTTCCGCGTAGCGCCGGTAGAGCTCAGGGCGGAGCTCGGCCGCTCGGCGCAGGTCCTCGGGCGAGGAGAAGATGCAGAAGGAGCAGCTGCATCGCGACAGATGGCGGTAGATCCAGTGCGGGGACTGGCCCGCGTCGCGGATGACGCGGAACACGTCCTCGGTCGAGAGGTCGAAGATCGGCAGCCAGTCGAAGACCTCGCGCCCGGCGACGCTCAGGCGCTCGTTGCGCCGCCAGGGGACACGTCTGGCGCGGGCGGCGCTCTCGTCGCGGCGGATGCCGAGGCAGTTGATGAGCCGGCCGCCGAAGCGCGGGTTGGCCTTGAGGTAGCGCCGTAGTTCGCGCTCGATGGGCGTTCTCTTGAAATCCCCAGTACAGTATCGCTGCCTGATTCCCGGAAACTTGCCGCGCTCCTCGACCCGATCGAGCAGGGTCTTGCCGGACGAAACCGGCGCCATGATGAGCGGCACGCCGGCGGGAAGCGTCGCCTCGATATGGGGGACGACGCCCTCCCATTCGACTTCGCCGAGTGGGGCGTGGACGGCGACGAGCTGGGCGCGCAGAACGATCCGCGACAGCAGGATGGTCATCGCTTGTGAATCCTTGCCGCCCGAATGCGACACCGAGACGAGGGCACCGGCCCGGATCATTTGCCTGCACTCCGGGGGAACGCGGATTTCGGCGGTGCGGCTGGACATGGGTCGGTCTCCCCGGCGGTGGCGCGAGAGGCCGCTCTCCGGCCCCCGAATGCGCCCCGGCGAGGCCGGCCACTACCTCCTGCCGGCGCCACGCGGCCGGGGAGCCGAGGGTCGCGCGATGAGGAGATGCTCCGGCGGGATGGCGTCGCAAGCGCGGATGGCGCATTGCGAGGCGCAGGGACGCGCGGCGGGCGCGGCGGTTGCGAGGCGCGGCGCCGGAGTGCTAACTGCCGGTCACGAACGGCGGTGCGGCGCAGGCTTCCAATGCACTATGTGAAGGAACACGCCCGCGTCCGCACCAGGAAAGGCTGACGTGAATCGGGCATGGTCGGCTGGCGGCACGGCGCGGAATTGGAGGAAGCGGGGTGATGAACAAGTCGGCGATCGTCGCCCGCGTGGCCGTGCGGATGGGTCTGGACAAGTTCACGGCGGAAGGCGCTGTCGAGACTGTTTTCGAGGCGATCGCCGAGGGGCTCGCAAAGGAAGAGGCGGTGCGGATTGCCGGGTTCGGTACGTTCGGGACGCGTAATCGCGCCGCGCGTACGGGCAGGAATCCGCGCACCGGCGAGAGCCTGCCGATACCGGCCTCGAAATCACCGTCGTTCAAGGCGGCGAAACGGCTGCGGGAGGTTGTGACACGGGGCTGGCAGGAGGAGCAGGCGGAACCGGGCGACGACCGCCATGGCCGGCCCGGCAGCGCAGGCGCGATGCTGGAGATGTCGGACTGGCCGGGCGGCGTTGAGCCGGTCTGGACGGTGCTGGAGCCGGGAAGCATGGGGGCGCTGCGGGCCGAGCCCCTGGCGGACAATCCGACGCTGCGCCTCGCGGCGGACCTGCCGGACGAGGCGTTCGCGGAGTCGGCGTTCGTGCGCAATGCCCTGATCGTGCTCGAACTGATAGGCGACGCGTTCTTGCCGAGGTTCACCGAGAAAGGGCATTTCGGGCGCGACATGGTGGCGGCGATGCGCGAGGCGATGACCTGGCCGGGGATGGAGGCGACCGAGCAGTACCGCGCGGGGAAGGCGCTGCGCGAGGGCGACGTGTGGGAGCTTCATCTGCTGCACCGGCTGATGGAGCTGGCCGGACTGATGGACGGGCAGGCGTTCCTGGGCCAGTTGACCGCGCTGGGGCACGAGATGCGCGAACCCGGACGACGGGGCGCCCTTCAGGCGCTGCTGTTCAGACACCTCTACTGGCACGCGGACCTCTCGGAGTTCGTGGAAACGTTTCCTCGCGGGCTGCCGGGCCGGTGGCCGCAAGACGATATCGGCGTGATCCTCTGGGGGCTCTCGAACGTGGCCGGCGAGTGGCAGAGCTCGAAGACGCTCAGGACGCTGACCGCGGTCCGCGACGATTCGGTGGCGGGACTGCACTGGAATGCGGAGGGCACGATGTTCGCGGGCCGGGTGTTGCAACCGCTGCGCTGGTTTGGGTTGCTGGAATACCACGGGCCTCCGGAGAGGGCCGAGGTGGGCTGGCGCAAGAGCGCCCTCTTCGACCGCTTCCTGTCGTTCGATGTCCAACTCTCGCGGGAGCGCGGGACGGGTCACTGAATGAGGCCTTCAGCGGGAAACCGGCCATATCGGCGCCGGGTTGCGTGCGGACCCGGCAAATGCCAGGTGAACCGCCGGCGGGCAGTCGTGCAATCGCCGGCCTCCAGGACAGCCAGTCGCTACGTGTTCAATTCGGAGCTGGTCAATTCGGAGCTGGAGGAATTCCGGGCGCTGTCGATGACGAGGCGGTAGTGGCGAAGATCGGCAGGAACCAACCCTGCCCTTGTGGCAGCGGCAGGAAGCACAAGCGCTGCTGTTGGCAACGCGACCGCGCCGCGCACGTGCCTGCCACGCCAGCGGTATTGCCACATGGATACGACCCGGCCGAGACCGATCTCGACCGGCTCTCGAACAGCGTCGTCAGGCTGGTCGATGAAGGCCGCCTCGATGAAGCCGATGCCGCCTGCGAGCAGCTGAGCGTCCGCTATCCCGAGGTGCACGATTGGCTGATGCGCAAGGCGATGGTCTGCGAAGCGCGCGGCGAAACGGAACGCGCGATCGAATACTGCGAGTGCACGATTGCCTGGATGGAGGCCCATCCCGGGAACTTCGACCCGGAAAGCCGCGATCCCTTTCGCAAGGACATCGAGCGTCTTCGAGGCTCGCTCGGAGGCGCCTGCTGAACGGCCGAGCTCCGCGACGGGCCGCTGCTGCACCGGCAGCGTAGCAACGCGACGGGCCAGAAGGGCGCGGACGTCGCGTCCTCGCCGCCCATTTCGCAAACGAGGCCACTTCGCGGATGGCGATTGACCGCCGCGGTGGTGTCGGGATAACTGCCGGCCATGAGCGATGTCGACCCGGAAATCTATCGCCTGCGGGACCTGCTGGAGACCATACCGTCCGAGTGGGAGGGCATGAATGTCGTGGAACTGGACGGCTATGTCGCGGCCCTGATCGTCTGCCCGCATACGATCCCGCCGTCCGAATGGCTTCCAGGGGTGTGGGGCTCACACATCGGCTTCGAGGACGCGGAAGGGACGGAGGCGACGGTCGAGGCCGTGAAAGGGCATTACAGCCGGATCGCGCGGGAGTTGGCGGAAAGCCCGGAGGATTATGCGCCGGTCCTCGGAGTGGACGCTGACAGCGGCGAGGCCTTGTGGCAGCCGTGGATCGGGGGCTTCGAACGAGGCATGCGGCTGCGCCGTGCCGCATGGCGGCAGATTGCTCGGAGCGACGACGGCGAAGCGGCGAGGTCGCTCAACCTGATCATTGCGCTGAGCGACTCCTGTCGCGGCCGGTCGGAGCAGACCGAGGAGGATGAAGAGAAGCTCAGGGGGCTCGCGCCGGACCTGATCCCCGATTTGGTATGCGAACTGCACGCATGGAGGAAAACCCGGCAAACCGGGTGATGCGAGCTGGGGCCGGGAGCGCAGCCTGAGGGCTACCGTAAAATGGGGATTCGTGATCATGACCGTCCGATGTGAGAAGACTGCGACCGGTAGCGGCCCAAACCGCCTGTATGTTGATTCCAGCCGACTTCTATACGATGACGGTGGCCCTACGAGAGGCCAGAGGGCCATCCGGAATACCGAAGGCGCCTGCCGGGTTGGGGACTGTACCGCAGCAGCGGCGCGTGGGGCGTCGCGTATGAGGCAAGAAGGTCGTGTATCAACTACAACTCTGCACTTAGCGCAGGCAGTATGAATAACTCAAAAGATAGTCACGGCGGAATGGCGTTTTCCGGTGACTATCGAAACCAGTTTGTTGTCCTAACCTTGCTATTCCGAGATTGACCGAACACGTTTCGAGGTACCCATGCCGGCACTAGTCAACTTTCCATCGCCTGAGGGAGATTCGTCGCGTGAGGCCGTGGAAGCCTTGGGCGGGTATGCTTATCAGATCTATGAGAGTGCTATCGCATGGGTCACCCTAGAGGAAAAAGAGAAATTATTTCTTGAAGTGGCGGAGGACTTCGCTACTGCCGCGAGTGAGCATTTAAAAGCATATCAAGTGAAACGATCGACGCGCAACTTAACACTGAACTCGAAACATGTAGCAGCGGCCATTGATAGCCTCGTTCTCCTCCAGACACGGAATCCTGATTATCGAGTTAAACTGGTGTTTCATACGACGGCGGAAGTCGGCCGTGAACGGACCAAGAATGATCGCATAGGCTCTAGCGGTGGTATAGCTTACTGGAAAGAAGTTCAGAAGGGAGCTGATCCTGCGCCACTTCGGGATAGGCTACTTTCATTGGGCCTCGAAGATGCGACGAAAACCTTTGTTAGAAACTTGGGCAATGACGAATTTGTCAACCAGCTCGTATGCCGATTAGAGTGGCGGTGCGGCCAGCGATCTGTAGAGGATTCACGAAACGAGCTAAACAGTCTGCTCATTGCATATGGTGCCACCCAAAATGTATTGCCGGAGGATTGCCGAATTGCAGGAATGACAGTCATCTCGAAAGTGCTGGAAAAGGTCATTGGCGAACAACCGCGAAGTCTAACGCGAGAGGAGTTCCATTCGCTGTTTATGTCTAGCACCAGTGTTAGGGTAAGCAACGCGAGTATGCAGCAGCTAGCAAGTGGTCTTGCTGCGAAACAACCCACAGTGCTTATAGATCAAGAGATTGATCGATTATGTGGCGAATTGCAAATATATAGTTTCTTTCCAGAGTACGGGGCGAATCAAAGGGCGCGGACGCTAGCCGCAAGGCTGGTGGACGGAGATCTTCAGCGAGGCACACCCGGCAAGCGAAGTCGAGCGCTTGGATGGTGTGCACGGATTTTGTATCGCGATTCGTCTGCGGAGAATGTCCAGTTGTGTTTGGATGCTGCTATCGTTTTGGATGATGCCGATGAAATCCGCGTTGCCCGCGTTCTATTCGAAGAGCGGTGTAACCTGGAAGCAGCTGTGTCGAAGCTTATTGGAATCGGGTCTCAATTGTCCCGATCTGCGGCACTTATTCTAATTTGCAACGATAGAGGGATCGAGCGCGCATTCGAATGGTTTGCCGCAACTTGTACCTCCGCAGCGGATCTGGACGACGGCGGACAAATATCATTGCTCACCGGGTTGCTGAGTGAAGGTCGTTGGGATCGAGCATTTGAGTTGATCGATCAAGTGGAGTTGGATGAAAAGGAACCGAACCCAGTACTTTGTCAAGTTGTGGCTGTTGGCTTGATTGCTCGGACAGCACCGGAGGAACATAGACACCTACTCTTGAATGACATTCCGTTCGATGCTGACAGGTACAAGCTGTCAGACCGCGTTTCGGACAGGGAATATAGGGCCAAAGCAGCGAGATTGATGGAGATAGTTCGTGACCGCGCGGAAGCAGTGGGTCTCGTGGAGACTATGAAGCAAGCTATTCGGTTTGTCATTTGGCTGCGCTTGCGTCTGCCCGATAGTGAGAGTGATGCAAGGCAGCAGTTGCGGCAAGAGCTAAAGGTGCCACACCGGGCACTCTCCGTTGTTAATCTGGCGCTCCGCTTTGGGGTTGATGTAAGCCAGGAAGAAATAGAAAGGGCCATCGGGCGTTCTGTCGCGGAAAACCTTGGGGAGTATTGTTTCGATTCTGCGAGCGCTCGATTGGCGATGATATTGGCGGAGTCCGATGCGAACGTGGTGGCAAGCAATTTGGCGAAACATCGCCCAGGGCTATCGCGCTGCTTGAACCCAGTACAGCTTGTATTGATGGAAGTGCAGGCGCTTTGTCACGCGAGGAGACAGGGAGACGCGCAGAGAGTGTTGGCGGAAGCCGGTGATATCGGTGAAGCCGAACGAGTATTCGCAGAACAGTTTATAGCCGAAGCAAAGGGAGCCGACCCTATAGGTATTCGCCTAAAGCAGTATGAGGACAGTGGCAGAGTCGAAGACCTGGAAAGCTTGGTGGAGGCGATCCGCGCACAAGGAGATCAAGCCCGATTGGTGACATTCGCGGAGCTCTTGTACGAACAAACGGGAGAGCTGGGGGACGGGATAAAGTTTGTTCGATGCTTAGAGGAGACGGGTGAATATGGGCGACTGATCCAGTTCCTGGAAGATAACCCGGATGTGCTGGCCGCGAGTCATGAAGTTGCGGTTAGATGTTGTTCTGCCCAATATATGTCCGGTGATCTAGAGCAAGCATGGACAACAGTACAACAGCTTAGAGAGGCGCAGGATGGAGAATTTCTGAGAGGACTGTTTGTACAGATATGCATTGCAAGTGGTCGTTGGGGAGAGTTGGTGCGGTTTGCGGCGCAAGAGGCACGGGAGGAAAAGAAGCGGACACCGGAGGAGCTCATTAAAGCATCGAACTTGGTATCGCGTACGTCAGTATCGTTGTCTCGTTCGCTGGCGGAAGCTGCAGTGGCGAAAGCACCGTCCGACGCCAACATTCTCGGAGCGGCATATTTGGTCGCAACGAACGGCGGATGGGAGGAAGAGGACGAAGTTGGTGGGTGGCTTCAAAGGGCCATCGAGTGTTCGGGGGAGTCGGGCCCAATCGTGCGCGGTTCGCTAGAGGACATAGTATCACAGGTGCCTCAATGGAACGCGCACCAGGAGGAGATTTGGCGCCGGATGCAGGGGAGTGAAATCCCGGTTGGGGTTGCCGCCGGAGCACTGAGACGAAGGCAAGCCGACCTGACCGTGGCCGTGGCGATGTCCAACCGAACTATGCCTGACCCGAGGCGCCGAGGTGTGGTGCCAGCATTTCATGGGCGTCGAAGGTTAGGCGACGACAATGTAGAAAAGATTGTAATCGATCCGTCCGCGTTGTTCACACTGGCCGACCTAGAAGTGTTGGACAGTGCCTTGAAGGCATTTGAGACTGTTTACATTCCTTTCGAAACCCTGCCCCAAATATATGAAGATAAGGAGAGGGTAGCCTTTCATCAGCCTAGCCGCTTGAAGAACGCGCGGGAGCTAGTCGAAGCGGTAGCGGCGGGGGTCCTGAAGGTGCTGGCCCCCGAGCCAATCGCACAGGCGTGGTGCGTTCAGGAGGTGGGGCATGCACTCGCCAAGCTCCTGTCGGCTGCGGAGCAGTACTCGACAGAAGCCGGGAACCAAGGTTACGTGGTTCACCCAGGAGAGGCTAGCCGGCCTGACAGCCTCGGCAGAGAGCCAGCGAGCTTGCGGCACGTGGACGGATTGCTAACTGATTGCGTTGGATGGGTAAACCACTTGAACCGCAGGGGTGCCATCTCGTCTCATGAGGCGACACATGCGCGAACAGTGCTACAATTTCGAGGGGATACCGGTCAAAGGGAATTCGAAGTAACGACAGTCACCGCTCTTTTTCTGGACACCTTGGCAATCGACTATTTTATTGAACTACAGCTGCTGCGCACAATACGGGGCACCGGTATCAAATTATATATACTTCGGGAGCAATTGGACCAAGCGAAGCATCTTCTTGAATATGAGAAGAGAACGGGCGAAGTAAGTTCCGCCATCGAGATGATCCGATCGGAATTAGCAGCCCGCATCGAAGCTGGGACAATTCGAGTAACTCCGCCACATAGAGGCGAATCCACGCTCGACGGTGGCAATGCCCTGATCTCCGCATTGAAATATATAAAACATGTCGATGCAATGATATGCGACGATAGGGCCATCAACAAGAATCTGGTAGCCACCAATCATGATGCAACTAGACCGATTCTCACGAGTATAGAAGTATTAGTGAAAATGAAGAATGTGGGCCTACTATCAATTCAAGAAGAATTGCATCTCCGACATCGTCTTCGACAAGCAAATTACCTGTTCTTGCCACTAACACACGAGGATATTCAGTTTGCTCTTGAGCAATCCATTATTGTCGAGGGGCGGCTTATCGAAACCGCCGAAATGCGATCAATAAGAGAATATATTGCCACCATATCCATGACGGACTGGTTTCAAATGCCGTCCGAAGGGGACTGGCTATCGGAGACACATACAACGATCCGCACTGCAATTTGGAACCAATGGAAGAACGTTGACTCGTTGGAGCTTGCCGGGGCGCGGTCTTTTTGGCTCACTTCAATGTTCGATCTGCGATTCTGGTTACGTTTTCGGCAGTTCGACGCCCAAGAAGTTGAATGGATGCGGGCCTGCCAGTTATTTCTATTAACGCATTCAACCAGTGATTTGACAGAGGAAGAAACGGACGCGTTTTTGAAGTGGCTCGATGATCGCCACATAGCACCGCTGAAGGAGACACGGCCATCGATGTTCGATGAGTTGGTGAAACTTTGTAAAGAGGTCGTAGAGACCACGCTTAAGCAAAACCGGACGGTGGAGTGGCATGCTGATGTGATTTCCGGATTTCTGTTTTCATTACCGCGTACCCTGTCACACGCTTTGTTGCAGGATTCCGATCTGATGAACAGAAGCGGTGTATCAAGAAGAAGAACGGTTCGGATGGCCGACCCAGATACGCATTTTGACCAAGTGGAACTGCATACAGTAGTGCGAGCAGCGTTGAATGAAGCGGGAACGGTCCACGATTTGGCCGACATCAGTGGTAGACCGTGGACGGTCTCTGCGAGGAGGGACGGGTCTCTGGAGTGTATAGGAGAGGCAGAGACTATTCAGCTTCCCGAACTTCGCTTCTTGGCGCCAGAAAGAGAACAGCGAGTGTCAAGCATTCGAGCTTTGGGTGAGGGGGTGCTGCCCAGCGAAGCGCTCGCTCAGTGGTTGGATTGCGTCGAAGAGGGGCCTTTAGGGGACGCGGACGTAGCACGTCTGCATAGGGATGTTCGTGCTACCCCAAGCACGGTGGAGCGGATGCTGGATCAAGCGGTTGAGGAGGGAACTATCAACTGGAACGAAGTTGTCCCGACCGATCGCATATACATCAGCAGGTTGGTGGGATTGCCCGAAGAGTCCGAGACTCTGCAGAATTATGTGGAACGCGGGTTGAAGGGGTGGTTTGCGAACCTTCCCGGGACCTGCGAAGAGGAGCGAGTGAAGAAGGCATTGACCGTTTGTGCCACGCCCGAAATTTCCGTGGCTGTGGCCGAGCTGATCGAAGGACAGGTTGATGGTGCGGCCGTATTGGAATGGGTGGCGGCTCAGAAATCACCGGCTTTGCACGTAGCGGGGTTAGAGGTGTTCTTGCCGAGGTATGTATCCGAGTCGTCGCTGGAGGAACCGCTTTCGAACCTTCTTCAGCGGATCATGGAGGCGCAACCAGAGGATGAAGCAAGTGCTTATCGCTTCTACCTGGATATTGTTATCGCTGTGTCAGGACATCTCGCCTACAATCAGGGACTAGCAGGAAACAGCAGGTTTTATCGAACCCTGTATTCGTTAACGCAAGCAACGCTTATACAAAGCCGATTGGTTCCAGATCAGATAGATTGGGTTGCACTCGGGCAAGTGATCCGCAATGACAAGGGTTACGCCTACGCCATGAAAAGTTTATTCGATTTGTCGACGACGCCTGAATGGAATATAAAGTACTTGTCCCCGGAGATTGTTTATCAGGGGCATTTGCGGAGAATTAGGAGTGCAGCATTAGGGATTGTCGATGCGTTGGGGGGAACTGAGTTGGGAGCGTGTCTGTTGGGTGAAGGGGAGAACGCACTTTCGTCAAAATTGTTGTTTCCAATGGCTTACGTTCCGGGGCCATTGGAAGAGGCACCGGGAGTGAGGGGTGCGCAACCGGACGATTTGCGAGCTGCGATAATGGAGCAACTGGGCGAACGACCGGTTACGGACGCGAATTTCACTGGACTGATCAACGCAAGCTTGGCTTTCGAGGTCAGTGCAGCGCAAGTGAAAGTAGTGAATGAGGCGTTGAATGCGGCGAAAGTCGGTCTCACGGACGTGACTGATGAAAGGCGACTTTGGTCGGTGTTGGATGGGTTGGCGGAGATAGCGGCGCGGTCAGCGGATGAGGCGCTAGCTTCGGAGGTGATGCGCCTGTGTGCTCATTTCGCCTCAGGCACAAAAGGAGCGCTTGGCTATGCTAACGCTTTGTCAATTGGGTTAACGGCGAGCGCAGCGTTCGAAAACCACGAGACACGATTCAAGAAATTCGGGCATCTAGCGGAAGTTTTTTCGTTTTCAGACTTGAATAGACGGGAGGCCGAGGAAATACTGAGCACCTTAACGACAATGCATTTGGTTGAACCCAAGATGTTTCCTTTCATAAGTAAGTGTATAGCGGCATTGAGTGCGTTCGGAATGGCTGCCACTACAGAGAATGAAGTAGCGGAGTTCGATTAGTATCTCGTGGCTTCCTGCGTGGGTATGACTGTAATATAGAACTTCTATTGTCGATAGTCTGGCCTGTAAAGAATGTGGAGCTCACGTCTCATGTGTGGATTGTGGATCCCGGTGATGTCGTACGCAGATGTGCGCGAAGGTAGCTGGCTTTTCCCTATCTACCTGGTTCCCTTGCGGAGGAAGTTGAAATCTGTGCCGCCCGCCTTAATGAAGAGCGCAAGCTGCTCTTCTTGTGTTTTGGGTATGCTCACCTGAGGCCGTAGAATTCGCTCCAATGCTTTAAGGAATTCAGTAGCGTCGTCGATAGATTTGAGTAACGTCTCGCGAAAGCGGTTTGCGTCTGGTGGATATATCAAGTCCGTTTCGCTGTCGAAAAGTTTGGGCTGACCGTGGTCATCGACATAAGTATTTATTGCTGTTTCGAGAAAGAATAAATTGAAGGCGGACACAATCTTAGGGTCATAGTCGTTGTCGAGCATAATCTTCAATTCAGGTTTCCACTCCAGCGCTTTATCGACCAAATCGTTTGTGAGGTGTGCAGCAAATTTGTTTCGCAAGTAGGAAAACATTTCTGCGTTGGCTTGGAAAACACGGAACTTTTTGCTAAGTCGCCTGTGTTTCGAATATATAGGCCGAATGCTCCTTTCAAGATCGCAGAGATCGTGAAACGCGAAAAATGCCAGTTTTAGGTGCGTGATTGACGCTAGCAGGTCTTTTTGTTTGACGTTTGCCTTTGCTTCTTGGAGATCGTTTCGAATGCACAGGCATTGGAATAATAGCCTTTCCATTTCTTTCCCTCCGGTTGTAACTGGTCAGGAATGGCGTTGGCGCTTTGGCAAGTCAAGAAGGTCCTAAAGTGCCGAGGCATGGACGCTTGGGCCGAGCGGGCTAGGCGGAACCTAGTGATGTTGGCGATCGGGCCTTCGAGCGGCGTCCTGTTGGCGGGCGGTGCGCTTCCGGCAGTTGCGCGGGCGGCGTCTTCGAGTGTTGGACCGTAAGCTGCCTCGGGTGTTTCAGTCCTTGTCGGCCTATGGCCGGCATCAGCGCCCGGAACAGATCGCGATAGTGGCTGTGAGCGTTTGGGTCATCTGCTCAAGGGTTGGATACACCAAATTAGGTGATTCGGGGCCAGCTGCGAAGGCCAGACCGCCAAGACGCGAGATGTCGAAGGCGGGAGCAAGGGTGTTGTCGCGGTCGCAACACCGGTGCAGGATCGGATTAGTGTGGCCCATGCACTGCCACATTTCCGCCATTGTGGCTGACGCACGTCCTGTTTGTCGCGCTATGGTAACCGGCATCACAGCAGGACAGGCTCAATGCCGTCTTCATAGGAGGAGCCCTTTCTCAACTGTTTGCGCCGCTCCTGTGCCATCTCGGCAAAAGCCTGAAGCTCCGCAATATCTCGATCAACCAAATGGGGTTCTGGAAGATCTGGGGGGAGGTCCGGCGCCTGGTCATGCCCGGAAAAGTGAGAGCAGCGCTTCATGCCTTCAAATATGGCCGGATAATCGGCTGAGGGATCGATGCAGGCTTCTTCTAGGCGTTGGGTCATGACTTCGGGCCGAAATCGCTGCACGACATTGTTGAACAGGACTTCTTCGACAATGCGCTCCCAGGTTGTCCGCATTTTCGTGTAGAGGTCGACAATGGGCGAACGGAAGCGCTGATCTGTATGGTCGTACCCGTTACGGGTAAGCGCTGCAAAGCCTTGGTGGATCTCACTGAGTCGCTCAGGAACGCCCTTCATCTGCCACGGCTTTTGGGAGTCATCGATCAGACCGAACCGGTCGTTCCCGGCGCTGCTCATCCATTCGCAGTGTCGACCCACCTTGGCGCGGCGGGCCGCTGTCCACAGCATGTGGTGAAACAGGATGTTGTGGGTGAAGACGATGACCTGGCTGTTGGTTCTCGGATTATTTGACCGTCGATTTCCCGGATTATTTCGCACGCCGTTCGGCTTGATTTCCCGGACTGATCGGTCATTGCCGGAAGGGGGACAGGGTGCCGGGGTGTCGCGAGGCCGTCGGCGCGTCAAGCCGCTGCGCGGCTCCTCCGCTTCGCTACGGCCCTTCGGGTGACCCGCCGCCGTCCACCCGACGGAGTGCATCCATGGCCGTAAGCGGAGCTTTCGGCCACATGGACCGATCGCTCGACGCATTGTCGTTTCTGGCGCCTGAGAAGCGCTTGGGGGGGCGGTTCCGGCGGGCGGTTCCCCCTCGAACTCCTAGGGATGGGCGGAACCGGGAGGCGGGAACGGCGAGGCGTCCGGATGCCGGCTGCCATTGGCGTCGTCGTCCGGCGCGGCGTTCACGGGTTCTCCTGTGACGAGGCTGTAGCGTCCCTCGGCGTCGTGCCGGATGCGTCCCTCGCGGACGAGCTTTCGCAGGATGGTGCCCACGGTCTCGTGTCGGGTTGCGGCGCGCTCCCGGATCTGGCGCTGGGAGAGCGGCGCGTCGGCTTCGGCGAGCGCCTGGAGGATGCGCCGTTCAGGGGTTTCGGGCCGCGGCGCGGCATCACCGGTCTCCACCTGGCGGAGCCGCAGCGCGGGCCCCTTGTCGTGGTCGGCGAGTTCGACCTCGATGTCGTTGAGGCCAGGGGCGGCGCGATGCTCGACGGTCATGAGGATCTGCCTGTCGCGGCGGCGCAGGTAGAGGTTGCTGTCGCCCCAGGCGTGCAGTTCGCTGCTTCCGCGCAGGG
>MKWU01004269.1_pt1 | contig 17219 bp, 4 predicted proteins | sample 809101 | NCBI WGS metagenome assembly MKWU01 (sample SAMN05860141, study PRJNA318959) | sponge metagenome | host: Aplysina aerophoba | place: Slovenia: Piran, Adriatic Sea, Gulf of Piran | collected 2013-05-07 | reverse complement strand
GCTGTTCGTTACACGGCCTCCAAACAAGCTCGTATCACTCTTGCGGGTGGAATTGTTATTCAAGATGCTGTTGGCCGGAATTGTAAGATAGATGACTGCATCTTTTATGTCACCAAACAGATGCTGCTGATTATTTTTCAATTCTTGCGTGACATTTACTCTGAGGCTGCCCCAAAGCTTCCCTTTGAAGACGCTGCTGTTTTCCCACAATGGAAAATGCCCCTTTTTCAGGACACTCAGGCAGAGTTCGTACTCTCCTGTCGAATTTTTCCTAATCTCTTTTCTTAAATTATTCACCGTATCTATACAAGTAACATTACCTCTGTTCTGCGGGAGCCTGGCCGCACACCCTTGCGGCTCTGGCTGATTGGTCCCATTCGAAGAAGGTGCCATAGTCGCACTCGGAGAAAGAGCCGTTGTCCCCGGGGAAGGGGAGAGAGAAGCGGTCTCGCCCGGGGAGCTGGTGGACTGGACGCTGGTGATGGGTTTGGTTGAAGTGGGAGTGGGTTCGACGGTCGCCCCCGTTTCGGCAACCGGCATAGACCCAGTCGTTGTATACCCAAGGGGCGATGCCGGGGGCAGTGTCGATGCCGGGAGCCGGGTCGACGCACTGGCGAACTGCGAACTCAAAGTGGGTTCGACCGTTGCCTCTGTTTCGGCAACCGGCATAGCCCCAGTCGTTGACCTGTAGCCAGGGGCCGCCCCGAGCGCGGAAGTCAGTCCAGACGCCGCTGTCGAATCGGACACAGGCATTGAAAAATCCATCGTGTCAGCGTCGATACTCAACGACTGACTGGCCTCCCTGCTTCTCGTCAGTGTTGGCGTTGGCTCAGACTGCATCGTAGCATCCCGAACAAAACGACGACGCCAGGCCCCACGGGATTCGACAGAAGACCGGACGCTACGCACGGCCACCGACTCAGACCGGGCAACAGCGTTCGCACTCACCTGCCGTTGCGGCCGGGCGGGCTTGCGCACCGAAGAACCCTGGCGCGGGACACCGGACGGCTCACGCACCCGCGCACGCGACTGGGGCTGACGGCCCGGACGCACAGCGGCGACCGCACCAGTATCCCCCTGCCGCTGCGCTGCCTGAGCCCGTTTATACCAGGCGGGCAGCCGCGCCCGGCTGCGCCGCGACACTTCCCTGACCTGCTGCCTTCTCAGCTGCTGCTGATGACCGGGTCCCACCGCCACAGACAGGGCCGCCGCCTGCAGCACAACACCCTGCGCCCGCGCCACCGAAGGCGCCGTCTGGGAAAAGGATGCATTCCGGTGCCCCGCCCAGGCTCCCGGACTGCACACCAACATCAAGGCCAGGGACAGCAACCCTGACCTGACTACAACCGTCCGCATACCGAACCAGTCCCGCCCCCGCAAGGACAACAAGCCACAAAAGCGACGGTGGCAGTATAGGCGAGTAATGCCGCAAGCTGCGGTAAATTATGGCTCTTGAGACAAATGATGTGCCCCGTCCCTGAACGAACAGCACCAGAACCTGCAACACCTACCCGAAAGTGTCCTGATTTCTTTTTTGCACGTCAGGGACAGGGAGGTTGCATCAACGGCCTGGGTGGCAAGGCGGCTTTCCCACTGCAACACCGACGCGATGCCCCCTTCGTCAGCATCTCGCCTGTACTGATTTCCCTGCTAAAGACAAGGGAATGGTCAAGCAATCTGAGAGAATCTTCTATCACACCCCAAAAATCTCTCTTTTCCTGACAGCCAAGGGGAGACAGGTCTCACAGTCCAACACTTTCCTCAACGAGAGCAGGACCACGAGATCCACTTGGATCGCATCCGTCGTCAAGGTTGACACAACACATCACCGGCGTGCTCTGCATCAATCATCCGCAGCCAGTCGGGGCGTACGAACTCCGGAAGAACTTCCTCCACTATGCGAACGCCTTGCACCATCCGCAGCAGAAACCAGCCGGGGCCTTGGAGCTCCGGAGAAACTTTCTCCACTATTTCCACTATGCGAGCGCCTTGCACCATCCGCAGCACAAATCAGGCGGGGCCTTAGAGCTCCGGAAGAACTTCCACCACCATCTCCACTATGCGAGCGCCTGGCACCATCACCAGCACAAATCAGGCGGGGCGTGCGAGCTCCGGAGGAACTTCCACCACTATCTCCACTATGCGAACGCCTTGCTCCATCGGCAACACCGAGAAATCCCGTATCAATCGACGCCTTGTCGGCCAGGACACAGATGTCGGCATTGCCGGTTTCTTCCCGAATCGCCAGTCTGGCAAGCTGGTCAGCCAGCGGAGCTTCCCGATCCGGATGCAGCGCCGCGCGCGCATCGGCCGCCAGCCTCTGTTCCTCCCCATCGGGCTCAACGTAGGGACACGCGGAATAGCGCTCGCTGGTATGCCTGTCTACCCGTGGCACGCGGCTGGTGTCACGCGAGCTCAGATCATCCAGAGGCACGCATTCTCCAGAACCTGGGTACCCCTGCCCTGACTGGCCCTCCGGCTCCCTGACTATTGCGCGACACCTGTCCTTATACTTGGCGCGATACTTGTACAGACAGCCGCCAACGGCCAGTGCCGCACCGGCGGCAGGCAGCAGCAACACAGAGGCAGCCGCCCCGGAATCAGAAGACTTTTCAGGAATCGGCAGCGCAGTACAGCCAGGAATATCCGCAAAGCGCAGCGGGCGTTGGCACCACTCCAGACAGCCACCTGCTCGGGGGAGCAGTGGCGCCAAAGCCGCTGAGCCTGCGCCATCACTATGTTTGTAAGGCAGGCTGCCGTGCGGCACCAGGTATACCCGACAGTCACTCACAATCAGGCGCGGCCAGGATGCGGCAAGGCTGGGCAGAGCCTCGACGTTTCGCCGAGGATCAGTCGCATTCTTCCAGGGAGCCGTCGCCAGCTTGTGATCCAGATCGCATTCCACTGCGCAACCTATACGAGGAAGTGACGCGTTCATGCAAAAATCGGGAAGTGACGCGCACGAACCCGGATCAGGATCCATTGCAGCTCCCAGACTCCATCCAGAGGTCGCATGACATGAACAAGATGAATTGACCAATTCGACCTCGAAACCCACTGACCCGTTGCGCAAAATAAAGTCCCATTCATCCCCTTCTGCTTCCCGGGGCAAGGGTGGAGGGCTTTCCAGATTCCCTGCCCCCATTGCATTCGGCAGCACGCGACTCGATGCGCCAGCGGAAGTATGCTCAGAGAGAAACAGACATTCCGGGTCGGCCCCGTCCGAGGATACGGGGCTCTTGCCAAGCTCTTTGCTCCACGCCGGATCTCGTTCATGCGTCTCAAAATTCCAGCGCTGCAGCTGCCAATGCTCGTCCGTTGTGTCATGCAGGCTGTATAGCCAGTCGCCATGACGCGCCAGGGCCACAACCGGCCCTTGAGTGCCGCCTGGTTCAAACCGCTGCCCAGGTGTATCCACAGTCTCCAGTAACCGGCGCTCCACCATGGCGTCGGCACCCCGGATCCACACACTCACGCCATCATCCTCTTCCGACACCAGCAACAGCTTGTCGCCGGCCAGCCGGCAGCTGCCCTTGTGCACTTCATCATCCCCGGCAAAACGACGCCAGTGCAGTTTCTGCGATCCGTCACCCGACTCACGGCTCCAGACATGGAACAGTGTGCCATTGGCGGCCATCAGTGCCTGTAGCCCCTCAGCGTTCTCGCCCTCCACCCCATCCCTGTCAACGTAGAGCCGTCCGACTTTCTTGTCCGGATGAATCAACGGCCAACTGTGGCTTACCTGAGGGCGGGAAAGAGATATGTGACGAAAGAGTCCGGGACCCGCTTCACCATCCCGCCCGGGCACAGGCGGGATGGTGATCAGCAGCCATCCTTTTTCCATCGGCGCCAAACTGTGGAACACCTCCCCCGGCGAGAGGCAAACAAGATTCGGATAGGGACCAAACTCCGGATCGGAGCATAAATCCTGTCCAGAATGCTCTGAAGCCTTGTCTGAAGACTCCAGCCCAGACACCGAAGTTGTCCGTGTTATATTTGTTTTTTCCCCAAATTTGACAATGATGCGAAAAACGACCTTTTCTCCTGGTTGAATTGAAGATGCTTTGCAGTACTGGTTATAGAACGCTCTGTGCAATGCACCAGACATACCCGACAGGGCAGAATCCACCGGACATACGCCCGCTTCGTCCTTATCTGTTCTACCCGCCACACTTTTCGAGCCAATAACGAGGACATCTTCAGAGTTGGACAGCTTGTTATCCTCAAACAGGTACTGCTCCACTGTGGCATTGGAAACCCGACAATCTTCCCCGGCCCCCTCCCCTGCACCGCCAGCTGACGCCAGGCATTGTCGCCACAACACAGATGCAATGCCCTCCTCTGCAAAAGGGTGACACTCGGAGCTGCTTGAGCTGGAGCAAGGACACTCAGACCGCGTGATACATCTGTATCTGCACACCGGGTCGTCGGTGGCCAATGCCAGACTGGCTACCTCCTTATGTGCTGCGTCAGTGTCGACCCGTGCTTCCACCGCGTTATTGCGACTGTCAATCTGCCGGATCTCGACCTTGCCCGGCGCAGACGGCTCGCTGCCATTGGTGTTGGTATGTATCAAACCCAGCGAGGCCAGACTCAACCCGGCGACTGAATTCGCTCCAGCGACCCCTGTGGCATTGACGGTGGCATTGACAGTGTTGTTGTACAGATCCCATTGCGTCAGCTCGTGGCACACCCCCGGCTGGAAGCTGCCGCCCAGACTGGCATAGGCTTCCCCTTTTTCTTCTGAACCTGGATCTTTTACACCGGTCCCGACCTCAGCCGCCAGGCTGTTGCTGTGGCAGTGCATCTGACGCAAGGCGTTGTTTGGGCAGTCTTGCGGCGGCCGTCCTCCCGCCTCCCCGGCCGGTTTCATAAGCCCCCAGCCCAGACTGGCCATGGCACGCTGCCCGCTCGCCACCTCAGCCTTGACGCTGTTGTTGTGGCAGCGGTGCAACTCCAGCACGTTGTCACTGCCCGTCGTCTCGGCAACAACACCAGCGTCCGCGCCTCTGGCTGAATATGCGCCTTCAGCAGTGCTGGAAGCAGTCAGGGTCGTATCAGACATGGTCAGGTGCAGGCTATTGTTTCCTCCCGAGAGCATCCCCACCAGAGCGGCTCTACCACCATGAGAGCTCAGCGCGCTGTCCCTTATGTTCAGCTCCAGATGGGTACCCTCACTCTTGTTACTTCCATTACCTCCCTTGTCAGCCAGTTCACCAATCAGCTCCAATGGGCCTTCCATGGCCTCCAATCTGGCACCGCGCAGACTCAAGGAAAGGTTGCCAGCCTGCACCGGCTCACGAAACAGCCTCACAGACTGGTCTGCCGTCAGATTGCTTTCTGTGATATTCAGATCGGCATGACTGGATACAACTCCCTCGTTTTTCTTGCCACCAAACAGTGCCAGATCTCCCCCCGCACGCAGGCAGCTGCGGTCGATATCCAGGTCAACGCTGCTGCCTTCCTTTAATCCATCATCAAACAGGGTCAGACTGCCGTTTTCTGCTGTCAGATTGGCATGGCCCAAATACAGCCACCCGACAGTACTGTTGTGCAAGCTGCCACCAAACAGGGCCAGACGGCCTTTTTCTACTTTCAGATGGGCATGGCCCAAATACAGCAACCCGACAGTACTGTTGTGCAGGCTGCCACCAAACAGGGCCTGACTGCCGTTTTCTGCTGTCAGATTGACACGGGGCAACTGCAGCTTCCCGACAGTACTGTTGTGCAGGCTGCCACCAAAGAGTGCCAGGCTCCCGTTTTCTGCTTTCAGATTGGTATCGTCCGCCAAATGCATAAGCCTGACAGTGCTGTTGTGCAGGCCACCATCAAACAGGTCCAGGTTTCCGTTTTCTGTTTTCAGGTAGACACGGCTCAAAACCAGCGACCTGACATTACTGTTGTGCAGGCTGCCACCAAACAGGGCCAGATTGCCGTTTTCTGCTGTCAGATAGCCATGGGCCAACTGCAGCAACCCGACATTACTGTTGTGCAGGCTGCCATCAAACAGGGACAGGTTGCCGTTTTCTGCTGCCAGATAGCCATGGGCCAACTGCAGCAACCCGACAGTGCTGTTGTGCAGGCTGCCACCAAACAAGGCCAGATTGCCGTTTTCTGCTATCAGATTGGCATGGTCCAATTGCACCCTGACAGTGCTGTTGTGCAAGCTGCCACCAAACAGGACCAGAGTGCCGTTCTTTACATTCAGCGTGCTGCTTATAATGGCCAGGTCGACACAACTGTCTCCAATAACATTACCCGTGAACAGCATCAGGTTGCCGCCATCTTTGACGAGCATGCTCGGGGGCTCAATGGAAAGATATATTTTGGCTCCCTTGACACTGCCCAACAGGGCCAGGTCACCAGGTGAGCTCTGGGTAAAGTTCAGAATGAGCTGCCCCGCCAAGCTCCCGCTGAACTCTCCTGTCCACAATGGCAATTGGTCCGCGTCGTTCACAACAAGCGGGGCGCATGATGAAGAATTACCTGCCACCGGACACACTTGATAATATCCCGTCCGGTTAGCGTCAATTTGGCCTCTGAACTTCTCCACTTCTTGTATGTACTCAGGATATCCGGGCGGGAACAGAGCCTGACACCCTGAACTTTCCATCTGGCTTGACTGGCCACCCATGTTCGAAGGAGGCTCCGTCGTTTCGCTCTGGGGAAGAGATCTCGCTCCCCTGGAAGGAAGAGCGGTTGAAGGGCGAGCCTGTTCCTTTTTCTCCTTTGTCGGGGGAACAGACACTGTATCGCTGGAGAGTTTTTCCGTCTTGTTCGAGGTCAGTGAAGGCATGTAACCCCGAGAGGGCTCGCCAGTCGACCCTGTTTCGCCAACCCTGGTAGTCCCGGCAGTCGCCACAGACCCGGCCACCGCCCCTGACCCAAGGGTCGAGTTGGGCTCAGCCGTTGCAACATCCAGTGAAGAGCTGTCGTCATCTCTGCACGACTGACCAGACTCCTCACTCACGGCCTGTTCCCAGGCTTGCTGAACCAGACGACGGCGCTCGGCGCCACGGGCTTTGGCACCAAGCCGGACGCCGCCAGGCACCACTCCCGCCTCAGATCGGGAAACAGCGGCAGAACGCATCACCCGCTGCACCTGCTGCTGCCGGGTCTGCTGGCGAACAGTCCTCTGTGCTGGCGGAGCACCGGACCGCTCACGCACCCGCGCGTGCCGCAGGTCCTGACCGGCCGGACGCACAGCGGCCACCGCATCAGCGTTCCCAAGCCGCTGCGCCGCCTGGCTCCGCCTGTACCAGGAGGGCAGTCGTGCCCGGCTGCGCCGCGACACTTCCCTGATCCGCTGCCTTTGCACCTGCTGCTGATGACCAGGTCCCACCGCCACCGACAAGGCAGCCGCCTGCAGCAAGGCTCCCTGCGCCCGCGCCACAGTGGTCGGCGCCAGAGAGGATGACAGGTTACGGTGCCCCGCCCACACAGCTCCACCGCACATCAGAAAGAAGGCAAAGGTCAGCAGCTTGCCAATAATGGCCCACATTTCGAACCTATCTGCCCCCGATAGAGGACAACAAGCCATTACAGCGACGGGGGCAGTATAGGTGAGTAATGCCGCAAGCTGCGATAAATCATGGCTCTTGAGAAAAAGGATGGCCCCGCTCTTGAACGAACAGCACCAGAACCTGCAACACCCACAGGAAAGTGTCCTGGTTTCTTTTTTGCACCTCAGGAACAGGGAGGTTCCATCAACGGCCTGGGTGACAGGCCAGCTTTTCCACCTGCGGCACCTGCGGCACCTGCGCGATGCCCCTCCATCAGCATCTCGCCTGTGCTCATCTCTCTACCAAAAACGCGGGGACGATCAAGCGATCGGAAAAAAAACTGTCAGCTCCCGAAGAATCACTCTTGTGCGGGCCGGCAAGGGGAGACAGATCTCGCAGTCCAGAACGCTCCTCAACGAGAGCAGGACCGCGAGATCCACTGGCATCGCATCCGCCATCAAGGTTGCTACAACACCTCTCTTACGTGCTCTGCATCAATCATCAGCAAAAACCAGTCGGGGCGTGCGAGCACCGGATGCGCTTCCACCACTATGCGAACGCCTTGCACCATCTGCAGCAGAAAGCTGCCGGGGCGTGCGCGCACCGGAGGAACTTCCACCACTATGCGAACGCCGTGCATCACCCGCAGCAGAAAGTCGGGGCGCCAGAGCACCGGAGGAACTTCCACCACTATGCGAACGCCTTGCACCATCTGCAGCAGAAAGCAGCCAGGGCGTGCGCGCACCGGAGGAACTTCCTCCACTATGCGAACGCCGTGCACCATCCGCAGCAGAAAGCAGCCAGGGCGTGCGCGCACCGGAGGAACTTCCTCCACTATGCGACCGCCGTGCATCATCACCAGCACAAATCAGGCGGGGCGTGCGCGCACCGGAGGAACTTCCTCCACTATGCGACCGCCGTGCATCATCACCAGCACAAATCAGGCGGGGCGTGCGCGCACCGGAGGAACTTCCTCCACTATGCGAACGTCTTGCACCATCGGCAACACAGAGAAGCCCCGCATCAATCAACACCTGGTCGGGAAGCACATAGCTGTCGGCACTGCCGCCGGATTGCGCCCGAATCGCCAACCCGGCAATCTTGTCAGCCAGCTGCGCTTCCAGATCCGGGTGCAATTGCGCGCGTGCATCAGACGCCAGCATCTGGTCCTCCCCATCGGGCTCAACGTAGGGACACGCGGAATAGCGCTCGCTGGTATGTCGGTCTGCCCTTGCCTTGCGCCTGGGTTCACGCCAGGTCAGATCATCCAGAGGCACGCATTCGCCAGAACCTGGGTACCCCTGCGCTGACTGGCCCTCCGGCTCCCCGGCTATTGCGCGACACCTGTGCCTATACTTGTCGCGATATTTGTACAGACCACCGCCAACGGCCAGTGCCGCACCGGCGGCAGGCAACAGCAGCAACGCAGAGGCAGCCGCCCAGGAATCAGAAGACTTTTCAGGAATCGGCATCGCAGTACAGCCAGGAATAGCCGCAAAGCGCAGCGGGCGTTGGCACCATTCCAGACAGCCACCTGCCCGGGGGAGCAGTGGCGCCAAAGCCGCCGAGCCTTCGCCATCACTATGTTTGTAAGGCAGGCTGCCATGCGGCACCAGGTACACCCGACAGTCACTCACAATCAGGCGTGGACTGGATTCGGCAAGGCTGGGCAGAACCTCTACCTTTCCCCGCGGATCAGGAGCCATGTCAACGCCCAGGCTCCATCCAGAGGTCGCATTACATGAACAAGCCGGATTGGCCAGGTCGATCTCGAGACTCCCTGTCCCGTTGTGGAAAATAAAGTCCCATTCATCCACTTCTGATTCCTGGGGCGGAGGGCATTTCAAATGCCCTCCAGCCCCCCTTGCATTCGGCAGCACGCGACTCGATGCGCCAGCGGAAGTATGCTCAGAGAGAAACAGACATTCCGGGTCGACCCCGTCCGCGGATAGGGGGCTCTTGCCAAGCTCTTGACTCCATGCCGGATCCTGCCCACCAGTCTTGATATTCCAGCGCCGCAGCTGCCAATCCTCGCCCGCCCTGTCATGCAGGCTGTATACCCAGTCGCCATGACGCGCCAGGGCCACAACCGGCCCTTGAGTGCCGCCTGGTTCAAACCGCTGCCCTGGTGTATCCACAGTCTCCAGCAACCGGCGCTCGACCATGGCGTCGGCACCCCGGATCCACACACTCACGCCATCATCCTCTTCCGACACCAGCAACAGCTTGTCGCCTGCCAGCCGGCAGCTGCCCTTGTGCACTTCATCATCCCCGGTAAAACGACGCCAGTGCAGTTGCTGGCCTCCACCCACCAGCGCACGGCTCCACACATGGAACAAGGTACCATTGGCGGCCATCAGTGCCTGTAGCCCCTCAGCGGTCTCGCCCTTCACCCCATCCCTGTCAACGTAGAGCTGTCCGACTTTCTTGTCCGGATCACTCAACGGCCCGCTCTGACTTACCCGAGGGCGGGAAAGAGGCAGGAGACGAAAGAGTCCGGGACCGGCTGCACCATCCCGCCCGGACAAAGGCGGGATGGTGACCAGCAGCCATCCTTTTTCCATCGGCGCCAAACTGTGGAACTCTTCCCCCGGCAAGAGGCAGACAAGATTCGGATGGGAACACAAATCCAGGCCAGAACGCTCTGAAGCCTCGCCTGAAGACCCCTGGGCAGGCACTGGTGTTATCCGTGTTGCATTCGTTACATTCTGGCTTCCCTCAAAAATGGTGCGAAAAACGACCCTCTCTCCTGGCTGAATTGAAGGTGCTTTGCAGTAGTGGTCATAGAACACTCTGTGCCAGGCTGCGGTAACACCCGACAGGGCAGCATCCATTGGACATAGGCCCTCCATGTCACTGTCACCACCAATACCACAGTGGAATTCGCCCGCTTCGTCCTCATCTGTACGACCCATCACATTTTTCGAGCCAATAACGAGAACATTTTCAGAGTTGGACAGCTTGTTATCCTCAAACAGGTACTGCTCCACAGTGGCATTGGAAACCTGACAATACTCAGCATCCTGCCCGGCACCGCCAGGTGACACCAGACATTGTCGCCACAACACAGATGCAATGCCTTCCTCTGCAAAAGGGTGACACTCGGAGCTGCTTGAGCTGGAACAAGGACACTCACACCGCGTGATACATCTGTATCTGCACACCGGGTCATCGGTGGCCAATGCCAGGCTGGCCACCTCCTTTTTGTTTTTGTCTTGATGCTTATGGCCTGGATGTGCTGCGTCAGTGTCGACCCGTGCTTCCACCGTGTTATTGCGACTGTCAATCTGCCGGATCTCGACCTTGCCCTGCGCAGACTGCTCGCTGCCATTTGTGTTGGTATGTATCAAGCCCAGCGAGGCCAGACTCAACCCGGCGACTGAATCCGTTCCAGGGACCCCTGTGGCATTGACAGTGGAATTGACAGTGGAATTGACAGTGGAATTGACAGCGGCATTGACAGTGGCACTGACGGTGTTGTTGTACAGATCCCATTGAGCCAGGTCATGGGAACAGCCCTGCTCGAAGCTACCTGCCAAACTGGCATGGGCTTCCCTGTTTATTGACGATTGCATCAAGGCTCCAGCTTCAGCTTCAACGCTGTTGTTGTGGCAGGCCATCTGACGTAACGCGTTGTTCTGGCAGTCTGCCTCCCCCGCCTTCCCCATATGTCCCCAGCCCAGACTGGCCCTGGCATCCTGCCCAGTCAGTCCCTCAGCCTTGACGCGATTATTGTGGCAATTGCTCAGCCCCAACAGGTTATTACTCCCCGTCGTCTCGGCGACAACACTGGCGTCGACGCCGCTGCTTGAAGAGGCTCCATCAGCGTCCATGGAAGCACTGACGCTCGTATCAGACATGGTGACATACAACGCGTTGTTACTTCCGGAGAGCTGCCCCACCAAAGCGGCTCGACCTCCCCGGGAAGTCAGCTCACTGCCCCTTATGTTCAGCTCCAGATGGCTGCTTTCGTTTGTATTATTTCCACTGTCAGCGACTTCAGCAATCAGCTCCAGAGGACCTGTAGCGTTCAATGTGGCACCGCTTATACTCACAGTGATCCTGCCTGCCTTCACAGGCTCACGAAACAACACCAAAGACTTGCCTGCCGTCAGATGGCCTCCACTGATATCCAGTTCGACACTACTGGATATGATTCCCTTTTTTTTATTGCCACCAAACAGTGCCAAATCTCCTTCTGCTGCTATCCGACTGCTTCCGTCAATGTGCAGGTCAACGCACGAACCATCCCGCAAGGCATCACTAAACAGCTCCAAACTATTTCCCGCAGCCAAGGTATCATTGTGAATACGCAAGACCACACGACTTCCTGCCTTCCCTTTCAAAGCTTGCTCGAAAAAGGTCAAATTTTTTGTGGAATTCAGCTCGCTATCCTCTACGCGCAAGGTGACATGGCTTCCATCCAAAGCACCCTTGAACAGTTTCACATTGGTTTTTGCACCCAGATTGCTACCCCCGATTCGCAAGGTGACATGGCTTTCTTCTACATCGTTGGCGAAAAGAGTGAAGTCGGCATTTTTACCTTCTTTACCTTCTGCCAGAAGACGGCCCTTGTCGACATATACGACAACTCGCTTACATCCCTTCAAGGCACCACCAAACAGCCTCAATATCGATTTTTTCCCCTCCGGATTCAGATCACTCTCCCGGATGCCCAAGGTGACATTACTGTTTTCCAATGCACCATCAAACAGGGCCAGGCTACCATTTGTCCGCAGCCTGCCCTGGTCGATATACACTTCCACGTGACTACCTTTCACAGCACTATCGAACAGAGCCAAGCCGGCTTCCCCCTCCAGCACACTTTCTGTGATACCCAATATGACATTACTGTTTTCCAGGGCGACTCCTTCCTCGGCACCGGCAGCGGCAAAAAACACCAACTCGTCTTTTGTTGTTGTTGTCTTCAGCAGGCTACCTCCTTTGAGGTCCAGGATAACACTGCTTCCATTCACCCCCTTGTCAAATAGTGTCAGCCTTTTTGCTTTCAAAGTGCTGTTGTTGATACCAATCTCAACTGTATTCTCTGGGTTCACGGAGCCACCGAATAGTTCCAAATTTTCTCCTGCCTCCAGCTTGCTGTTTTCGATACGCAAGGTGACATTATTTCCGTTATCCCCTGTCCGCAGATTGCCGGGAAAAAAGACCAGATTTCCTGTTGCGCTCAGCTCGATGCCCTCTATCGTCAGATCTATGCAGCTCTTGCTTAAAGGACCTTTAAACAGGCTGGTCAGGCTGGTGTTGGCAAGGACACTGTGGGCAGGAATCGCAAGATAGATGACTGCATTATTTACCTTACCGAACAGGGAGCTCTTCGCGTTCGTCGCGTTCGTCAGATTCAGAGAAAGATTGCCCCAAAGTTTTCCCGAGAATACGGTTTTCCCCTGCAACAATGGCAGGTACTTTTCGCTGTCAACCGTCAGGCACAGCTTGTACTCTCCACTGGTATTGTTCGCAATCTGGTCTTGCAAATCGGTCACGTTGTTTATACATCCAACATTTTCTCTGTGGTGCGGAAGCTTGTCCGCACACCCCTGATTTTCTGACGGGCGAAAACTAAAAGGAGATGCCGTCTCATTCGGAGAAGGAGCCTGTGTCGATGCAGGGGAAAGAGACGCTGTCCCGCCAGAGGAGCTGGTGGGGAGAAATTCGATAGCTGACTGCGTTTCTGTCGCCAACACAGATTCGGTAGTCGCCGTATGCCCCAGGGGCGATACAGACTCCGCGCCGGGAATCGAGAACGAGAAACTGGTGGACTGCGAAGGCGAAGTGGGGCCGGCAGTCGACCGCAGGTCGGCAACCGACGCAAAACCAGCAGTCGCCGCATACCCAACCGTCGATGGCAATCCAAAGGTCGGACTGGGCTCGACAGTCAACCCAGACTCAGCCGTCGAAGCGGGCCCAGCCGTTGACATATCTATAGATGAAGAGCCATCTATTATCGCTATTGGAGATGTTGAAGATGTTGAAGATGTTGAAGATGTTGAAGATGTTGAAGATGTTGAAGATGTTGAAGATGCTGAAGATGCTGAAGATGCTGAAGATGCTGAAGATGCTGAAGATGCTGAAGATGCTGAAGATGCTGAATAGCCATCGGCGATCCTGGACGAGGGCCCAACCCAGGAGGACTGACTGACCGCATCTCCCGTCATCGATGCCATCCCCAACGCCATCGCATCCGCATCCTCCATTGCATCCCCAATCAAACGACGATGGCGGGCACCACGGGCTCCATAAGCCGGCCGGACCCTGCTACGTACGGCTACCGGCTCAGACCGGGCAACAGCAAGCGAAGGCGCTACCCGCTTCTGCCGGGCGGGCTTGCGCCCAGAACTTCCTTGTGGCGGAGCACTGCCCCCCCCACGCACCCGCGACTGCGGCTGACTGGCCGGGCGCACTGCAGCCACCGCACCACTAATATGCCCGTGCCCGTTATGCCCGTGCCGCTGCGCCGCCTGGGCACGCCTGTACCAGGAAGGCAATCGCACCCGGCTGCGCCGCGCCACCTCCCTGACCTGCTGTTTTCCCATCTGCGGCTGCTGGCCGGGACCCACAGCAACAGACAGGGCCGCCGCCTGCTGCAAGACTCCCTGTGCCCGCACAGCACCGCCCGGCACCAGGGAGGATGACACATTCCTGTGCCCTGCCCACACATCCGGACTGCTCACCGAACACAGAGTCAGAGAGACCAACCAGAATCCACTCACACCACTCACAGTGGTCCGCATACAAACCTGCCTTATCAAACATCAGGACGAAGGTCAGCAACACAGGGAAAACAACGAAGGAGCCAGCAGTCTAGACCAGATCTGAGCCTCTGCTGCCCTTGCACAAAAAAACTGATCCGGTTTCCGGCCTGCAAGCCATGGCCTGCCGTACTCATACCCCCCCGAAACAGAAACGCCACCCGCACGAACTTTCACCAGCAGGAACAGGGCTTGCGGCGGCTGAACAGGCACGCAGGCACATCCACTGTTCCCCGTAAAAGGCGTGGCATCCAGCCTGCGGGATTGACGGGCTCCCGCTGTGCGCGCGTCAATTCATCAGATTCCGGTTGCACAAGAGCAAGCCCTGTACTAAATAGCAGGGCACCCACCTTTTGCATCCAGGCTTGTCTGGATCCCGCAGCCTGTGAAACGCACAAAGGGGGTGCCCCGCTGCTGTTGGTCCCGGCATGGCCGCCGGAGCTCTCTGGCGGTGAGTCGAGGATGAGGATTAACAGGATGACAGGTCCAGCGAACTTCAATGCAGGTCCCACCTATTATTCTCCAGGGACAGGCATCGACCATGAAGCCAAAGGAACAGAAGAAGCAAATAGCCCCGGGTCCGTTCAAGCATTATCCGAGCTGAAGGAGCAACTGAGGGCGGGACTGAGGGATCATGTCGCAAATGTATACAATACAAAACCTTTTAGTGAATCCCCGGAGAGCGCAGCCCATATAGATAGATCGAAAACATTTTTTTCCAAGTGTAAGGACTTTTTGGCCAAGGGCAGAGACCTGATATCCAACGCAGTGAAGTATCCGGCCAGAAAATTGGCGGATCTATTGTCCCAGCTGCCTAAAAAGCGCGACCAACGGGACAATTCGCTCCCTCCTCCGCTCACGAAAGCCGGCACGCCTGGAACCTTGCGAAAACTGAGTGAAGAAGAGTCAGGTTTGGCCGGCCAATTCTCAAAAAAAACCCTGCAGCAACCGGAACCGGAGCGGGAAGAGAACGAGAAGGAAGAGGAAACATTCACGCAATTTGCGAGTGCAAAGCGATCCCTGCCGACCATCCTCGAGGAACAAGAGGAAAGCTACGACGAAGGCTACGAAGCAGACTACGAAGCAGACTACGAAGCAGACCAGGAATATACGCATGAAGGTAGAGTGCCAAGTGAAGAGAACACAGTGAAGTCAATAATGAAAAAACCGAAAACCACTGCGAAAGACAGGGCTCTGGCAACAGAGCCGCAGGCTGCCGAATCCACACAAGCTCGCAATAAAAAAATCACATTTAACACCCATAACGAAATCTTCTTCATACCAACAAGGGAAGCGGAAGCGGAAGCAGCGGAAGCAGCGGAAGCAGCGGAAAAGGAAACGGGAAAACCCCCGTGATTCGCAAGTCAAAAGCCGTCCTTGCCGTCCAGCCCCGAGGAAGAATCGGGAGACCATGAAGACGATCGATAAAGCACCAGGTGAAAATGCATCAGACTTGATCAACCTGTCCCCACCAACAGTAAAGCGACAGAAAGCCACGTCGAAAGGCAGGGCTCTGGCAGCCGAGCCGTAGGCTGCTGAATCCAGACAAGCTCGCAAGAAAAAAGTCACCTTTAACCTCAATGACGAAATCTTTAGCGTCCCGGCACGCCCGAGGAGAGGATCACAGTGGATGACACGAGAGAAAGGGAAATGGGGAGGTGACTGCCCAGGTGCCCGGGTTCAGAACGAGGGCCGGAGGTGTCCGGTGCGCTGGAAGTGGCTCGGAAGTGCCGACGAAAAGGGGCGGCGAAAGGCGAAAGGCGAAAGGCGAAAGGCGAAAGGCGAAAGGCGACACAAAAGAGAAGCTCTGCTAATGGGGAAACCGGAAAGTGGAATCGACTGAAACTCAGGACCTGACACTTGCTCCCACAGGTTCCTGCGAACCAGCTGTTGCAGAAACGAAGCCTGAATGGGTCAGCACCGCTCTTTCGCGAACGAAGAAGGCGGAAGTACAGCGAGGACATGATAAGCCAGCATGGACATGATAACGGCATACGTAAAAGAGCCATAAAAGACCATAAAGGCGTGGTACAGGCTGTGAAGCGCCTGCAAGAAGAGTCGCTCCCCTGGCCTGAAAACCTCTCTTGACTTCTGGACAAGGCAGTCGCGAGCCAGGCCCCCATCACCGGGCCGGCACTGTGGTTTGGCACTCCCCAACGCAAGCCGCGCTTTCATTCTCATTTGCACAGCCTCGCTTTTTGTACGATGCTCAATGGCTTTTCCCGGGTTGGTCCGGCCCGGTGCACTGCAAAGACGCAGCAAGAAACTGTGAGTAGCCCGTACAGCACAAGAGCACAGCCTGCCAGGTGCCTGCCTTGTCTTCGAGGAGGGGGCTGTCGTTGTATTGGCTCCGGCCAAACGGAAGAGGAAAGACGCAATGGTCCGGAATATTTTCGACGCACCGATGGTTGGCACCACTGTCGATACCGCTGCGTCTCACGCCCTGCCGCCGACGCAAAAAGAAAGTGCTCTCCTTTCCGGACTGCGGAACAATGTCGCCGGGCTATCGAGTCCCGCACATCAACCGCACAGGAATCTGCACAACGCCCTGGAAAAAAAACTTATCGACATCTTGTGTCACCGGAATTTGGCGCATGTCGCCAATGCGCCTCGCTACCGGCTGCATTCTCCGTCGCACAAGGCTACGGCAGCCGGGCAACCCGACCAGATGCCCCCACGGCCTCGCGCCAAAACAAAGCCCGGACCTGCCGCAACGGTTACTGGGGGGCATAACGCCCTGATGTCAGAACTCAAGGCAAAGTTTGCGCAACAAAAGCTGGAACAACACCATGACTCCGGGGACGCAAGTACTGTCAACCCGCCGCCTGTAGAACCACCGAATACCACAGCAGGCTCAGCGCCAGCCACACCTCCTCCCCCTCCTCCCCCTCCTTCCCCTACGGCTCAGTCACGCGCACCACAACAACCTGCGGCTGTGACGACCAGCGGG
>MKWU01004268.1_pt1 | contig 17220 bp, 14 predicted proteins | sample 809101 | NCBI WGS metagenome assembly MKWU01 (sample SAMN05860141, study PRJNA318959) | sponge metagenome | host: Aplysina aerophoba | place: Slovenia: Piran, Adriatic Sea, Gulf of Piran | collected 2013-05-07 | reverse complement strand
AGGCGAGGTCGAACGCCACCATCCGCAGCATCTCTACGGCGATGTGGTCGACCGGCCCGTCGGGCGCCGAGCCGTACCTGGCGACCCAGGCGTCGGCGACCAGCCGCGACTGGCGCGTCCGCTCGGCGGCCTTCCTCCTCCGCCATTCGTAGCGGTTGACGGCCGACTTGCTGACGCGCTCGGCCCGTTTTTCCTGCGGCCGCTGCGCCGCCCGCTCGTCGAGCAGGGCGTTGGTCCGCTCCGCCGCCTCGGCCTGCGTGACAGCGGGGTCGCGCAACCAGCCGTGGAGCGCCTCGCGGACTTCGCTCGGCAGCCGATCGATGCTGCTGATCCGGGACATCTTCTTTCTCCTTAAAAAGCCGTGTTTCGAAAAAAGGCCGTGTTTCGTGTCTCGTGAAAACCTTAAAACCCGTTTTTCGTTTTCAGTTTTTCGTTTTTCGTGAAAACCTTGGAACTCGTGCTGGCTTGCGCCGCGCTCCTGGTCAAAGGCCGTGGCTCGGGTCTCGGGAAAGCCTGGAAAGCCCCGATTCGTGACCCGCATGGACTGTGCTTTGCCGCCACCCTCTGCTCATGCTATGTCGGCTGCGACGCGAAAAAAAGACTGAAGCCCTTCAGTACCGAGAGGTATCAAATCTCACGTCTCGGGTCTGGAAAAAGCCGTGGCTCGAAAAAAGGCCGTGTTTCGTGTCTCGTGTCTCGTGTCTCGTGTCTCGTGAAAACCTCGGAACTTGCGCTGGCTTGCGCCGCGCACCTGGTCTAAAGCTGTGTTTCTTGTCTCGTGTTTCGTGAAAAACCGTTGGCCTGGCTTGCGGTTTCTCTGCGCGGAAACGCCGGAGGGGCGGTGAACGTTGCTTTCGTTTGCGTGCCGATGGGCATCGAAAATGTCAGGGGCTGCGTGCCGGCCTGCGGAGGGAGCGGAGTGACTGGGGCGGGGCGACTGGAGCGGGGCAGCGGGCCGGGTGGCCGCTGGTTTCACTTGCAGCCCCAGTCCCTGGCAGCCCGTGGTAAACGTCACGCGGGCGGCTTTACGCGCCCCTAACCACGAATCGACACGAATTCACACGAACGGGATCGCCGCCGCCGTCCGCGATGGGCTTCGGTGCGGTTCACCTGACCGGAGCAAGCCTGTAGGGGCAATACGCCGGTGCCGGGATGATGGAGCTACGGCCCACCGTTGATCCTTAACAGTCCGCTGTTACTCCGCCCCAGCGGTTCCCTTTGGCTCCGCCTCCGTGACGCTCAGGCTCCGGTGGATCGTCGCGAGGTCTCGCTCAAGGTCCTCCAGGTCGTATTGGGCAGGCACCTTTCTGGCGCGGGCATAGTCCATCATCTCCCAGACGGACACCCCGGCATCGCTCGCAGCGCGTGCGAGCGTGAGCTTCCCATCGCCGTACAGCCGCACGTAGTGCTCCAATTTCCATTGCCGGATCGCTTGCGAGAGCAGCCGGCGCACCGTGGTCGAGCGATCGGACTGCTCGACATCCTCGATCAGCTCCAATCCACGGACCAACTCCGGAGAGAGCCTGGCGCCCACCATCTGTTCTTTTTTCATCTCTTCGCCTCCCGTGCAAGCCTCAGCATTTCCGTGACGACGGCCGGGGAGAGCCACAGGATTCGACTGAGATCCCGAAGCGTGACCTCCAATTCTCCCATGGAGAGGTCGACACCGATTGAGGGAACGACTCGCCAAATGCCCCACGCGGTGCGGGACCCCGACGGGCGGTTCTACAACCGGGCGGCGTTTTCAGAGGAAGCGAAACTTTTTCGGGCCGCGGCGCCTTACTAATTTTTCCTCCGCCCGCGTGCGGATCGTTCAAGCGGGAAACATCCTGTTTGTCAAGCCGGCTTGACAAACAGGATGTTTCAGGTCAGCTCATCAGAGTGTCGATATCACGGCCCCCGTAAAGGATTCTGAGGAACGTCACCGTATCCGCTCCGACGTGGAACGCGATGGTCACCCTCCTCTCGAAACCGACGACCCGCAGGCCGGGGAATAGATCGTCCCGGCGCATGCCCCGTTCCGGAAAGTTCGCGAACCCCCGGCAATAGGCCTCGATGCGTTCGATATAAGCCATGGCACGATCTCCGTCGGCCTGCTCGGCGATGAACAGGTAAAGTTCCTTGAGATCGTCGCGCGCTTCGGGTGCGAAGACGATCTTATGCATCGCTTCCGGGATTTTTCAGCCGCCCGGCGTGAAGGTCCCGGATTTCACTAAAGACCCGGTCTGCGGAGATTGCGCGACCGGGATCGGCCTGCATGGCGGCCGCAATCGGCACGACTTCATCGCGCAACCAGCGCTCGACGGCGGCGTCGCGTTCCTGCAAGGCGCGCAGGCCGGCGCGGATCACTTCGCTGCAAGTGGCATAGCTGCCGGAGGCGACGAGGTTATCGATATACCTTGCCTGCTCAGCGGGCAGGCTGAATGTTCGTTTATGGGAAGCAGCCATCGTGAAATCCTCAAGGGAAATGGTTTTCCAACATGGTAGGATATTTTCACACCGAATTCCAGCGCCGCCGCCGTCCGCGATGGGCACCGGGGCGGTTCACCTGACCGGAGCAAGCCTGTAGGGGCAATACGCTGATGCAGGCATAGATGACCGCGCGGGAAGAGCCCAGCTCTCGCATCCGGAACCCGGAGCTGGCACGGCGGTTGCGGGAAGCGCTCGACCCCGCGCAGCTTCGGACGTCCGCCGAGCTCGGGATCGAAAGCGACGCGAAAGAAGCCATCGCCTTCGCCATTCTGGCCTGCGAAAGCTTCCACGGACGTCCTGCCAACCTGCCCTCCGCGACGGGGGCCCGCCATCCCTGCGTCCTGGGGAAGGTCTGCCGGTTGCCGGTTCGTGGCCGGAATGGGTAGCAGGCCGTTTGCACGCGGCTTGATGGAAACGCCTCGGGAACGTGTGACGCGCGAGCGAGCGGACGTGTAAAGACCCGCTACTTGGGGTAAGAGAAAGAATCGGGGACAGGAAGTACTTGGAAAAGGCCGTAGAAATCTACGAGAGTGCTCTGAACGAAACGGCCCCCGATAGGCCGAACGACGCTTGGGCAATCAACATGGGGACTACTTGGGCGAGGGCCCAGCGAGGCTTGGTGCGAGCAAAAGAACTGCTTGAGCGTTGCCAACCCGTGAGTATTCCGCAGTAGAAACACCGGGACCGTTGGCTGCGATATGGAGGTACACTCTGAACATCAAGTCGTAGCCCCAACAGAGTGCGTAGCCGACAGCCGGTTCTGATAGTTCCGGGTGAAGGCTTGGAGATGGATTCCAGAAAACAGGTAACGCTCGCTGTCTGAGCCCGCACTGTGGAGTTGTTGACTCTCGAGAAATTCCAAGCATCGAGGCATTGAGTCTCTGGGAACACGAGCTTGTTGGCACCGCAGTCGAGAGCCTCATCATATTCGCCTAAACGTGTCTGGGACGCGACTGCCAGCATGCAGTTGACACTATAGGTCGCCCACAGGATCCGCCGAGTCCGCTGGCACATCGCCGATCAGATGACGGAGGGCAGACACGAACGAGTCAAAGGACGACGGTGTGTCTACTGATACGCCAGTTTCTCGATCGAAGAGGTCGAAGGTCTTGGCAACATACTTCGCCGCTCGATACACGTAGTCGATGTCTGGTTTGAGATCGGGATCTTCAGGCACACGATGAAACTGGTGTAGAGGGTTCCGACACCGACGGAGGTTGTAGTCGGCAATATGAGTCCACATGTTGTGGACTGCTGTGCTGAGTGGCGTGTAGGCCATGCGATAAAAATCAAGACATCCGGCCTCCTCGGCCATTTGCCTAGTGCTTCGTTCGGACCAGGTTCCTACAGACACCTCCGTGAGGTACTCAAAGCGTTGGGCATTCAACTTTTCCGTGATAGCCTTCACAATTGTGTTCTCTGCTGGTTCCTTTTCGCCCTTCTCGGCGAGAGCCGCCTTGAAATGTTCCAACCATAGCTTCCGCTGGCCAAGGCCGTATTTGACGTAGCTGTCCGTCCTGTTCTCAGGATCCCGAAGGATCCACGAGAGTGTTATGTAGGCATCGGTCATAGCCCGCAGTATGAGTGGCGCCACGTGTCCGTTCCAGGCTGACGGTGCCTGCGCCAACTGCGTAGCCAAAGTGACCTGCCTCGCCATCAAGCCGCCGATTACCTCATGCAGATAGGGCTTGGTCAGATCAAGGTCCCAGGCGTCCCACCGGGCATGGAGTTCCGCTCGGAGGCCCCGGACAAGGTCGTCCGAGACGGCCATGACATCCTTGAGATCAATGCCCTCGTCTGTCATCCAGTCACCGTCTCGAACATGCAATCGTCCAGCTCGAGGCCGCGTCTCCAGAAGTAAGACACCCAAACTGCTGAATCGTCGGTTTTGAATTGTTCGTAGAACATCGAAACTGTTGCCCTTGCCCCGCTGGCAACGTGGTGCGACTCCTCTGTATTCGGAAATTCCTCGATAGCGGAAAAGTTCGCCAAAGCGAGGTCCTTGGAAACCTTCAGCATGCCGCTGCAGAAAGCAATGTAAACCGCGGTCGCCTGTTCAAAGGTTGACGGAGTGTCCCATCTGTCAAAGATCGTGACCAGGACGTCTTTGAACTTCTCCAACGAGTCATCCTCGGACTCTGGGGGGTTATCAAACAGGAATCGTAGCGGGCATTCTGGATAAAACGTCAATAGCGGCGATAAAGCGGTGCGTATCTCTTGTACAGCGCCGTCTTTCCCCAATTTGGCGACGACAGCCTCCTGCTCGGAAACGCTCAGCTTCGCGTAAGCGCTCGCCAATGCAAACCACGAAGTGGGCTTCGATCTCCGTGCGTCGACCGCCGCGAGCGCTAACCGCCGCGCCAGATCGACGCCCCTTTCGCGGCCATGTCGATCACTCAAGAGCGCCAGCCATAAGAGTTCGGGAACGAGGTCGTTAACCCATCGAACTTCACCGAGTTGTCCGAGTTTAGCAACGAAGGGAGGTATGAACTTCTTACCGACCTTCTTGTGATCAGCGAGCACCTTCGGTGTTTTCTTTCTTGCTGTAGACATGCCGGTGCTAGGAACAGCTGACTCTCAAGAAGTTACGGTATCACGTCGCTCATCTCGGGCGAGTCAATAGGCCGCAGAGACCGATAGCCGAATCTGGGGCGGCCTCCCGAAACACGTGGGACGTCAGACTGTTCTCCGTGAGGATCATCGCGGTATTTTGCCACTACGAAACTCATTCACGTGGTGTTCGAACGTCGAGTGCGGAATTTCCGCGAAATCAAAGACCACAAACAGCTGCCTGCATATTTGTTCGACAAGCCGAACGACATCTTCCTCGATTTCCTGAATTGAAACTTCAATTTGAGTCGAAACGTCGTTTTCTGACAAACATCGTCGGGGAAGAGAGAGACCAGGGAACGCCGGCGAGGACTCAAGCACCCTTCCTTTCAAGCCCGAATGCCTTACCCGCATGCTGATGCGATCTAATGAGCCAAGCCCGAGCTGTTTATACAGCCCGGCACAATGTAGAAAGGCTTCCGTTACACGCGCAAATCTGGTGGTGATGAAGATTTTTTGTTTCGACACTGTATCTTCAAAAAGCGACAAGAGCGTGTAAAAATCGCCATTCTCTCTTAGTACCCAGTAGTCGTACCGGTTGGGTAAATTGTCACTACTTGGGACGTTCGCCACGATGCAGTCGGCCCTGGCCATTGGCCTGAGGGATGGAACTTGGTCCAAAACCACTCCTATTGGCCATCCAAAAGTCTGTATCTGCGACGCATGTACGGCATTGAGAAGTTCGGTTTGACTCTTCGCAAGATTGCTTAGCGGCGAGTATGAGACTTCCATAGACGCGGCAAGGACGGCTAGATTCAAGCCATTCTGTGCCTCCATCTTGTGAGGGTTTAGCCACTGATCATCAAAAACCGGCCCTCCTGTCCCGACGGTAGAAAGTAAGTTTTGTCGGTTCTTAATCTTCCGTTCCAGTCGCTGACGGAAGCCGTCAATGTCGTTGGGATCCCAGAAGAGCACGTCATATCCAGCCAAGTCGAAATGAACTCTGGCATCTGAGTCGTCGTCGGGTGCGTGGTCTGCGCGGGCGGTGAGGATGAGGTTCCTGAACTTGTCGAGCCCCATTGCGTAACCGACCTCCAGATAACAATTCGGGCGTTCGTTCGTGAGATCCGCCACGATGATGTCAGCCTCACGGATAAAACGCACGATCTCGCTCTTAAGGAGCTCCCCTTCGTTGTGTTTGTCCACTCTCTTGGGATCCAACCCGCAGGCACGAGCAGCCGGAACAACTGCGGTGTCGTGCATTTGGTCAAGATGCGGATCTCCGATCTGCATGATGACGAATGCTATTGGGGATCGGGAATCAACGTCGCTCATCAGTTGCCTTGTATCAGTTTATCGGAACTTACCGACACCCCGGCGTTCCAACGATCATGACCACAGGATGTCAGGTTTATCGAGCGATTCATCAATAGAGGAGCGACCCCGATATCAGCGTCTCCGCGCTGAGCAGATCATATTTCGTACACCTTCAACACTTCGTCGCCGTAGTGGTTGATGACCTTCACGGCGAACTTGCCGGTTTCGGGCTTGTCGAACGGCCGGCTCACGGTGCTGTAGAGGCTGCTCCAGGCGGCTTCGTCGATCTCCGCCCGCAGCGTCCGCTTGAGCTTGTCATACGGTTCGCCGGCCCCGGTGAAGTAGGCGTGGCGCACGAAGAAGCTCTCGCCGTTGTAATTACTGTCGATGAACCAGCAGGCGATGTCGTCGGTGGCGGCGCTGCGGATCTGGCCGGTGGTCGGGTCGTACACGTCCACGCCCTTGATCTCGACCGTGATCCGCCCGTTCTTTTGCGTGTTGATCACTATGTCCGGCTCGCCGAAGACCATGAACAGGTTTCCCGCGCCGGTCTTCTTGAGCAGTTCGTCGCCCATCACCAGGTCTGGGTTCATCTTGGCGGGAAGCACGGTCAGGTTGCCGTAGCGCTTTGCTTCTTCGGCAACATGCGGGTCGAAGGCGAAGCCGCAGACCACCAGCATGTCGAAGCCGACGCCCTGCACCGCTTCCTTGGCGGCTTCCTTCACCTGGTGAGGACCGACCGTGCCGTGCTCGGGGCCAATGGAGACCACCACACGGCGGGTATTTCCCTCGCTGTCGGTGTATTCGCCCGCAGCGTGCAGCCACGCTCCGGCGTACGGATCGAGGCGGTCGAACCTGAGCCGTTCCGCTTTGCGGGTGTTCTGCACGCCCGCCTTCTTGAGGTTGTCCAGGATCATGGCGGCGAAGTCCTGCTGCTTGCGGCCTTCCTGCTCGCTGACCGCGCCATCCTGATTCTCGTCGGCCGTAGAGAGCACACGGTGAGGCGAGAGGCTTTCCACCGAGAACGGCCCGCAAACCCGGACTCGCTTGTTGTCCTCGTAAGGTTTGTCGTAAAGCGTTTCGGTGTCGGCATGGCGGGCGATGGCGGCGTCGATCTCCTTCTGTCTGGAGATACGCTTTTCCCACCACCGGGAGTGGAGCAGCTTGGCCTCCTTGGGCCAATCGTTCTCAGCGGCACGGGGGATTTCCCACTCCTCCCAGGACATGCCGAGCGCACTGTTCAATTTCTTACGCAACGGCTCCAGTGTTTCCTGGTGCTTCTCCCAGATGATGTCGATCTCGGCATTGTTGGCAATCGATTTCAGCGTGATATGCGGTACGCGCTTGTAGACGAATCCCTTACGGATGTCGCCTTCGGTCTTGTATTCAGGCGGCGTCTTGCCAGTGAGTTCGGATTCCTTCCTGATGCCTTCGGGTGAGTCGGCCAAATGGTAATAGGGATACCTAGCAGCCATCAGGCGGGTGCGGGCTAGCGCCAACGCGACGCGGCTGGTGTCGCAGGTGATCCAGCGGCGCCCCCACTGCTCGCCGACATAGGCGGTAGTGCCGCTGCCGCAGGTTGGGTCTAGGACGAGATCGCCCGGGTCCGTGGTCATTAGGAGACAGCGTTGGACGACCTTAGAGGCGGTTTGAACTACATACCACTTCTCGTCACCAAAGTTAGACAACGCTACATCGGGCCAAGTATTGCCAACATACATTACCGAAAAATCGTCATGGTATCTCTTGAATCTAATTGAATTCCTCGTGGCGACTATCCTGTCGGCAAAAGATAGTCTGTTCATTCCCTGAGTACTTGTAGACCAATATCTTTGCCCAGGATTGAATATTCTTCCCTGAAACCGGAATTCAGGTGACTCATAGAAATGTGATGATGTAAGATCATTTGTTACAACTTCGGTGGAGTATTCTTTTTTCGGATAAAATGGAGCTCTAAATTTTGCTTGCCTGCGATTCTTACCAAACCAAATCAAGTAATCAGTAACTGAGGATAGAAAGTCATCCGGCTGCGGACTTCGTTTTGTAAATGAGATTAAATTAATAAAATTCTCTTCCCCAAAGACCTCATCCATCAACGCACGCACGCGGTGAACATTCTCATCGCCAATCTGCACGAAGATGCTTCCCGTCTCGGTGAGTAAATCACGGGCCACAACCAGCCGATCGCGGAGATAGGCCAGATAGGAGTGGATACCCAGCTTCCAGGTATCGCGGAAGGCGCGCACCTGCTCGGGCTGGCGGGTGGCGTCCCCGGCCTTGCCGTCTTTCACGTCGCGCTTGCGGGTGCTCACCTGCCAGTTTGAGCCGAACTTGATGCCGTAGGGCGGGTCGAGGTAGATGGCCTGCACCTTGCCCTTGAGTCCTTCCTTCTCGGCCAGCGAGGTCATCACGAGCAGCGAATCGCCCAGGATGAGGCGGTTGGCCCAGGGTTTCCGGCGGTCGTCCTTCTGGCTGTAGAAGTCGATCTTCTTCTCGAAGTCGTCCTCGAGGCCGTTGAAGTCTGCGAAGAGGTTGGTCTGGCCGCCGCCGGTCTTCACAGTGCGAGGCAGCGCGTCGATGATGGCCTGCGGGTGAATCTTCTCCTGGATGTAGACCGGGACCACGGGAACGGCGAGGTCTTCGCGGTCCTGCTCGTCCTTGCCCTTCCAGACCAGTTGCGGATCGAGCGAGGGATCGCGCGGATAGAGCATCGCCCTGGGGGTGAGCTCCTCATCGGCCACAAAGTCGCGCAGCTCCTCGGTGGGAATGTTGGCGCGCTTGTCCTTGTGGCGGATGGATTCGACTTTCTTCGGAACGTTCTTTTTCTTAGCCATGAGCGACTTCCCTTGTTGGCTCTACGCGTAGCTGTTGCAGAAAGCCGCGGATGAGATTCTGCGCGTCCCACGGGTCAACGATTTCGACGAACGCCCAGCGACCGAAACCGCCGTGATTGTTGACAGACGGCACCCACAGCGTGCGAGCCGTGGCGACCTTGGCGGCCTTGTCTTTCTTCTGCTCGCCGGTGACCTCGACGATGAGGTTCAAGAGATCATCCGGGCCGCTGCCGTCGTCGATGCAGGCGATGAAGTCGGGGATGTAGTTCTTCTCCTCGCCGTTCAGCGTGTAGGGGATGGCGAAGCCGAGGTTGTGATTCTTGACGTAGCGGATGACCTCAGGCATGTTTTCGAGGGCTTCGGCCATTTTCTGCTCCCAAGAGCCGGTATCGGCGACGACATGGGAGACGTGGCACCTGTCGGCGCGGGTCGCGTAGACGGGCCGGGTGGTGTCGAAATCCACGTAACGGGTAGAGCCGATTGTGTCATACGGGTGCGGGATCGGCTTAAGCGCCGCCTTGCCGTCCGTCGAGGCGACGATGGCCTTGTAGATGCGGTCCGTTGCGTCATTCGCGAACTCGATCAGCAGCAGCAGTTGCGGGAAGGTGTTGTCCTTGAGCGTGACGCATTCGGCGAGCCAGCGTTTGGCGATCCCGAGCAGTTGCGGGAAAAGCCAAGGCTTGTCGTTGCCGTCGTCGTCGCGGAAATATGTATCCAGGGTGAGCCTGGCGAGAAGGAAGGCGACCTCGTTGGGCCGGCGGCGCTTGAGATCGTCGAGGGTGTGGATGCTGGATTCGCCGACGATGGGCGCGTTCTCGGTCCTGGTGGGGATATCGGCAGTGGAAAGCGCGATTCCGGATTCGTTGGTGAAGGTTGCGGTGAGCCGTTCGCCGGCCAGATCGTAGCGGTAGCCGAGTAATCGCGGAAACGTGATCTCGCAGTCGATGCGGTTTTCCAGGGCGCGGACGCGGGTGGGAATCGGTCCGGGCGGGGGATCTATGGTTGCGCCGCTGCACGGGATGAAGGAAAACGGAACGCCGTAAACTTCCGCGTATTCGGGGTTGAAACGTCCCTTCGCATTGACGGCATAACTCATCCGGCGCAGGCCGCGGCCGACCACCTGCTCGCAGAGAAGTTGCGTGCCGAAGGCGCGCACGCCCAGCACATGGGTAACGGTATTGGCATCCCAGCCCTCGGTGAGCATCGAGACGCTGACCACGCACTTGACGTGCTCGCCGAGCTTGCCGGCCTTGCCCACGGTGTTCATGACCTCGCGGAGCAGGTCTTCGTCGGTCAGGTTTTCCGCGTCGCGTCCGGGGAAGCGTGATCTGTATTCGGCCTTGAATTCTTCGATCTCCCGGGCGGCGATCTTCTTGAAGTCTTTGCTCATCGATTCGCCGGATTCGAGCTGCTGGCTGTCCACCAGGATCGTGTTCGGGCGGTGCAGCCAGCCGCCATTGCCGTCGTCGTTGCGGAAGATGGACAGTTGCCCGGCCTGGACTATGGTCTCTTCGCCGATCCGCTTTTCCCAGCCGGCGATATAGTCGAAGACGAGCTTGGAGACGTTGGTGTTATTGCAGACGACGATGAACACCGGCGGCGTGATGCCGCGTGCGCGGGCCTCGGCGTTTTGCTCCCACCGGCGGTAATACTTCTCGTAGTTGCCGTAGAGACTGTGCAGCGCACCTTGCAGTTCGACGGGCAGTTTCGGTTCGCCCCCCAACTTTTCGGTCTTGCGGCCTTTTCGGGGTAGACCCTCGCGGATGCGGAGCCACAGGTCACGGTAGGTGGGCTGCTCGCCGGTCATGGAGTCGTCGGCCACCGGCACGCGGGGCACTTTGACGACGCCGGCCTCGATGGCGTCGATCAGCGAAAAATCCGAGACCACCCACGGGAAAAGCGTGGCTTCGGGCCAGCCCGAACCGCGCAGAAAGAACGGAGTGGCCGAAAGGTCGTAAATGGCCTTCACTCCGATCTTGGCCTTCACGGCCTCCAGGCCGGAAATCCAGACGCGAGCCTCTTCGTTGCGTTGTTTAGCTTCAACGCGGTCATCGCCTTTGAGCTTTTCATCTTCGCTGTCGGGTCTGCGGCGATAGCAGTGATGGGCCTCGTCGTTGAGGACGATGATGTTCTTCTTGGTCCTCAACTCGCGGCAGACGCGCCGCACCATCTGGCCGGGGGTCTCGGTGAACGGACTTGACTGCCCGTCGGCGAGAATCGACTTCGTGACCTTGCCGGCGGTAACCCTCTCGCGAAGTTGGAAGGCGTGGTAGTTGGTGATGACGATCTTGGCTTGCGTGAGCTGGTCACGCAGTTGTGCCGGCACGATATCGCGCTGGCGGTAATAGTTTTCCGGGTCGTTGGGCAACAGCACGCGCAGCCGGTCGCGGATGGTGATGCCGGGCGTGACGATCAGGAAGGTATCGGAGAAACGGGCGTCCTGCGGGTTGGCGCGCTTGTTGAGGGTATGCCAGGCGATGAGCATGGCCATGACGACGGTCTTGCCCGAGCCGGTCGCCATCTTGAACGCCGTGCGCGGCAGACCGGGGTTGGATGAGTCGTTTCCCCGTCGGATCTCGTTCTCGATCCATGCATCGCCGTATTTCTTTGCGACCTCCGTAATGTAGATGGCGGTTTCAAGGGCTTCGTTCTGGCAGAAGAACAGTTTCTTCTCGCGGCCGGGATCGGTCCACCAGGCGATCAAGCGCGCGGTAGTCGGCGTCACGCCAACGTAGCCGCCCTGGCGCCACATTGCGACGCGGCGGCGGATTTCGTTGACGAGCTTGTTTTCCTCGATACGGTCTTTCGTCCATTCCGTGTCGATCTGAAGCTGTTTGGACCCCTTCTTCTTCGGCCTGGCGATGGGCACGAAATACGAACTGGTCCGGCGGCCGTCGACGATCTCGTCGGTGATGCCCTCCTCGGTAAACCTGAAATGGCGGGTCGGCTCGTCGAAAGGCGAGTTGATGATCGGGTTCTCTATGACAACTTGCCTCATAGCGACATGCTCCCGGAGTGCGTACGCTCTTGCAAGGCTCCGAGTCGGTCAATCCCATGATATCGGGGGAACGAGACGAGGGTCGAATCGTCTTCCCGCGGTTGCAGGTCCGCCAGCCAGGGCAGTCTTTCGGAAAAGGCCGTGTTTCGTGATTCGTGGCTCGTGATTCGTGAAAACCTTAAAGGTCGTGTTGCGGACGCTCCCGGCTTGTCGTGACGGCGCTGTCATGGGTGCCGACTGGCCATTTGACCCAAATACTACAACCTCGCCATTCGCACGATCATCGGCGGCAAGAGACTCTCCATAACAGAGCTGACATACACGCTTGAGAGGAAGAGCACTCCAACCCTTAGGGATCTCACCCAGCCAATCGACACCGGAGTCCCTGTACTCCGGCTAGCGGTGGAAGCGCCGCGGCCGGGCCTGCTCGATCTTGTCGTCCGCCTCCGTCACGATCCTTCGTCCCCCGTCCGAGCCTGGATCCCCGTTCGCCACGGCCCGCCGGCGGGCCAGGCCTGCGTGAACGGACTGTCTTCAATAATGCTGTCGCAGACCGGCCCCAGGAAGCGCCGCAGCTCCTCGCCGGCGTCCACGAGCCGGGCCGGGCCATCGGTCTCCGTCCCGATCTGCCGCCGCAGTTCCCGCCAGCGCCGGGCTCGCGGGGCGTCCTCGTAGTAGGCGGGCAGCAGCGCCGCCGGCCTCTCGCCCGCGAAAGCCGTCCCTCTTCGGCGGAAGGTCTCGGCGACCGTGGTTCGCAAGGTCTCGCCGTCAAAGACGAAGCGGCGCGCGAGGCAGGCGATGTCCCAGAGGTCTTTCACGCGGGAGTTGACCGCACCCAGATGCACCATCGCCTCGAGCTTCTCGGCGATGAGCGTCTCGCGCGGGTAGGTCCAGAGGCGCGGGGCCGGCAGGTCGAGCAGCGTGGGGTAGTCCCGCTCCTCGCGCTCGGGGGTGATGACGTCGCCAAAGCCGACGTCGACCTGGAGGGCGAGCCGGGCCCGGCCCAGGCTGCCCTTGATCCGCGCCCGCAGGCCGCCGTAGGGCTGCTCGTCGCGGATGTCGTCGATCCGGATCGAGGCCGGGTCGAAGACGACACCGTCCTCGGGACAGGGGATTCCGCAGACGGCCGCCAGGGCGGTGCGCAGCGCGGCAGGGTCTTCTGGCCCTGCGGCAAGGAAGTCGACGTCGCGGGTCGGCCGCAACTCCTGCCCGGTCCACACCCGGAAAAGCGTTGCGCCCTTCAGGGTGAAGCGGTCCACCTCGCCCGAGACAGCGAGGCGGTAGAGGAAGCGCTCGGCCGCGTAGCGCTGGAGCACGAGATTGTAGTCCACTTCCCGCTCGCGGGCGAGGTTCAGCAGGCGCCGACGAACGGAGGCGGCGGCGTCGCGAGTCTCGCGCGGCGGGCTCATCGTGACAGCACCTCCAGGGCCGGGCCGACGAGAGACCTCGCGCGGCAGACCTCGGCGGCGCGCCAGATCTCGCCAGGGCTCGCCCGGCGCTCCCGCAGGGCGTCGCGCAGCGCCTCGATCGCGGCGTCCTTTCCGACCAGCCGGCGGAAGCGGAAGCAGTCGACAACGGTGCGGGCCGGGCTCGTGACGCGGGCGGGAACCCCCTCGAAGGCCGCTGCTCCGACCCCGTAGCGGAGCGCCGCTCCGGAGAAGCGGACCACCTTGACCGGCAGCCCGCGAAGGCGGGGCGTGCGGGCCTTGTGCGGGATGGCGATCCAGACCTCTGGTGGAAGCTGCGTGCCAAGGCCGTGGACGTTCAGGGCGGACAGCAGGCAGACGATCGCGTCCGGCACGCGTGCGCAGACGGCGGCCAGGGTGTAGTGCTCGGTCGGCTCGGCGCCAGCGAAGCGGTAGAGGCCACGCGCGACGCGCTCGACGGCTCCATCGTCCAGCAGGCGCCGCAGCCGGCGGGAATCGACGCCCAGCTCGGCGGCCTCGCGCGAGCGGAAGAAGCTCTTCGCGCCTAGTCCGGCCAAGCCGGAGGCGTCCGGCGGAGACGAATGCCTGAAAACGTCGGCAGATGTTTCTGATTGTGTGCGATTCAGATCAGGCACTCCATGCAGTGTAACCTTGTTCCCTGGCCGCTGCAAAGGGCCGTGAAGCCGAATCACGGCCTTTTCAGCCCACCACCTCCCGCAGCAGGGCCACGATTTCTTTCTCGACCTGCTGGATGCCGGCTTCGATCTCCTCGCGCGCGAAGAACGGGTCAAGGGCCGTGATTCGCGTGACGGCAGCAATCGTAGGGGCCGTGATGCCAGGGCGGCTGGCGGCTTGGGTGGAACCGCTGTGGTATACTTACGGTGTAACGTAAAGGGAAAAGAAGAAAAAAGGAGTCGAAGGACGTACGGCCATGCCCTTAGAGTTGCAGGCGAAGAAGGAGATTATCGCCACGTATCGAACCCACAAGGCCGACGTGGGCTCGACCGAAGTGCAGGTTGCCATCCTGACCACGAGGATCAAGGGGCTGACCGAGCACCTCAAGGGACATCACAAGGATTTCTCTTCCCGGCGAGGCCTGCTGACGATGGTGAGCCGCCGCCGCCGATTGCTGCGGTACCTCCGCAACACCAGTCCCGGGCGATACCGGAAGCTCGTCAAGAGTCTGGGTCTGCGCGGCTAGGCCGTTCGTCGTGTCCGGGATGAACCCGTTCACGAAAACCGATCCCCATCCAGTTGTCGGCGAACTGACGGTTCGCAGCCGAGTGCATTGACTCGGCCGAACGCCGGTCCCGCGCCTGGCGGCGCCTTCGGGCGTCACCGAGAATCTTTCCTTCGCATCTCCTCCGCGCCCGGACAACGCCGGGGCTTGCTTCTGGTTCCCTCCCATTCTTCAACCAAGACGAGCAGGAACGCGGCCGCGTTGTTGCGGCGGCGCCAACGACCTGCTCCTGAAAGAACAACATGAAACAAACAGTAGAGATCGAGCTCGGCTCTCGAACGATCGAGCTCGAAACCGGCCGTCTGGCGAAACAAGCCGGCGGCGCGGTCATTGTGCGCTGCGGCGATTCGACCGTATTGGTCACGGCGACCGCGGCCGACCATCCCCGCGAGGGCATCGACTTTTTCCCGCTCACGGTCGACTACCGTGAATACACCTATGCCGCGGGCAGAATCCCCGGCGGCTACATCAAACGCGAAGGACGTCCTTCAGAAAAGGAAGTCCTCACCAGCCGGCTCATCGACCGTCCGATCCGGCCGTTGTTCGCCGAGGGCTTCCGCAACGAAACGCAGGTAATCGCGTTCGTACAATCGGCGGACCCCGATTTCGACCCGAGCATGCTGGCGATGGTGGGAGCCTCCGCCGCGCTGACGATATCCGACATCCCGTTCCTGTATGCGATCGGCGCGGTGCGCGTCGGGCGGGCGGCAGGCGAGTGGGTCCTCAACCCGAGCTACCAGCAGCTCGACGAGGGCGACTTGAACATCGTCGTCGCGGCCGCGGACGAGGGCCTCGTGATGGTCGAGTCGAGCGCCTCGGAAGTGAGTGAAGCCGACATGGTCGAGGCCATGCGAGTGGGCCACGAAGGCTGCCGCAAGATCATTCAGGGCGTGCGGGAGCTGGCAGCCAAAGCCGGCAAGCCGAAACGAAGCGTCGAGCCTCCGGCGTTTGACGAACAGGCCTTCCAGGCCTTCTCGGACAAGTGGAGCGCGCGGATGACCGAAGCGCTCGATACGAGCCAGGCCGGCAAACTCGACAGTCAAGCCAGGGTCAACACCCTGAAGAAAGAGGCTGTCGAAGAGCAGGGCGACGACGATGACCAGGCCGCCCAAGCCGGCAAGTTTTTCAACCGCCTGAAGGAATCGCTGTTCCGCCAATCGATTTTCGAAAAGAAACGACGGCCCGACGGGCGCGCTTTCGACGAGATCCGCGAACTCACCTGCGAAGTCTCCGAACTACCGCGCGCGCATGGTTCGGCCGTCTTCACGCGGGGCGAGACGCAAGCGCTCGCATCGGTGACCCTGGGCACCCGGGACGAGGGCCAGCGGCAGGAGAGGCTCGAAGACCCCGATACCCAGAAGAGCTTCATGGTGCACTACAACTTTCCGCCGTTCAGCGTCGGCGAGGTGTCGTTCCTGCGCGGCGCGGGCCGCCGCGAGATCGGTCACGGCATGCTGGCCGAGCGCTCGCTTTCGGCCGTGATCCCCAACGAAGAGGACTTTCCCTACACGATACGGATCGTCAGCGACATCCTCGAATCGAACGGTTCGAGCTCGATGGCGACCGTCTGCGGCGGAACGCTGGCGATGATGGACGCCGGGGTGCCGATCAAAGCGCCCGTGGCGGGCATCGCGATGGGGCTAGTGACCGGCGGCAACGGGGACGCGGCGATTCTCACCGACATCGCCGGCGCCGAGGACCACTACGGCGACATGGATTTCAAGGTCGCCGGCACCCGGGACGGCATTACGGCGCTGCAGATGGACATCAAGCAGCCCAACGTCAGCCTGGAGGTGCTCGAAACGGCGCTCGATCAAGCCAAGCGGGCGCGATTCGAGATCCTCGACGCGATACAGGCGGCCATTCCCGAACCGCGCAGCAACATCTCACGCCATGCGCCGCGCATCTACACCTTGCACATTCCGACCGCCAAGATTCGAGACGTGATCGGACCGGGCGGCAAGATGATCAAGAGCATCGTGATGGAGTCGGGCGCGAAGATCGACGTCCATGACGACGGCACGGTGCAGATCGCGTCGAGCGACGAGCAGGCCGCGAACAAGGCGATCCAGATGATCAAGGACCTGACGGCCTCGGCCGAGGTCAGCAAGACCTATCTGGGCACCGTGACGCGCATCGTGGACTTCGGCGCGTTCGTCGAGATTTTCCCCGGCACGGAGGGCCTGCTGCACATCAGCGAGATCGCCGAGCACCGCATTCGCAGCGTCAAGGACGAGCTGAAGCAGGGCGACCAGATTCTGGTGAAATGCCTGGCCCTGGACGGTAATAAAATCAAGCTGAGCCGCAAGGCCGTGCTGCGCGAACAGCGTGAAAAGCGCAAGGTCGCGAAACAGGCCGAATAGGGTCAATACCGTTTTTCAC
>MKWU01004266.1_pt1 | contig 17224 bp, 19 predicted proteins | sample 809101 | NCBI WGS metagenome assembly MKWU01 (sample SAMN05860141, study PRJNA318959) | sponge metagenome | host: Aplysina aerophoba | place: Slovenia: Piran, Adriatic Sea, Gulf of Piran | collected 2013-05-07 | reverse complement strand
ACACAGGGAACCGAAGTAGACGATGAATAATATCCTCGAAAACATCGTAACACAAATCGGGGCGGCACATCTGATTGTCAGTAAAAACGCGCTGACCCGAGAGAATTGTCGCGCGGATTTGACAGGTCTCCCGACGGATAAGGTTGTCGTAGATATGGATGCAGTTTTTCCGAGTGGCCAGCGTGGTCAAAAACAGTGTGATTACGTTATCTTCTTCCTGAATACGTCTGAAGATACCTGCTTCGCGGTGCCGATAGAACTCAAACGTGGCACGATCAAAGGGGCTAGGGCACAGTTGCAACAGGGTGCCGACTTTGCGGCTCGCTATGTGCCGAGGGGTTGCAGAACCATCTGTGTGCCGATCCTTTTTCACAAAGGTCTTTCGACATTCGCGCACAGGGCCCTCCAAAAACGCAAGGTCCGTTTCCGCGGTGCGAACATGACGGTGGAGACAACACGCTGCGGTGCCAATAGGAATCTGGCCGCGGTTTTGCCGCAATCGAGTCTCCGCTAGCACTTTCGGGGACTTCAACGGTACGAACGGGCGAATGACTCTCAAGAAAGCAAAAGTGAACATATTGCAAAATTCCTGGTGAACATTTGCCTAACATCTAATACTGATATAGATGAAGTTGACATGGGTAAACATCCTTTTAAGTTTGGTATTTTCACCTATAACTTTAGGATATTTACCCTATTTAGTCAACTGATATTTATCAAATCTATCAAGGAATCAGTAATAATCAATGGATCGTAGGTATAGCAATATGAAAATGCGATTGTTTTGAAAAAGTTTCTTGATTTTTAGCGCATGAGATGGCATCCTAATAGTTCATAGAAGAACAACTTTCGGTGAACATTAGGAGGACATCTCATGCGTCATAAGATTATCAAATCTACACTCTTTTTTCAAGACCTATTTTCTTCTTACTTTCGGCGGATAAGGCAGCGAACCGTTGAGACGCTACTTCTGCTCGGCATTTGCCACTTCTTTGGGCTTTACAACCCGAATCAAGTCGCCGATGCCTTGAAGCTTCCTAAAGCACGTCTTTATCGCAATCTTGGTTCTCTGAGTCTTTATCACTCGAAATGTTTGAATCTGCGACTCGGATGTGCGATGGCAGTCGATTTCATCAAAGACACTGAAAGTAAGAGTGCTTCAACGAAATCACGGCGGTGTATCACTGTCAGTGTCGATGATAGCAATCTCCCTCGGGACGCAGAAACAATCGCTTATTGTTCAAAGTATTACTCGAAAGAACATAATGCCCCGATTTGGTGTCAGAACATCTTAGGCATCACCGTGAAGATTGGAGACATTGTGCTGCCATTAGACATGCGTCTCGTCAGTAAACAAGGACGTGGCAACACAGATAAACCGACGCTCGTTATCACAATGCTCAAAGAAGTCTTAGCGTTCTTTGATGCCCACGGCATAGACCTGAGAAAGTATCCGATCACCTTCGACTCATGGTATGCGAGCCGGAAACTTAGAGATGCCTTATCAGCGTTAGGGTTTACCTCTACATTGATTCACGGAAAAAACAACTTCGTCATGACCATCGGTGGCAAAAAGGCGAAACTTTCGGTTCATAAAAGACGCATCGAACTAACTGAAGACCCATGGGGGTGCGATAAACCCGTCTATCGTGCCAAGGCAATCAGTCCAACATTTGGCGAATGTATCGTCATCTTCTTTCGCGATCGGGGCAAGATACGAACACTCTTAGTCTTTGGAAAACCCTTACGCGCTTCTGAAGCGATGCGGATTTGGTCTCAACACCATGGCATTGAACAGTTTTGGCGGTATTTGAAATCCAACCTCCACGTCTCTGCTATGAGTCTACAAAGCAGACAAGGCGCCTATGTCAGTCTTGGTATAAAAGTCATGAGCTACCTCATGTTGCTCCAAATCAGTATTTCAGAGAGACGCACATTCCATCAAATACAACTTCAACTCACTGGGGAAAGACAGACACTTACAGACTTCATAACGCATTTTCATACAATAACACCGAAAGAACCTTGATAATCACTGCTTTACAACAACTTTTGAGAAATATCAGGTCAATTATTTTTGGTGAAGGTATTGAATAAGCGGTAGCACTTCACTTTTAATCGAACCTTTTTGGGATTGAAACTGAAAAAAATCACGCCATCGCGTACCGACTGCTTGTTTCCTTCTAATCGAACCTTTTTGGGATTGAAATTGTAAAGGAGTAAATCATAATGCAATACCATCTCAGTATCATATCCTGCGACAGGATAGAATTAATCCTTGACGGGAGTAAAACAATATTTTACTGGTCCGACCCAAAGCGAGTCCGACCCTACGGCAAGGTCAATACAGATGACATCATTTATATCCAAGCAACGAAAAAGACTGGAGGTAAGGTAAGAGGTAAGTTTACGGCTTCTAAAGTCGAAACCTTTGATAACCTAACACCAGCAACGATAGATGATATTTTTGCAAGGTATGGTCAGCAGATGTTTGGCAGCCGTTTCTCTGATTCAGACTTCGTAAACCAGGAATTGAATAGATGGCGTGATTCAAAATACGCAACACTCATCCATATCACAAACACATGTCGTTTCCCTAACCCGCAAACTCGCCCGTTCGATAAACCAGGACCCCGAACAACATGGATGGTTTTAGATCAATGCCAAGTCCAAACAATGAGGGAATTGGACGGATGTTAGAGAGAACAGATTTACTCTTAGTGATATACTGCTTCACCACCCGTAGTATCAAATTCAAAAGCGTCCCACCATTGGCTTTCAAATACTCCTGAACGTCCGGATCCGCTTCTCATCGCACGCGTTTGGGATTGAAACTTTAAACCGCACGTCACTGTCAAATTCTGTTCATCGAGAACCCCCCAGGGCGATTTAGTTTTCGGTTTTGATTTTGGTTTCCATTTATAAATGTTAACGTTTTTTCCGAAGATCGCGAGTACAGCTCGCTCCTACAGGGGAATTATATTCATATAAGTAAAGTAAATGTTTAAAACTAAATGCCCCTGCATTTGAATTCCTTTTCGATGTTACAGTGTGTCCGTAAACCGAATCGGAACCTTTCACCTTCCAATGGTTCTTTTCCCAAGCGCAGGAATTCTGTCCAACCGCCGAAAGCTAATTCTACGAAGTTCAAAGGATTGTATTCTCCATAAAGTGTGAAATTTAGGCGAGGATCATTTTCGATAGTAATGTCGCTTTCAAATTCAATATGTCCGCCTACACCTAAGTTTGCCTTCAATGTTATTGAACTTGAAAGGTCGTTGAAAAAAGAGGGCAAGGCTTGGGTTCTATTATCTCCCGGAAGCGAGAAATCGAATGTAGGACGTTCATCCAATTCCTTCTCCTCCGTTTCTTTTTCCGTGGAGCCCCCTGGAATTTCTACTTTCGGGATTTCAGGTTTCGGAAGCACGGACGTATCTACTTTAGGTTGTTCCACGTCTATTTGTTTTTCTTCAGGCGTGGACTGCGCGGTTACAATAAGAGCGGAACAGAAAAGTGTTGTGATTGTCGTGATGGCGAGCATCATTAGACGCTTGATCGTCGCTCGGTGAAAACCTTGACATTTCTAAAAACTCCTTTTTTGGTCTTGCGTGACAGTCCTGTAGACTAACACAATTTTTGCTCACAAGCCCGTCACGACTCAAAAACACTTCTTACATCTTCCAAAAACGCTCTGACGGGCTTGTGAGGGTTACAGAATACCGTTCATATTAGCATATCTGAAAAACTCTCAAAACCTACGGGGTGACTACTCTTACACGGAAAATACAGGTTAAAAGAATACCCGTATTTGATAAAAATTCTCTCTCTTACTAAAAAATCGTAGCAAGTCGTCGCAAAGCACCGATTGGCAGGCTGGAGGCACATATCTATTACTGACACGAGATGCCCATCACTTGATATTGAACCGAGTTCGCATTTCACCATCCTCGTCTCGCTTGCTCATCTTTATCTAATTCCGCTGAAGCAATAATCTGCGAGTTCAAGTGGTGCAAGTATCCGCTCGCTTGGTGGGAGTGATGCGGATGCTTCTGTCTCAACGATGGCAATGTCTGTTGATTGTTCGGTGTTCATGGTGTTCTCCTGTTGTGTGTGTGAATGTTCAAGTAACTTTGAAGTCTACTCGATTCTATGTATTACGGTTTTGAATACCTGTTTAGGTCACAAAAAGCGTAGTGCCATGTACCCGCGTGTTTACTGGAGGGTCACAAAAAGGGTCACATTTTTTCGTGCTGTGAACCCGCGTGTTTACTGGAGGGTCACAAAGGTCACGTTTTTTTACGGCATTTTTAAGACCTAATTTGCGTACCTCTCTGTTTCGCGTACGCCTCAATTAAGGTGTGACCTTTGTGACTCCTGTGACCCAGTCAATGGTTGTAAGGGTTTGTGACCCTCAAAAACCGTGACCTTTTTGTGACTCCTTTGTGACCCTTTGTGACCCTTTGTGACCCTATAGGGCTTCCATCCCTTCAAATGCAAAGAAGCGTTCTCCGTTTGTGGTTTTCTTTCGTTTACGGGTTGCTCCCCATTTCTCCACGCCGTTGCGAAACTTGGCTTTTGTCAGTTTCTTGATCCCGGCATCGTTGCACCATGTCTCGTAATGGTCGTAGAGTCCTTTCTCATCAACATAGTTTTGGGTTGTGAGTTTGTATTCTTCAGTAAGGAACGCGGCAACGTGGTCATTGTCTAACCTGTAGGCTTCCAGCATGGTACGTGTCGCGTCGGTTTCTTTGAATGCATTTTCTGAGAGTAGCATTTGTAAGCCAGCGATTGCGTGGTTGAGTAACCCTGATAGTTCCTCTGGTGTGGTTATCCGTTCCAAGAGTTTGCGATCTGCGGCTTTGCCGGTGTGCTGTTGTGTGAAAGGTAGGATAATCAAACGCTCGTACCAGGCATCTGATCGGTCGTGTGATAATGGTAACTCGTTGCAACTTGACCAGAGCGTTGCGTACGGATGGAATGAAAAGGATTTGACGTTCTTATCTTCTACGTCCATTACATCACCTGTCGCTATCTGCTTAACTTGTGAATCGCCAGCGAGATACCGACTGGAAAGATCGGCGGATATATTCGCGAGTTTGCCGTTGAGTCCTACACGGCTAAATCGGTTTTCCTCGTTATCGAGGGCATGCAGCGTTTTGCTACTCACGTTCTCTTTACCGAGGAAAGCACGGAGCAGATCTAAGCATGTGGATTTACCAGTGTGTGTAGGACCGTAGAGGACCGCGATTTTACCGAACCGAACGTCTTGAAGCATGGAGTAGCCAAAGAGTTGGTGTAGTAGAAACCGATCGTCTTCATTCGGAAGTATGTCGGAAAGCCATGTATCAAACTCTGGGCATTTGGCATTGGGGTTGTATTCAACAGGCAGCTGAACAACCGAGGGGTAGTCAGGGGAGTGGTCTAAGAGTTCCCATGCATTTATGCAGAAGCGACCGTTGGTGAGATTGATGTAGTCTGTATGTCTCGGTGTTCTTGCGGTGGTAGCATCTTTCAAAAGGGATAGTACGTTGTTGACATGGTGACTGGTCACAGCATCGCCAAGCAGATTGTGGATTTCTCGTGCGGTTACTCTCGTTTGATCTTGGCGGAATACACCTGATTTATAAACGCGGAGTGCATCATCTTCTGCGGTTGTTAGGTAGTCGTTTTGCTCTCGCAAGGCGTGTACCACTCGGATGGGTTTGAGTGTTCCGTTCTCGAAAAAATCTGTCTCGGTTTCATCGTTGGATAGGCTTTTCAGCTTTGCTTTCAACTCCGCTTTTGTCAAGCCGTGCTCTTTTTGGTATCTCGAGAGGATTTGCACAATTTCTGCCTGCTCTATCTCGGTGAGCGGTGATGAGACAACCAGCACATCTTGGAGTTTATCCGCTGATGGTTCTTTGGCGTAGTGATCGTGAAGGAAGGTTTTGACTTCTTCAAACGTTAATGCTTGATTATCCATTATTGAGTTTCTCCTTGATTCGTGTCGCGGCAGTCTTGTAGTTCTTGGAGATGTGGGGTTGGTACACTTCCGTTCTGTGTGCTTTTTCAAGTGTCCGAACCCTGTAGTCCTCGCGGTTCCATTTCTCGCGGTTGGCGAGCCTTGATTGGCTAAATAGACGCTCTACTTGGGCGGTATCGTTTTGGCACCAAAACATTAAAAGAGAGGTGAGTGCCATATCAGCTTCGCTGTGGGATGCGTAGTTTGCGATGTTTCCAGCCCATAGTGATTCAAACTTGCTTGCCTGTCGAGAGAATCGGATCTTTTCGAGGATTGCCTTGTCTGAGAAGGAGACGCTCTCTCTCTGGTTTGATAGTCGTGGTGTCCTGATTGGTTTCGGTTTGGGTTTCAGTCGTTCTTTCCACGCGAGGAGTTCGTCACAGATTTTTTCCACTTCGGTTTGGTTGGGTTGTGGTGTGCCGGTGCCTTTGCCAGTAAGGAAGAAAAACCGCATGCTGTGGTAAACTTCTGTTGCCATGCCCTTTGCGGGAATATCTTTGAACTGGCGGCCGGTTTCTGCGGTCCCCAGGAAGTCTTTGGAGAGTCTCGCTTGCACGATCGCTTTTATACCTGTACGGGACTGTGAGACTTCTTGGTAACCGCCGATGCGAGCAAGCCATGATTTAGCTTGTGGGTGTGGTGTGCCGTCTACAAGGACATCATCGAAATCAAAGCCGCACCATACGTCACCTAACGCAAATGCTAAGCCGCCGAGGTGTCCGTTAGATTTCATAAAGCAGTCGAGTGCCTCGTGAAAGCTTACCCAGTCTGATTCCATGTTGCTGCGGCATTGTTCAGAGCGTGACCAAGCTGACCGATAAAGCACTCTGTACGGGATTTTGCGTCCGTCCTTGTGGCGTTTCCACACTGACCAGCGTTCTTCTTGACGGAGTAGATCGGGAATGTTATCAAAAGGTTTGGTTTCGCGTTTGGGAGCAATTGGTACGTTGGGTGTAGGTATCATCTCATAGACAGGTTCAAACTCGACAGGTTCTATTCTCACTTGTGGTGTGATGCTCTGCCAAGCATAATGTAACTGATACCAATCGATTTCACCGTTTGGTGCTGTGTCATAGTCAAACCCTGTAGCACCGTGCTGAGTGGCAAGGGTTTTTAAGTCTTTTAATCGCATGAAAATGTTCCTTTTGACACCGGGAAAGTGACTCAACACAGACCCCCCGTAAAAACTACGGGGTAAAAAACATGGAAAGAAAACATTTTCGGTGTCGGAAATGGGAAAAGGAACTCAAAAAGGAGAGTTGGCTTTCCCAATCAAAAGAGCATCACGCTTACATCCCTAATCTGTTGTATCGGCTATGCCCGGAAGGTGCGGGGTTCGCAACCTTACCGGGGCATGGCTGATTCTTTTGATTGGGGTTGACACTGGCTAGTATTGATGTATTTAGCCTTTGTGAGCGAGAGTTGATCAGCTCTGGCTTACAGTGTCAGTCGGGTGCGCGGTGATAGGACGCGCCCTACGTCACGAATGACGCTATTAAGTATTATACACTATTTGAAACTTTGATGTCAAGAAAAAGAGGTGGTATATTATAGGAATAATGTGATTTTTTATGGAATATAATAGTAATAATATGATAGGATTTATAGTATGATGAAAGAAAAACTCACTCCCAAAGACCGAAAAAGCATCGTTGCGCGCGTCAAAGCTGGCGAAAAACAGGTAGATGTTGCGCGTGATTTTGGTATCACACAGGGCTATCTATCGAAGATTGTTAAGCAATCGAAGATCAACTCTACGGATATTGGATCTTTGGCTAAGCCTGTTGACCTGTCTGATAAGACCGCAGATCAACTGCGAAACCGGTATAGACAGATTCACATGGATCTGCTCCAGTATAATGGTGAGATCCAGCAGCGGTTACGAGAAGCCGACGGCTTGCAGCAATCCATCGAGGCGGAATCTGCGAAACCTGCCCATGTGCGTGATGAAGGTTGGATCCTCGCACAAAAGAGACGGCTCACGTATTGTCAGGACACAACACGGATTGCGTATGAGATGGCACGGCTCTATCAGGAAGTGTCTGCGATCTTAATAGCTTTTGCGAAACGAGAGATACCTGTGCCTTACAGCGTGGCTATCACCAAAGGATTGACACCAGGATCTCAAGCGAAGTGATTCACCAATCTTCTTATCTCAACGGGTGTTGTCTCGTGGATACGTCATTACTTCACCTGTGAAGCAATGAGAGTATCTGTGCGCACTCGTCCCCTTTTTTGAGAGTGATGTTGCTATAGAAGTAGTCGCATGTGAACACCCTGCACCGACCCCTTTCTCTGAAATAAAAAAAGGGGTGCGCGCGATTTTCACCCCTTTTTCGATTCGCGAATCTCATTTCTGGAATTCTATCATGCGCTGTCGTCTACCATGCCACACTTTTCCACTTCTTGCCTTTGGAGCTGTCTATCTTGACTTGAGAGAATAGAAGTCCGATTGGTCTTACATTTGTGGGATAGAATTCAGGAACTACTATTATTATAGGGGATGTCATCTCATTTTTCAATGCTTTGATTCTCGTATCCCCTTTTCGCTTCTTGAAATTGATAGTACTGTTTCCTGACTCTACGAATCCAGAGGACAATATCTGGGTACGTATTGGCTTGATGTAACTCTTTGACAGCTGCTTGATATTGTTGTTCTTTGTTCTGTAGATTTTCTAATGCGGTTGGTACACGAAACATTTGAATATCCTTTGGTGATGTTGTATCCTCGTTTTTCGAGTTCGCTAAATTGATGTAAGTGTTTCTGTGTACCTACACCGCATAAAAAAAAAAGGGGTGCGCGCGTTTTTCACCCCTTTTTTTCGATATGAATCTCATTTCTGAAATTCTATCATGCGCTGTCGTCTACCATGCCGCACTTTTCCAGCATATTGCCTTTGTGGACTGTCTATCTTCCCTTGAGGGAATAGCAGTCTATTGGTCTTACATTGTGCTGGGATAGTATTCAGAAACTGCTATCATTGTAGTATTTTTCATCTCATTTTTCAAGTTGTATTTTTGTAAGGTTGAGGGCATGAGAACTCGTCAAATGCTTCGCCTCGCTCGTGCTACGCTGTGATTTTTTTTCATGGGGGTGGGTTTCTCAGGGACATCGTTTGGAATGCGGTGTAGGGGTGATTATGGAAGGATTTTTTCTCAAGTGCCGAGTCTGTTTGCTTTGATCCTGGAGCGGAGAAGTAGATTGGCATTTGAGTGTGGAGAAATGGTATAATTTCATCACCGATGAGAACAATGTCACTCGGATGCAGATTCAAAGTACCTGAGTTTAGAACTCATAAATCAAGATGTCATTATGGCAAAGGGGATGATAAAATGGAAATTACAAGTGTTCCCGAGGCGCAGCAAGTGCTTTGGTGGGGAAATCAGAGAGAAAAACGACGGCGTTTCTATACAAAGTACCTGGATGTAGAAGGTATATCTATTATTGGTTCAGATAACGTGAGCGATAATATATTTTACAGAGCAAAAGAGATTGTTTTGAAAGTTACCTCACAACACCTACAAATTCGTAGAGATATGTCTGGATCCCGGCTCATGCTCGCAGCACGTGGGGAAAAGATACAAAGCCTTCCTGAATTGAGAGATTTTCGACAATCGCCATACGGGTGTTCTCGTATTTCAACACAGGGGATCGTGGATTACTGTGCATCCGTTGTTGAGTGGGACGGCAATCCGAATATGGGCGTGTTTACTCATGAATTGGGACATGCAATAGTCCGCACGATCCGCGGGCTCGAACCTAACTTTGATAGTTTATTAAATCAGGCTTACAACCAATCTACGGCGTTAAGCACGTGGGGAGATCCATTAATGTCTAAAGACCTGGGGGAGTATTGGGCGGAAGGTGTAAAGTTGTGGACTCACGATGTTGGCACTGGCAGGCAATTTGAAACGAAGGATGCATTTATAGAACATGATCGAGGACTTGCTGAAATTCTGGATAATTGGTTGCCTGTAGGCGATATTCCATACGATTACTCATAATATTTTCCAAACGGATCAGAAAAGAGCTGTCGGCTGACATCAGTCGCCGGCTTTTTTATTCCATTATCCGATCTTGACGATTTCTGCGGTTGTCTCTTTTTCTTGTGTCCGGGTGATGTTGTATCCGCGTTTTACGAGTTCTCTTTGGAGTGTTTCATCGTCGATGTCTGTGATTGAGTTATACAAAAGGGGTCTTTTGTCGGGTTCTCTGAAAGAAGAGGCAGATGAAACACTATTTTTCGAGTTCGCACGCCGCGGATACGACCTCTCCAGACTCCGAGATATGTTGTCTGCGGAGAAAGAAGAAAAGCGCGCTTTGATGCCGACAGTAGACGATAAACCGAAATCACGGAACTGGCTGCTCCGGCTCGTCGGCGCGCGATAGTTTTTCCGTCGCACCGAAAAAACGACTTGCCTCATTTTTCCCGCGCGGATAAACGCTTTTATATCCAGTCTAGGTGGCATTGCTACGAGACGCTAACCCTATACCGTTTCTGCCATCCTTCCCACTGTAGCAAGTCGAAAGAGGACTCGGGCGGGTAAATTCAATCGACAGATCAAGATTTTACGGGCATTCGGGCGTAAAGTTTCCCAGGTCTGCTTAAGGATTCGGTCTCCTGCCCGAAGATTAGATGACAGGAGGATACTGTGAGATATACATGCATTCTGCTCATAACAGTCCTGATGTTCAGTCAGCCGTTATCGAGTTTTGCAGAAACCAACGATCCAGAGATCATAAAAACCCGTGCGAAAGAGGATGCGAATCGGGATGTCAGTAGACTTAAATGGTTTGGTAGCGGTGTCGGGATTATGGGTGGCACTTTTTGTGGAACTGTATGTTGTGTAGGAATTACTTTGTCGAATACCAGTGAGCCTTCCGGAGCTGTACTGCCATCGGAAATTCAGACCACCCTCTAAATCCAACTGAAAGGAGCATCCGAACAGGAGGTATCAACATGGAACACGAAATTTTAGATGTTATTCTAAAAACAGGCGGGACATTAGCAAGCGGAGCAGTTAGAGGGGCATTATTTCGTATATTTAGACATGTCATATTAAACCAACCTGACCACGTAATAGAAAGGGTTTTTAATTCGTTCAGTTCTGCTCAAGAATATAATGATAAAAAACTGCAATGTGGTGAAACGCTCAGAGGCGACTGGTATTATGATAATGATAACCATGTCAAATTTGCCGAAGATATGGTGAGGCAAACTATTAGCGACACTCAAGGAAAGAAAAGCGAGTATATCACCAAATTCCATGTAAATATCCGGTTTAGCTCCAATGACGACATAGATGAACATACTGCTTTTTCATATTTAGAGGTAATAGAATCATTATCGTGGCGGCAATTGTGTATAATAAGACTCGCAATTCTATATGAAAATCAGGAAGTGAATAGTGATTCTGTACCTAATGAAGAGTATTTGAAACAAATGCCTCAAGACGAGCAGACGAGATTTTATTCTATTGGTAGAGAGTTTCAAAAGTTGATGGACGATCATTACATCCAGTCAGTGGGTATGCTCATAGATGAAAACACTAATGACCCGTTCTGGGAGCATCCGATCTTTTTAACCGTTCCAGCTTATACACGCCGATTACATTCATTAATGAACCTACATGAGATTCCAGATGAAGAGATTGTTCAAACGTTTTCACCATGGAATGTAAGACTAAAAAAAACAGAAGAAGATTCACGGTAGGAGGGAACTCCGATTCCTGATTGTCCCTAACAAGGAAAGTTAGGGAAGTCTGACAACCATCCCATCGTCAAATAACGAAGCCTCGATCCAAATTCCCTACTGGGTAGAATACCAATGACACAGGTGATGTCTACCAAAACGGCAAGGCAGTGACCGATTTGCTCTATGATAAGAACATCGTCAAGGGTGGCGAGGTGAGCCGTGCGGTGCCAGTGAATCGTGATGGTAGGAACGCGATAGAAGGGATTATTGCTTGGCACCGAGAGAGATACGACACCACAGCCCCTGATCGTCCGTTATTCCCATCTCGCCACAAATCGGGAACAGGCCCGATACACCGGCAAGATCACGTCCCTTTTGTAAGGAGCATTCGATGTCACCGCAAACTTGGATAATGATAACAACTTGGAGATAAAATGGCAGAATTCTTTAGATTCAGAAGCATAGATGCTTTGTTAGGAAAATTCCAAGAACTTGAGAAACAGACTATCTATTTTGCAAGTCCAGAAGAATTAAATGATCCAATGGAAGGTTTACGAGACATTGTGTGGGACGGGGATAAAATTATCTGGACTAACTTTTTCAAACACTATATCTTTTGCTTAAATCGGTGTTATTTACCGCTCAACATAACTCCTAATCCCGGAAAATTAGATGTAGGTGATATTCCAATATTGGAACGTTGGGATCAAATAACAACCTGAAGTGCATACGCTTATTTAGGCCACAATTTCGCAAAGTTAAGACAAGTTTTGTCGTTGAAATTCGATAGGTGTCAAATATCCTAACGCCGAATGTGGGCGTTTCTGATGATACACCTGTGTGATAAAATGTCCGATGCGATCTCTCGCCTCGGTGATGCTTTGATAGTCATTGATGTGAACTTCTTCCTCTTTGAGCGTGCGGATGAGTCTTTCAGCATATCCGTTCTCCCAAGGGCGTCCGCGACGGGCGACGGAAATCTCAACACCATGTTCTTCGAGTGTGGTAACATAGGCTTTTGAAAGATACTGCACGCCTTGATCAGAATGATGAATCTCACAGACGCTGTGGCAGAATGCCTCTTTGAGCGGTTTGAGTGTCAGAGAGTGGTTCAAGTGCTGACTGATATGCCAAGCTCTGATCAGCCGAGTGAAAACATCCATGAGCAGGCAGAGATAGATGAAGCGTCCCTTGAGACGAATATAGGTAATATCAGCCACCCAGACCTGATCCTGACGAGAGACCTCAAGGGTTTCGAGCCGGTTGGTCCAGGGTTTATCCCCCTGAAGCGATTTTGTTGTTTGACACGCACGCTTGATGGGGACCAAGAGATTCTTCTCTTTCATCAACCGAGCGACGCGTCGGGTGCCAACGGTGTATCCCTGACGCTGTAGCAACTGCGTGATACGCCTATACCCGTATCTTGGATACCGTCCCGCAAGTTTCTCTATTTCCGAGCGTAGCACCGCTTCGGACGGATCCTCTTGGGGGTGATAATAGAAACTGCCCCGGTTGACACCGAGGATGCCACAAATATCTCGCACGGAATGCTCCTGCTGCAATGCCGAAATGAAGCATCGCTTTTCAGCTAACGTGAGTCCAACCAAGTCAATAGTTTTTTTTGGATGTCTAACGCTACAGCCATTCTCCCAATGAGATGCTCAAGGTGAGCGATACGCTTCTCCGCATCGCTGGACGGTTTATCAGTAGAGTCAAACAGCGAGGGCGCTTTTTCAAGAAACTGCTGCTTCCATTTCGAGAGTTGGTCCTCATTAAGATTATGACGCCGACACACTTCTGCTTGCGAAGTCGCACCGCTAAGAACCTCCAGCACAAGCTCCGTCTTAAACTCGGAGGTGAATTTCCTTCGTTTGGCCATTAGATAACTCCTTTCAGTGAGATTGTATTATAGCACAATCTTGTTTTAGGGAGTGGCCTAAAAAACCGTAGGCAGTACAAAAGGGTGTGTCTCATCTTTATCTCTCCGTGAGTCGTTTGAATCTTCAATCGCTATGACAATCGGATTTCTCACGGCAGAGTTTGACATATTCCTTTCAAGCATACAGGGCAGTGCTTTGACCTTGATAAGTGGTAAAGTTAATAGTATAATTTTGCAAAAGAGAGGGCTGGTTGCACCCAGCCCCATTACCAACAAAAAAGAAGGGAAATTGCTTTTTTGCATGTAGGTTTTTCTATGCTAACATACTCGCCGCAAAAAAGTCAACCTTCATTGAAAACGAGAGAGATTCTGGGAGGGTATCACATTATGTCTCAAAAGCAAACCCGTAGCACGAAAAAGAAAGCCCACAGAAGAAGTTCGCCAGAAAAAGTATATCCGAAATGTATTTATTGCCAGACGGAACTAACCAGACGCAAGCGTTCCAAAGAGCATGTTGTAAACCGGTCAATACTCCCTAAATATACTCACAAACTTACCTTAACAGAAAAAGTTTGCAGGGACTGTAATTCAGGGTTTGGAGATATTGATACAGCCTTTGTAAAAGACGCAATCATAGGGTTCAACAGAACCGTCATGGACATGGTAAACGACGAAGATAGGTGGGATAATGCCCAAGAACCTTTTGTAATAAAAAACCTTTCACCAACTATTAGAGGCGACAAGGAAGTATTTACAATAGAAGCAAACGAAGAACAGGAAAAAAATATACTCAGGGGGATTGCGAAAATCGTCCTTAACGCACTAATCTACGATTTTAAGGGTGAAGAATCTGAATTTTTCACAGATAAACAAGGAAAGTGTCACTACAAATGTACCAGAAATGACGAGATTTTTAACGGAGACGAAGAAGAATTGTCAGACATTAAAAAATTTATCAAAGAGGGTGGTAAATTCCCAGTGCATATAGAGCGTGCAAGAATCCCACTGGAAATGTCTGATGAAAATATGAGGATTCAAGGTAGAAACATACCAATGCAGAATGTCAAAGACCCAATACACATAATAGGTATATATAAAATCCAATCCGTCTATTATGCTGTCGTAGGTCTCTTTATAGGTCTTAACGAAACACCACCACTATACTTTGTTTCACTGATTGGCGATAAAAACGAAATAGACCTCGATAGTGTTGGTCCTGAAGCAGTTGAAGTAGTTAGAATATACAATTTTGGATACTTAGTAAAAAAAGAGCCCCAACAAGAACCTGTTACGTCCCGCACAATTGTTATACCTGAAGGCAACTCTGCGTATATCATAACACCAGTAAACACCCTTGAGTGGGTTTACCTTATCAATATGAGTAAAAACAGTTCTGATCTACAGAAATATCTCGAAAGCGAATACCGGCGTATGACGTAGGAGGTAAGTCCTTTGACATTATCAAATGGCAATATTGACGATTTCAGCGGCGGTCTCGGAGACCTCTCGTCTGGTGACGTTGTATCCTCGTCGTGTGAGTTCGCTCCGGAGTGTTTCATCGTCTATTTCTTCCAATGAGCGTGACGAAAGGGTCTTTTTTAGGCATCGTCAAATGACGAAGGGAGTCAACCGATTTTCAGTGTTTATTCGTTTGAATTTTGATTCAGCCAACCTTTGTCTGCCTGCGTAGCGGAACGGAACTGTAACTGTTGGGTGTCTACGACGCTTGCGTATCTTATAGCGCGCGAAGCACCGATTTAGGGGACTTCCCAGTAACGGGTGGCCCCCCCGGTCAGGCATTGTGGCGGTGGCTCCTATGAAACTAATGATCTGTGATATCGTCTCCTACGATAACGGAGCTAAAACCTTTTGTACCGTTTTAGCAACCTCGTTCTCACACATAGTAGCGTCAATACATTTCAGCGGTGTCAATTCACAAAGTTCTTGATAGCGTTCACGTCGTTCTTCAAAAACAGATGGAGTCACCGGAGGCTTGCGTCTTTTCTCCGGATTCTTCGGATGTTTCTTTTCTTCCCGCTTGCGCCATCTACATTTATACATCTCATGATCATCAATATCAAGATAGAAATGCGTACCTTGATCAAAGTCTGGTATCGCCAAATCTTCTCTGACGAGGGATCGAAAATCCTCAATATCAACAGCGGCTAACATAACGGCATAATAATCCGCGATATAGTGATCTAAAACAACGGTGGTGCCCTTCAACATAAGTGGTTTGACATCCTTGTAAAAATTAGCTATCAACCAAGCGAAGGATGGGTGTCCTAAAACTTCCACATGGTATAGTTTCTTACAAGTACCATTCTCATTTAAGTACTTGATAGATGTATCCATACCCTCCGTTTTCTTATAAACTTTTTCCTCGAACTGCTCCCGAAGTTTATAACTATGAATGCATTCATACTTCTTTGATTTAGCAAGTAGTTTTTTTACTTGAGTCGTTTTCCCGGAACACCCTTGTCCGTTGAAAGTGATAATATTATTTATGTTGCCAGACTCATGCAACTGCCAATCTGTTACGCTTTGAATGTTATGGTGTTCTCTCAATTTAATTACCTCCAATGATGTTTTGAGAATAGCGACCGAGAGTGCTTCGCAGTGAGAATCCTACAGAAGAGAAAAACATCAGACTAAGATCCCTCCAATCGCCCGCTCAATGTCGATGAGATTCGCTTCTTTGAGATCGGCTAAAGCCTTATAAATGGTCCGCGTCGATTTCTTCAAGGTATCTGCGATAGCGTCTACGTCATACGAAAATGTTTCTGTGTCTACTGGTGCGTTGAAGCATAAACAGAAATATACCAGTTGTGCGGTCGCTGACAAATCGTTGTTGATGAATTTATCAAGCACGCTTGCAGGCAAAGATAATTCTTCATCATCGTCTTTGCTGACATCATCAATAATGCGGCACCAAGACGTTGTGTACTGATTTCTTTTCGACATGATAAACCGTTCTATTGCTAATGCACAGCCCATAGCATCAACCATGCCCGCGAGCATAGCGCAAAGTTGACTTGGGTATTTTAGGATTAAGAGATAACAGTATATAAGAAATTGGGGGACAGGATTTATGGATCGTTCCTGGCCCAGAGTGTGATAAGGTAATACTCTACCTTCTCGCCTCATGGCTATTTTCCAGAGTGAATCACTAGTCGTTACACGGTGGTTTTCCTATGTCAAGGAGATCCTTCTCTTTCAACCGACGAGAATCCTCGTCTCCATCCAGATGTACGCAGATAGTATCGACCCCGTGTTCTTTTACACAGTCCCACTTTTCATGTCCAGGAATTCTATCCGCCAGCGACCTCGTTTGCCCAACATATAGACGCGTATATGTGACACGACCGTCTGGATGAAAATTACGCTTTGTAAAAATATAAACAGCTCCTACTGACGGGAAGTCCGTACCATCGTAAGCCTTAAAATTATATTTCGTTCCAGAATAACCCGGGAAAGTTACATCCTCTATAAATGCCATTTTAAGATTCCAATCCCAGCCCTTTATCCCCCTACGAAGGTGCTTACTGTTACCCACAAGTTTTTTGTGTGGTGTATGTCGCTGGGGGTTCTAAGAGGTATACTTCTCTCCAAGTTCGTCAAACAGTGCGAAAGTGTTGGAAATATCCG
>MKWU01004265.1_pt1 | contig 17226 bp, 16 predicted proteins | sample 809101 | NCBI WGS metagenome assembly MKWU01 (sample SAMN05860141, study PRJNA318959) | sponge metagenome | host: Aplysina aerophoba | place: Slovenia: Piran, Adriatic Sea, Gulf of Piran | collected 2013-05-07 | reverse complement strand
GCTGTGGAATCGCACCTACGACGAGGACACCGGCGCGGTCGAGCGGCAGCAGAAGGGGCTGTGCTCGGGACGCGTGTCGCGCCTGCGCTACGTGCCGGCCCGCGAGAAGCCCGCGCTGTTCATCAACGCACTGATTCGGGAGGCCTACCGGGAAGCGCTGGACGAGCCGCCCCCGGCTGCCCGCGCGGCGTTCGGATAGCTCCGCCCTCCCCGGCCCGTCGCGACGCTCGGCGACAGAGCCTAACCCCGGGCGTTGTACACCGTGTACGGCGCGAGGTCGGGCACGTCCCACTTCCGATAGTACGCCTCGATGTGCGGACGCAGCCGCTCGACCATCCGGGCATCGTCGGATCGGAACGGTTGGTCGCCGAGCATCGCGGCGGCCTCGCCGGCGACTTCGTCGAGATTGAAACGGGTCGGCCGGCCGCCTCTCAGCACGATCTCGCCGCCGATCATCACGGTGTCCACGTCACCGGCGCGGGCGCGCATCAGCAGGAGCTCGCGCGGGTCGGCCTCGGGGGCGACCCACGGCCAGGTCACGCGGTCCAGATTGACGAGCACCAGATCGGCGGCACGGCCCGGCGCGATGGCGCCCAGCATGCCCTCCCTGCCGCGAGGCCGCCCAGCAGCCCCCCCGCGCGCACCAGCCGGGCCCCGCCCGCCGTCGCCATCTCGAGCACCTGCGCGGGCTCCGGCGCCGGAGCATCGAAGCGCGGAGCCCGGTGCAGGCGCATGGCGAGGCGCATCTCGTCGAAGTAGTCCTCGTCGTCGTTGATGGTGGTGCCGTCCATCCCGAGGCCGACGGTGACCCCGCTTGCGAGCATCGCGTTGAGGGGGGCGATTCCGGCGCGCAGGCGCAGGTTCGAGCTCGGGTTGTGGGACACCGCCGCTCCGGTGTCGGCCATGAGCTCAATCTCGCGCTCGGTCAGCCATACACCGTGCGCGATCGAGAACCGCGGGCCGAGCACGCCGAGGTCGAACAGGTGCCGGACCGTCGGCTTTCCGTAGTGGAGGGGTCCGTGCAGCATTTCGTAGAGCGATTCCGAGACGTGGGTCTGCACGCCGGTGTCGCGGGCCTCGGCATGCTCGGCAATGCGCTGCATGAAGGAGTCCGAGACCCACTGCGGGCCCGGCGGTGCGTACCAGACGTCGATGCGATCGTGCCCGCGATGGCGTCGCCACAGGTCGTCGACGATCCCGAAGTAGTCGTCTTCGCCCAGATTGTCGGGTGACGGCAGGCGGCGCGCGGCGAATCTGCGAAGGTCCTCGTCCGGCAGCCCCGCCAGGAACTTCTCGTCCTCGCCCGCGCCGGAGACCAGGAAGCACTGGGTCATCAGCCCCGCCGCGAAGGCGACCCGGATGCCGGCTGCGTCGTAGGCGGCGAGCGCCTCCAGGGCGTTGGCCGTGTAGATTTCCGCGGTGCCGCGGTCGCTGTGCACGTCGACCACGCTGGTGACGCCGGTGCGCAGCAACCGCGCTGCGCTCAGCAGCGTCGAAAGCCGCGGAGCGAGGCCGCGCCCCAGCGCGAGGGAGAGAAGCCAGGACTCGAGCAGCCGATCCCGGACCCCCTGCTGGATGGCGGAAACGCCGTTGCTGTGATGGTGGGCGTTGACCATGCCCGGCATGATCGCGAAGCGTTCCGAGCCCAGGCTGGTCGCGTCCGGATGGCGGGCGCGCAGCGTCGCCCAGTCGCCAATCTCGACCACCGATCCGTTCTCGACTCGAACCGCCGCGTCGTTCAGCACCGCATCGGCCTCGGCGCCACCGGTGACTATCCAGCGTCCTCGAACCAGCATTGAATCGCTCATCAATCGCACCTCCACTCTCAGCGTCGGGGGCTGATGAGGACCTCTTCGACCACGGATATCGTGCCGTCACGCCCGACCTCGAGCAGGAATACCTCGCCGGAGGCGGCGCCTCGGCCCGTGAGCGCCCTGATGTTCACGTAGTGAGTGACGAGAACCGCGGTCGCTCCCGGCGGGAGGCCGAACAGGAATTGCCGCAGCTCGGCGCTCTGCCGCTCGGCGCGGGCCGGGTTGCGAAAGAACGAGTTGAGCGCGGGCAGGTCCTCGACCGAACCCAGGCCGAGGAGGCGGGCGGTGTCGCGGCAGCGGCACCATTGGCTGGTGAGGACTCGTTCGACGGTCACGCCGGCGGCGCGAATCGCCGCCCCGATCTCTCGTGCCTGTTCCCTGCCGCTCTCGTCGAGATTGCGCTGGGTGGTGCAGTCGTCGAGCGTGAACCTTGCGGAATCACCGGTTCCCGGCGCGTGGGCGTGTCGCACGATGGCGACGATGCCGGGCTGGGCCAGGCGAGCGAACCGCGTGTCGGCGGCTGTCGGCGAGGGTGGGAGAAACAGAGCCGCCATCAGGGCGACGGCGGGAAGCAGGCGTGTCATCGGCAGGAGTGGCTGGAAGATCACTTGTTCGACGCGCCCGGCATCTTCATGGACTTCCCGCGCGAATGCGGATCCATGATAGCGCTCAAACTGTCCCTGGAGCACGTCGGCGCGGCTCGACGCGCCGCTTCGCCAAATCCCGGCGCGTGAGATCAGGCAGCCCGGCCGGAAAGGAACGGACGTCGACTCGACCGTGCCCGCCGGTACGGGTCGTTCCCGCATCCGCGTCGTCGTCCCTATGCCTGCTTGACCGGCACTGAATTCACCGGACGTCTCGAGCGCCCGTTATCTTCGCAATTGAGCCAAGTGTCCGAAAGTGGTTTCCTGCATGGAGGCACGAGGCTGCGACGGGCATGGCGTCCCCGGAAGGCTTGCGCCACGAACGGACGCCGAGCATGACCTGTCGGTCCGAGGCGGCAGCCTCGCTTGTCTACCGACGCGGTCATCTTCCAATCGGTCGGTGAGACTTCGCGGTCGGGAATGGAGCGGCCATGGTGCGGCAGACGGCGCGAAGATCCGGACGACGCTCGGGTAGCGCTCGAGCGCGCGAAGTGGCCTCGCCCTCGGGTGCGGCCCCTCCTGGAGGACGATATCGCCCGCTGCGGAGCTCCGAGGTCACCCTGATCGTGAGCAGGGCCCTTGCGATTCTCGAACGTACCGGCGTTGCCGGCGCCCCGGCCTGGCTGCGAGAACGGCTGGAGGAGAAGGGGGCGCGGGTTCGAGAGGACGGGCGCGTCGTGTTCGCTCGCGGCCGGGTGGAGGCGGCGCTGGTCCGGGCCGCGCGCACCGTTGCGCTCCCCGGCTTTCGCGAAGACCGCGGGATTCAGATTGGCGGCGGTCACGTGCACGTCGGCACCGGCGGCGCGGCGGTGCACGTGCTCGACGGCGACGGCAACACCTACCGCCCTTCCCGACTCCGCGACCTCTACCGAATGATGCGCGTGCTGGAAGCCTGCCCCAACATCCACTACGGCGTACGTCCTCTCGTGGCGCGGGACGTCGACGATTCCTTCGAGCTCGACGTCAACACGGCCTACGCCTGTCTGCGCGCGACCGCAAAGCCGATTGGCGTCGGCTTCGACGACGCGGCGCACGTGGCGCCGGTCGTCGCTCTGTTCGATCTCGCCACCGGGCGCTCGGAGGGCTTCCGCCGCCAGCCCTTCTGCATGGCAATCATCGTGCACGTCGTGCCACCGTTGCGCTTCGCCGAGGAGGGTGTCGCGATCATGCGCGCCGCGATTGCCGCCGGGATGCCCCTGCAGATCTGCTCGGCGGGTCAGGCCGGCGCCACCAGTCCGGCACCACTCGCCGGTGCGCTGGCCCAGGGCCTGGCGGAATGCCTGGCCGGCATGATGGTGGTCGACGCGCTGAGTCCCGGCCACCCCTGCATCTACGCCTTCATGCCCTTCGTTTCGGACCTGCGCACCGGCGCGATGAGCGGGGGCAGCGGCGAGGCCGCGGTCGCGAACGCCGCGGCGGCGCAGCTCCTGCGTCACCTCGGGCTTCCTTCCACCGTCTCGGCCGGAATGACGGACTCCAAGGTCGCCGACGCCCAGGCCGGCTACGAGAAGGGCTACACGGTGGCGTTGGCCGCGCAGGCCGGTGCGGACATGATCAACCTCTCGGTGGGGATGCTCGGCTCCATCACCGTCGCCTCGTGCGAGGCGCTGGTGATCGACGACGACATGTGCGGCGCCATCCTGCGGTCCGTTCGCGGTGTGGAGGTTCGCGACGAGTTGATCGACCTGGAGATGATCGAACGGGTGGCGACCGGCGAGGGCCACTATCTCGGCGAGGCCCAGACCCTTGCCCGCATGAGGACCGAGTACGTCTATCCGCAACTGGGCGACCGTCGAGGGGTCGGCGAATGGATCGAGGCGGGCCGCACCTCGATCTGGGACCGGGCGCGCGATCGGGTGGCGGAGATTCTTGCCACGGACGCGCCGGATCACTTGACGCCAGCGGCCGATCGGGCCATCAGGGAGCGCTTTCCCATCAGGCTCGGCAAAGGAGCGAGAGAGCCATGAAGGTCTTCCGCAGCATGGTGCTGGACGCGCCCGTCGCACGGGTCTGGGCCGCGGTCCGGGCCTTTGACGCGGTCGTCGACTGGAATCCGGGTGTGATTGCCGCGAGGATGGGGTCCGGAAGCCCGACCGCCGTCGGCTCCGTTCGCCACCTCGACATCGCGGACGGCACAGTCTTCCGCGAGACCCTGCTCGCCCACTCGGACCTCGAACACTTCTATGCCTACGACATCGTCGAGGGACCGCTGCCCTGCCGCGACTACATGTCGACCCACCGCTTCATCCCGATTACCGAGGGCGACAGGACGCTCGGCATCTGGCAGGCGGAGTTCGAATGCAATCGCGATGACGAGGCGAGGCTGGACGAGATTGTCGGAGACGGCATCTACGTCGCCGGCATGAATGGATTGAACGAGTACCTGGTGAGAAATGCGGCTCGAGGTGGATTGGAATTCAACGGGCCTTCGCCCGCATTTCTCACGAGGCCGGGTACCGAAGCCGCGGATGCCTGAGCAATCTCCGGCCGCAGCAGAGAACTGGTGAGAAGTGCGGGTCGGTGAGTGTCCGATGGAGACGAACCGTGTTCGCGTTTCTCGCAAGGCCTCGGGTGGAAGCGACCGCCGTCCGGAGGAGACGGCGTTGCGGTCGTGCAAAAAAGGGAGCATGAAATAGATGGCCGACACCCTTGCACCGCGCGGCGTCATCGGCGTGATGACGCCCGCCATGAACACCGTGGTCCAGCCGGAGCTGGAGATGCTGAGGCCGAAAGGCGTCACCAATCAGATGCAGCGCTTCCGGCTGGGCGGGGAGCGGATATCCGAGGACCTGATTGAGGAAGCCCGCAAGCTCATGGACTGCAACCCGGCCGCAATCGCCGTCGGCCTGACCACTGACGCGGGGCCGGGAGCCGTGACCAGGCTCGCTCTGCGCTGCCGGGAGCTCGCCGACGCCGTCGGCGTTCCGGTCTGCAACGCCTCGGAAGCGAACCACGCCGCACTGTCCGCCCTCGGCGCACGCAGCGTCGCCGTTGTCACGCCGTTCACTGCCGACATCGACCGCACCGTTCAGGCCAACGTCGAGGAGGCGGGCTTCGAGGTGGTCGCCATCAAGGGCACCGAGGCGCCTTCGCTTCCGGCCATCTGCGAGACCCCGCTCGGAGACATTCGCAACGTCTTCCGCGAGGTCGCCGGAAGCGACTGCGACGCCGTCCTGCAGATTGGCACCGCCCTGCCCGTGGTTGCCCTGATCGATGAGCTGGAACGAGAGACCGGCAGGCCCATTGTCGCCTGCAACGCCGCAGTCTACTGGCAGACGCTGCGCACCTCGGGAATCGCCGACCGAATTGCCGGCTTCGGACGTTTGCTGGCCGAACACTAGCGCGGCTGCACAAGTGATTCAGCCGTGAACTTCCGGGACGTTCGAGCCTCGTAGCCGATGCGCTCGCACGCGCGTGTCGTCGTCATCGGGGGCGGAGCGGTCGGCGCCTCCTGCCTCTGGCACCTGACGCAGGCGGGTGTGGGCGACTGCGTGCTCGTCGAGAAGGACGAGCTGACCTCGGGCTCGACCTGGCACGCCGCGGGCAACATCCCGACCTTCGCGAACACCTGGCTCGGCATGCGGGCCGGCAACTACGCCTGGCGGCTGTACAAGGGCCTGGCGAGAACGGTCGATCATCCGATCACGTATCGGCATACCGGCGCGTTCTGGCCGGCCCATGCGCGGGACCGGATGGCCTTCTTCCGTCATCTCGCAGGCGTCTCGAAGTCCGCCGGCTTCGAACTGGCCATGGTGACGCCCGACGAGATGGAGGCGATGCACCCCTGGTGGTGCGCCGACGACTCGGTACTCGGCGGGCTCCACGACCCGTATGAAGGCGACATCGATCCGAGCCAGCTCACCCAGGCGCTGGCGGCGGGAGCTCGGGCGGACGGCGCTGAAGTCGTCCGGTTCACCCGCGTCACCGACATCGAACGAACCCGCGCCGGAGAATGGCAGGTCCACACCGACAAGGGGCCGATCGTCTGCGAAGCCGTCGTCAACGCCACCGGATTCCACGGTGCCGAGGTCGCGCGCCTCGCCGGGCAGCACATTCCGGTCGCGACGCTCCAGCACCAGTACCTCGTCACCGGACCCGTTCCCGCGCTGGAAGAGGACGCCAGGCTCTTTCCCCTGGTCCGCGATCCGGACATCCGCTTCTACCTGCGGCGCGAGGGGGCAAGCCTGCTCTTCGGCTCCTACGGCCATCCCGGGCGGCCGGCCTTCACTGCGGGCGTTCCGGACGACTTCGCCCACCAGCTCTTCCCGGATTCGGTGGACGACATCGCCGACGTGCTGGACGAGGCGGTGGCGCACGTCCCGCTCCTGGCCGAGGCCGGCGTGCAGCGGTTCGTCAACGGCCCCATTGCCTATTCACCGGACGCTCTGCCGATCTGCGGCCCCGCCGCCGGACTGCCGAACTTCTACCACGCCTGTGCGATCCAGGTCGGCATCACCCACTCCGCCGCGGCCGGCAAGGCCATCGCGGAGTGGATCACCGAGGGCGAGACGGAATGGGACCTCGCGGCCTGGGACCCGCGCCGCTTCGGCGAGTGGGCGACGGAGAGCTTTGCGCTGGCGCGGGCGGTCGAGCTCTACGGCCTGCAGTACGCGATCCCGTACCCGCACCGCATTCTCACCTCGGCCCGCCCGCTTCAGCGGACCCCGCTCCACGAGACTCTGGCGGCCAGGGGCGCGGTGTTCGGGACCGTCGGCGGCTGGGAGCGGGCGTTCTGGTTCGACCGCAAAGGCCTGCACGACCCCAACCGTTTGAGTTTTCGCGACGACGAGCCCTGGCGCGAGGCGGTTCGCAAGGAGTGCGAGGCGGTCCGCGACCGCGTCGGCGTCATGGATCACGGAGGATTCACCAAGTACGAAATCCACGGGCCCGGCGCGACCGCGTTCCTCGAAAGGGTGTTCTGCGGCACGATGCCGTGGGTCGGGAGGGTGAAGCTCTCGTACACGCTGACGCCGAAGGGGATGATCCGGAGCGAGGCGACGATTGCACGCCTGGGCGAGCACCGGTACCTGCTGTGCGGGCCGACGCTCGCGGAGCAACGGGACTTCGACTGGCTCCGCCGTTTCGCGCCGCACGACGGCTCAGTCACGCTCGGCATGGGCAGTGCGCGCGACGCGGCCCTGATGGTGATGGGGCCGCGCTCTCGGGCTCTGCTGTCGAAGCTGACGAACGTGGACCTTTCGTCAGCGGCCGCGCCGTGGATGTCGGCGGCGGAGATCGCCGTGGCGGGACGCCCCGTCACCGCGCTCCGCGTTTCCTATGTCGGGGAGCTGGGCTGGGAACTGCACCTTGCCTCTTCGGACCTCACCGCCGTGTACGACGCGGTCCATGACGCAGGCAGCGACCTGGGGCTGGTCGACTTCGGTTCCTGGGCGCTGAACGCCATGCGACTGGAGAAGGGCTGGCACGCGTGGGGTGCGGACATCGGAACGGAGTACAGTCTCTTCGATGCGGGCCTCGACCGGTTCGCTAGGTGCGACAAGCCCGACTTCGTCGGTCGCGGCGCGGTCCTGCGCCAGCGAGACGTGGAGGCAACCTGGCGCTTCACCGGCTTCGTCATCGAGGGTGGGGACGCCGATCCCCTGGCGGGCGACCCGATCCTCCTGAACGGAGAGTGCGTCGGTCACGTGACCTCGGGCGGCACGGGCTTCCGGCTCGCCCGACGTCTGGCCCTCGGCTACGTGATGCGCGAGCACTGCGAGCCGGACCGGGAATTCGAGATCGAGATCCTCGGGGAACGGCGGCGCGCGATCGCTTCGCCGATCCCTTTCTACGATCCGGCGAACAAGCGCCTGCGCGGTCCGGCCGCCGGGTAGCACCACCCTGAGGCGGCCGGCGCCGGGACGGCGCCCGGTCCAACCCCCGAGACTGGAGCGAGACTATCGACCGACCGCTCAACGTCGTCTGGATGGTCGCCGATCACCAGGCGCATGCCCACCACTGGTCGATCGTGTGGAACACCCCTCTCAAGCGACGGCTCGCGCGCGAGGGGTGCAACTTCGCGAGCGCCCGTACGGTGCAGCCCATCTGCAGTCCGGCGCGCGCCTCCATGCTCACCGGCCTCTATCCTCACGCGCACGGTGTCACCGAGAACGACGGCCGATTCGGCGGCGGTATCGACGAAGAACCCCGGATGCACGGGCGAAGTCTGATGGAGCTGATGGGCGAGCCCGGCGCAGCGTGGCGCTCGGGTTTCATGGCCCAGCACTACGGGCTGCACGAACCGGTGCCGCAGCGCGCCTGGTACGCGGGCGACTGGAAGCTGGTGGTGCAGGAGGACGGATTCGTCGAGCTCTACGATCTGGATGACGATCCGCACGAGATGCGCAATCTCGCCAGTGACGAGGAGCATCGCAATACGCTCGAGAGCCTGTGGGCCGGACTGCGTGACGCCATGACCGAAACCGGCGATCTCGATCGACGACTGTCGACGGTGCCGAGCGGGTCGCCAGGCCGGTGAACCCGACAAAGGAGCGCGGTGCCGCTACTCGTGCAGCGCGCCGGCATGCAGCGCGAGCTTCTGCAACAGCCGGTCGAGCTGCCGACGTTCCTTCGCGTTGAGCGGAGCGAGGATCTCCTCCTGGCGTTCGACCAGCCGAGCCGCGATCTGTTCGTGCAAGCCGCGCCCTGTGGGGCTGAGCGTCAGTCGCGCCTGCCGGCCGTCGCTCGGGTCCGGCGAACGGTGCAGGTAGCCCTCCGCCAGCATGCGATGCACCGCCCTCGAGAGCGAGTTGCGTGGCAGGCGGGTGATGCGCGAGACATCCTGTGCGGTGAGCACCGGAAAGTGCGCGAGGCAGAGCAGGAGCACGTACTCGGCCCGGATGATGCCGAAATCGCGGCGAATCGCCTCGTACGTGGGCACCACGATGGCGTTGGTCAGGTACGAGATCCGGTACGCGTCGCGAAACTCGACGACGTCGAACATTCGCGCCGGGTCGGGCGGCGCCGCGTCGTCGCCGAATCGCCTCCTGACCATTCGCTCGCACTCGGTCTGCTCGTCCGGTATCGACCCGCGCTCGAACCGGATCGGTTCTGATGACGGGGTTGCAATCTTGTTCCATATGGAACTATATTTGGTCCCAATTGGAACAAACTGAGTGTTGCCGAAATGACCGGGAAACGCAAGAAGCTGACCATTCCAGACCTGGCCGCGAGGAAGCGAGCGCGAGAGCGCCTGGTGATGGTCGCGGTAGCGGACACCCTGACCGCGACGTGGGCCTGGCGCGCGGGTGTCGACATCATCGGCGTGGGCGACAGCCTCGGCATGACCGTGTACGGCCACGAGAACACCCTGCCGATGACGGTGGATCAGATGATCGCCCATACGCAGGCGGTGCGCCGCGGGGCCCCGGACACGTTTTGCCTCGTGTCCATGCCCTACGGCTCGTACGCGACCCGCGACGTCGCGGTGCTCAACGCGGTGCGTCTGATGAAGGAATCGGGCGCGGATGCGGTCAAGCTCCAGGGCGGCCGGGCAATGTCCGACATCATCAAGGCCGTGGCCGACGCGGGTGTGCCCGTCATGAGCCACGTCGGGCTGCTGCCTCACTACGTGCACCGGTACGGCGGCTTCAGGACCCAGGGTCGCACCGCCGAGGACGCACTGGGAATCATCGACAACGCCCGAGCCATCGAGCAGGCCGGTGCCGTCGGCCTCGAGATCGAGGCGGTGCCGCACGAAGTCGGCAAGGCGGTCGACGAGGCGGTGTCGATCTTCACCTTTTCCATCGGAGCGGGCTCGGCCGGAACGTGCCAGCTCCTCAACGGCTACGACCTCATCGGTGGATTCGACACCTTCAAGCCGAAGTTCGCGAAGCGCTACGGCAACGTCGCGGAAGTCGCGACGCATGCCTTCGAGGCCTTCGTCGCCGATGTGCGCGCGGGTACGTTTCCCGACGCCGAGCACAGCTACGCCATGCCGAGCGCAGAGGCGGAGAAGCTCGCGGTCGCGCTGAAGACAGGAGAATCGGAATGAACGATCGCAACGGGGCCGGGCCCGAGCGCGGGTCCCGGGCGGGGCAATTCCTTCCGAACGGAATGCTCGAAGACAACTACCCGCGCAACATGTGGTGGGTGGCGGCACGCGCCGACGAGATCACCGACAAGCCGATCGCGCGTTGGATTCTCGAACTCCCCATCGTGCTCTACCGCACCGCCGACGGCACGCCGGCGGCGCTCGACGACCGCTGCGCGCACCGCTGGGCGCCGCTGTCGGAAGGTCGGGTGGAAGGCAGCGAGATCATCTGTCCATACCACGGCATGGCCTACGGCACCGATGGCGCATGCACGCGTATCCCCACGCAGAGCGACATTCCGGGTGCGGCCCGCGTGCGAAGCTATCCCCTGCGCGAGAGCGGCGCGTTCGTGTGGATCTGGATGGGGGAGCCCGAAGAAATCGCGAACCATGACCCGCCTGTCGACCTGTCGTACACCGCGGACCCGGAATGGTCCGTGGCGCTCGGCTACTACGACGTTGCCGCGAACTGGATTCTGATCCGTGAGAACGTGCTCGACCTGACCCATATCGCCCATCTGCACAAGAGCACGTTCCGGCAGAACGACTGGAACACCGTGCCCGAGATCACGCAGAAGGGCGACGTCGTCACCTACCGCCAGGAGTTCGGTCCCGCCCCACTGAGCCCGCTGTTCTGCCATGCCATGGGCTTCGGCGAGACGAAGCCCGTCTCTCGCGTCCAGGTCGGCACGATGGCTTCGCTCGCCGTGTCGTTCTCGGACTGGTTCGTACACGATCCCGCGCCCGAGCCTGGGGCGCGATCGGACTTCCTGATGCGTGGCTGTCACATCACCACGCCGGGCGAGCGCGGCAGGACCCACTACTACTGGGCGGCGGCCTTCGACATCGCAGGGGTGGCGCCCGATGTCGTCGACATGACCAGGGCCAACGTCACCGCCGCCTTCGACGAGGACAAGGCATTGCTCGAACGGCTGCAGGAACGGACCGCGAAGGATCCGCGCGGCGTCGACTACACCGAGATCAACCTGCGTGCCGACGGCGCGGGGCTCCGTGTCCGGCGCGTTCTGCAGAGCAGGCTTGCGGCGGAGAGCCCGGATGAACGGCAACCGGCACCATCACCTTAGCTGGCTGTCCTCTCCCTTGCAGTTCCGCGCCGACGCGCGCCGCGCCGACGCCGCGGACAGCGCGCACGGTCACGGACCGCACCCGCGGGTCTCAGGCGGTCGCCCCCCCGTCCACCGCGAGCGTCGTCGCCGTGATGTAGGACGCTTCGTCGGAGAGCAGGAAGAGCGCCGCGCTGGCGACCTCCTCCGGGGTGCCGGGGCGACCCATGGGGATCGTGTCGCCGCGCCGCGCGACGAGCTGCTCCTTGTCGATGCCATGGGTCGATTGCTGGTCCGGGCGCGCGACGAAGACCCGGAGCATGGGCGTGTCGATCGGTCCGGGGCAGATCGCGTTGACGCGGATGTTCTCCTTCGCGAGCCGCCTGCCCAGCGCCTTCACGAACCCGACCACGCCGTGCTTCGCGGCCGAATAGACCGGGCTGAAGGACGAGGCGCGCAGCCCCGACGTGGATGCCGTGTAGAGCAACGAGCCGCCGCCGCGCGCGCGGATTTCCGGGATTGCCGCATCCGTGGTGACCAGCACGGTGCGCATGTTGAGCGTCACGGCCGTGTCGAAGTCCTCCATCTCGATGCCCTCGACCGACGCCGGGCCGGGATGACCGACATGGTTCCAGACGAAATCGATGCCGCCGAGCGCGTTCGCCGCCTCGCGCACGATGCGCCGGCTGTCCTCGTCGCGCGTGAGGTCGGCGGGAATCCCCACCGCACGCCCGCCGGCCGACTCGATCTCGCCTGCGACGGCCCGCACCGCGTCGGCATCGATATCCACCACCGCAACCGCCGCCCCCTCCCGGGCGAACCGCACCGCCCCCGCACGCCCCATCCCGGAGCCGGCCGCGGTCACGATCCCGCACTTGTCCTTCATTCTCATCGCTTTGTCATCCTCTGTATGGTCGGATGAAGATCACGAAAATCAGCGTTCACCAGATCGATGTTCCGATCAAGCCCGCGACCATCTCCCACGACCGGGTGATGTCGGTATTCGACGAAACCATCGTGCGCACCGAAACCGACGCGGACATCCGACCCTCTGCCCATGGCGCGCTCACGACAGCGGCGGGCGGGATAAGCACGTCGCACGGGCCGCCCATCCGGTGGAGTTGCAGGCTGAACGCGAACGCCGCCGAGTCGCCCCGGGCTTTCCGGCGGCCCCCGCGGGTCACCCCACCAGTCCCGAGTTGCAAGTCCTGAACCGTCCCGATGAACGGCCGAGATGAACGACCGATGACGGGCGAGGCGTCGCCCGGCTCCGGGAGCGCGCGCCGCGATCGCCTGATTGCGGTCTCCGGGCAAGCCGACGTCGACTCGTTCGGGCAGGTCCCGCACCCGGCCGACCCCCGGGCGCAGGTCGTCGCCGTCGTCGGCCGCATCCGGGAGCGGCTCGAGAGGGCGGGAGCGGAGCTCTCCGATCTCGCGACACTGGTCGTATTCCACGTCCCCGAGTCGGGGTGCGGGGAGCGGGAGATGCGCGATCTGCTCGCACGCGCCCTGGGGCCCGATGTCCTGACGACACTGACCATGGTGCCGCTGCCGCATCTCGTCGCGCCGGGACTCCTGCTGGCGGTGGACGCGTACGCCATGCGCGGGGCGGCCGGTCGGCGGATCGAGCGGGCGCCGCTCGACGCTCCGGAGCTCGCATCGATGCCGGCGCCCTTCTGCCACGGGCTGCGCTGTGACGAATTCATCTTCACCAGCGGCCAATCGGCGCTGGATGAACGGGGCGAGGTGCTGTTCGGCGGCGATCTGCCGTCCCAGAACCGCCATGCGCTGGACGGCGTGGCCGCGATCCTCGACGGGCTCGGCGCCGGCCCCGGCGACATCGTCAAGTTCAACACGTGGCGCGCGCCCCCGCCCTCGCCCTCGCCACAAGGCTACCGCCTCGCCGCGCAGGATCGGTTCGATTTCCTCGATGGCGCCCGACCCGCCGTGACGGGAATCACGATTCCGGAAACGACGAGGCCGGGGCCGTTGATCCGGATGGACGCCTGGGCGATGCGCACGTTCCGCGGCGAACCATTGCCCCGCCGGACCCTGAAGCCCGCGCAGCACTGGGACTGGCCGTCACCGACTCCCTACAGCCAGGGCGTTCGCTGCGGCCCATGGGTGTTCGTCGGTGGACAAGCGGCGCTCGACAAGCACGGCAAGGTGGTCGGCGCGGGGACTCGGGCGGACCAGACCGAGCTTGTCATGCGCTACGTGGACCGGGTTCTGGGGGCTGCGGGCGCATGCTTCGACGACGTGCTGAAGCTCAATACCTACTACTGTCACCGTGTCGGCGCCGGAGCCTTGCGCGATGGCGCCGAGACGCGAAGCCACTGGTTCTCGCCGCCGGGCCCGGCCTCGAGCGAGGTGCCCGTCGACGAGCTGGCCTGGCCGGGGATGCTGGTGGAGATCGAGGCGATTGCGGCGGTCGGACCGCAGCGAGGGGACGAGCCACGGTGAGCGAGGCGTCGCGTCCCTCGGCGTCGCGCGTTGCGCGGCGATTGCGCGGAATCCTGGACGAAGTTGCCCCCGGTGGTCTGACGCGGGAATCGAAGGTGCAGGGCCAACCGCGGCCCGAAACCCTTTGCGCAATGTCGCGCTGGCGGAAACCACGAACACCTCGCGACATTCGGGGCCGGAACGATCATTTCAGTCCGGGAGGGCTAGTTTCCTGCGCGACTCGGACATTACCGTCTCCGGAATCCCGGAGCGGTTCAGTCACATGACTGGTTCTGGTGCCGGCGACGCTGGCGCGCGACGGTGGCCTCGATCCAGTGTCGGGGCTTGTCGGTGGCTTTCAGGTCGGTGTTTCGGAGCCGTTCGGCCAGTGTTTCGGAGTCGAGCATGGCGTGCTCCCACAGGTGTCCGGTGTAGCGCAGGTCTTTTTCTCGTCCGGCTGCGTACTTCGCGATCGCGATGTCGTGGACCTCGATGCACCATCCCGTGGCGCCGTTGGTGTTCGGGTTGCTAATCGGGGTGAGGCGGTTCTCCCATCCGTCGGGGAGCGACGCGGTGGTGGGACTCACGCCGTCGGCGTGGTAGCCGTGGGTTCGGTCGAATGGTGTGTCGGGGCCCATTGCGCCGTCGATGAGATCGGACAGCTCGGGCGCTTTGGGCGCGTAGACGTCTGCCTCCATCGAGATAAGCAGTTCCTCGGGAGCATTCGGGTACTGCCCCAGGATCGCTTGGCTGCCGATGATGATCAGCTCCTCTTGATTGGTGACGTCGGCGGCCGCCCGAATGATGTGCTCAAGCTCTTGCCGCGTCATGAATCGCTCGCCGTTCGGTTTCGGTGACGAGTCCTTTGAACGGGTGCGAGCTGCGCAGCCGCTGGCCCTCGTCTGATTCTTCGAGGAGGATTTCGCGCAGGCGCTCCCACGGGTGGCGTTCGATGAGTTCCTTCCATTCGGCGTGGCAGCGCGGGAGGTATCCGCGCTGGCGTGTCCAGCGCTCGATGTTCTCGAGCCCGGTCCGCACGAGCGCGGGATTCTCGTCGATGCGGGTAACCGCGAGGCGGGTCAGTTCGAGCACCATGCGGTCGAGCTCGGGGTGCCCACCTGGGCGTCCTTCGACACTGGCGCGCTGGTTCGCCTCGCGGGCGTCGCGCGCCCAACGCTTCCGTTCCTCACGGGTTGCTGGCATGGTGGGCTCCTGCACCCTCGGGCGCCGTTCTCGGCGCGATTGTGCGCTACGCTCCCGCGCTGTTCCACCCTCCCGTTGGCGATGGACGAAGGAGGTTGCCATCGCAGCCATGCAGCATTTCATCTAAACCACCGTGTCCCCGCGCAACTCGGCCGCTCCAACTCCGACCACCGTGTGTCAATATCTCGCCAGGCTGCGCCCGTCTGCGCTCGGGCTTGAGCCCGGGCGCTTTCAGATCGCTTACGGCGCCTCACCGCCTCGACGGACGGATCGTCGGTATCGGGACGCGTGCCTCTCGGCGCTGGAGTATCCAAGGTAAAGTTCGACGTCTCCGATTACCGATTCCCGAACAGGGCCGACAGGTTGCCGCGGTTCTCCATCGAGGAATCGGTGCGAGATGCGCCTGATACATGCTTCCGATCCATGACCATTGCGAGCTCAGCTTTCGTCATCCGCGAGCGCGATCATGGCGAAGCCATTCGTGGCTGGCTCGAAATTCACGATCAAAGCTCCTGAGACAGCGAGGACGACATGCTGCGTGACCACGGCCGCTTCAAGTATTCCGCGATCGTCGACCGCCCCGATTACACGTGGCCCCAAGGCAGGAAATTGGCGTTCTACGTCGCCCTCAACATGGAGCACTTCTCCTATGGCGAGGGGCTCGGCATCTCGATGTCGCCGGGCATTCCTCATCCAAACACCTACAACTGGGCTTGGCGCGAGTACGGCAACCGCGTCGGTGTGTGGCGCCTCCTCGACTTGTTCACGGACCTGGAGTTGCCCATCTCGGTTCTGCTGAATTCCGAGCTGTACGACCATTGCCCGGAGGTCATCGCCGCCTTCCGCGCCCGCGGCGATGAAATCGTCGGCCACGGCCGCACCAATTCCGAGCATCAGAACGACTTTGACGAGGCCGGCGAGGCGGCGCTCATCCGGGAAGCCACCGAAACCATCGCCAGGCACGAAGGCAGACCGCCAGCCGGCTGGCTCAGCCCCGGGGTCAACCCCAGCGATGTGACCCCCGACCTCCTGCAGGAGGCCGGCTACACCTACATCCTCGACTGGCCGATGGACGATCAGCCAGTGTGGCTCAAGACCCGCCGGGGCCGGCTGATCAGCCTGCCCTATCCGCATGAGGTCAACGACATCCCGATGATCATGCTGCATCACGGCGACGCCGGGGCGTTCGCGGACATGATCATCGACAACTTCGACGAGATGCTGGAGCAGTCGCAAAAGCAGCCTCTTGTCCATTGCGTCAGCCTGCACGCCTTTATCGTCGGCCAACCCTTTCGCCTGCGTCACCTGCGACGCGCCCTCAGCCACATCTGCAAGCACCGTGACAATCTTTGGATCGCGACGGGCGGGAAAATCGCCAGCTACTTCGCCGAGTCAGTGCCGGCCAAATCCTCTTCATCCCAAACCTAGGGGTGGACCAATCCGATGGGCACGGTCTTTCACACTGAAGGTACGCATTCGCGCAGCGCTCGAGCATCGTCTCGTCGAGCGAGTCGTTCTCCGGACCGAACAGGTACATTGCCCGTTCCGGATGCTCGAACTGCGGCAGCGGCGTCGCCTCCACCACCCGCTCGACCGCAACGGGCACGTATCCGTCGGGCGATGCCGACGAATCTCGGTTCACCATGATGGGGTGAATCCTGCGCCGTTCCAGGCGTCCAGATGCTTGGCGCAGGATCTCGCCCCGTACCGGATCGGACCCTTGTAGCCGTCTTTGGACCGCTGCAAGTAGTCAGGCTGCCCGCTCCGCACGCAACTGCATCGCAGATTCGGCGTTCACGCGCCGCGCTCGGGGGAGGACGAAGAGACCATGGCTACGACCAATACGGCGCTCGGCACGCCCGAGCAGCTTCGTGATCCGAACTTCACACCACCGCTCTCGTCCGCCATCCCGCTCGGCATCCAGCACGTGCTGGCGATGTTCATCAGCAATGTGACACCCGCAATCATCATCGCCGGCGCCGCCGGATTCGGCTTCGGCTCGAACTCGCCGGACTTCCCGAACCTCA
>MKWU01004264.1_pt1 | contig 17230 bp, 16 predicted proteins | sample 809101 | NCBI WGS metagenome assembly MKWU01 (sample SAMN05860141, study PRJNA318959) | sponge metagenome | host: Aplysina aerophoba | place: Slovenia: Piran, Adriatic Sea, Gulf of Piran | collected 2013-05-07 | reverse complement strand
CGCACCAGCCGGGGCACGGTCTCTCCCTGGAGATCGCGGTGTCTCTGGGCAAGGCAGTGCTCACCGGCCAGCAGGTCCGTGACCAGTCTGCCCGATACACCGGGCTACTGGTCGTACCCCATTAGGGCGGGGGTGAGGGCGGCGCGGCGCGCGACCAGCCATAGAGGAGCCCGGAGCCCCCTCACACGCCCTTCCGATCGCTTCTCCCCCGGCATACGAGAGACCTGGGGGCGCGGGGTGCGACCAGCCATCGAGGAGCCCGGAGCCCCCTCACCCCAGCCCTCTCCCTCGATGGAGAGGGGGCCGGATCGGAGGGAGAGGGCCTGTCCGCTTAGCGGGCGCCGGCGGTCACGCCGACGCGCTGCGCTACGAGGTCACGGACGAACTCGAGCGCTGCGCGGACGCCGAGCACCTGCGTTTCGAGGGTCATCGAGGGCGTGCCGGCGCGCTTCTCGACGGTCTGCTCCGGCAGGAAGGGCAGGTGGATGAAGCCGCCGATCGCGCGCTCATCGGTCGCTTCGAGGTGGTTGCCCATCGCGTAGAGCGTCTCGTTGCAGATGTAGGTGCCCGCCGTCTCCGAGACCTGCGAGGGTGCACCGGCCTCGCGCATGGCCGCGGCGACCTCGCCGACCGGCAAGCGCGCGAAGTAACCCGCGGGCCCGCCCACCACGAGCGTCTGCTCCGGCATCACGCGGCCCTCGGCGTCGCGGTCGATGAGCACGTTGACGCCCGTGCGCTCGACCGAGAGGTGGGAGCGTCCGCCCGCCTCGCCGAGGCCGATCCACGCGTCGAAGCGGCCCGCCTCGAACGCCGGGATGAGCCGGTCGAACGAGATGCGGCCGCGGACCGGCAGGCGCAGCAGTTCGAGGTCGACGCCGTCCGGCGGCTCGGCGCCGATGGCGGTCGCGACCTCCCACGAGGGGTTCACGCGCTCTCCCCCGAACGGTTCGAAGCCCGACAGCAGCAGCCGCATGACGCCCTCCTCGTGTGGCCCGTGGATGTGCAGTCTACCGACCCGGCGGATGCCGTAGTCTGCGCGCATGGAAGTCTTCCTCCTCGACGGGACGTACGAGCTGTTCCGGCACTACTTCGGCGCGCCCCCGCACCGCGACGCCGACGGCAACGACCGCGGCGCGGTGGTCGGGGTGGTGGGCTCCGTGCTGCGGCTGTTCGAGGAGGGCGTGACGCACCTCGGCGTCGCCACGGACCACGTCGTCGAGTCGTTCCGCAACGACCTGTGGCCCGGCTACAAGACGAGTTCGGGGATGGACGAGGCGATCCTCGCGCAGTTCGTGCCGCTCGAAGACGCGCTGACGGCGATGGGCGTGCCCGTGTGGCCGATGACAGACCTCGAGGCCGACGACGGGCTCGCCTCCGCCGCCTTGCAGGCCGCCGAGGACCCCGACGTCACCCGCGTAGTGATCGCGACGCCCGACAAGGACCTCGGGCAATGCGTGGGCGGGAAGGTCGTGCAGTTCGACCGCCAGCGCCGCGAGGTGCGCGACGCCGCGGCCGTCGAGGAGCGCTTCGGCGTCCCGCCGACCTCGATCCCGGACTACCTCGCGCTCACCGGGGACAGCGCCGACGGCTTCCCGGGCCTCAAGGGCTGGGGCGCGAAGTCGAGCGCGACGGTGCTGGCCCGCTACGGCCACATCGAGGCGATCCCGCCCGACCCGGCGGAGTGGGACATCACCGTCCGCGGGGCGGCCCGGCTCGCCACCGCCCTCGTCGAGGGCTACGACGAGGCGATGCTGTTCCGCGACCTCGCAACCCTGCGCACCTCGGAGCCCCTCTTCGAGTCGGTCGAGGAGCTGCGGTGGGCTGGACCGACGCCGGAGTTCGAGGCGCTCGCGGAGCACCTGCGCTCGCCGGGGCTGCTCACGCGCGCGCTCGCGGCTGCACCGTGAGCCGCCTCGGCTGTAGCATCCGCCGCACCAGTGCCGTGCCGACGGAGGCCAGTTCGTGACGCTCGATGTGCAGCCTTCCGGCATCCCGCTGCCCCGGCCGTGGGAGCTCACGCAACCACACTGGGAGGGCTGCAAGCGCGGCGAGTTGCTCGTGCAACGCTGCGAGGACTGCGGCCACCACGTATTCATCCCGCAGTACGCGTGCACGGCCTGCCTCAGCGAGCGCCTCCAGTGGGCGCCGAGCAGCGGCCGGGGCGTGGTCTACAGCTACACGACCGTGTACCGCCCGCAGCAGCCCGCGTTCGAGACGCCCTACGTCTGCGCCATCATCGAACTCGACGAGAGGTGGCACATGCTCACGAACCTCGTCGGCGTCGAGATCGAGGACGTGCGCATCGGGATGCGGGTCGAGGTCGCCTTCCACGCGGTCTCGGACGAGGTGACGCTGCCGTACTTCCGCCCCGCCGGGTAGCGCGCAACCGACGCATAGCCCTCCGGCCCGCTTCACCGTCGCGGTACCATGGAATGAGACCCCAACACCGCGATGTGAGGAGCTATCGATGCCCGATCAGCCATCCGCCGACGAGACCCTGACTGTCCTCGACGCCCTCCCCGTGCACCCCGGCGACGCCCCCGATCCGACCACGTGGCGACTGCGCGTCGACGGCCTCGTCGACCAGCCGCTCGACCTCGGCATCGACGACCTGCTCGAGATGACGCAGCAGCTCATGGTCGACGACTTCGCCTGCCTCGAGGGATGGACGGTGCCCGGCATTCGCTGGCGCGGCGTCGCCGTCGCCGACCTGCTCGACCGCGCGGGCGCGCCGCCAGACGCGGCGTGGGTGCAGGTCACGGCCGACGACTTCAGCCTCCCGCTTCCCGTCGCAGATGCACGCGCGGCCCTGCTCGCCGTCGAGGCGAACGACGAGGCCTTGCCCGGCGCGCACGGTGGTCCCGCGCGGTTGGTCGTACCGGGCGGCGAGTGCTTCACCAGCATCAAGTGGACCGACCACATCGAGGTGGTCTCCGAGCCGCGCGAGAACAGCGCCCGACGCATCGCCCTCGACCGCCTCGGGAGCGCCGACGCGTAGCCTTGGCTACACCGGCTCCTCGACGAACTCGACCGCCTCGGGGTCGAGGAGCGCGCCCGCGTCGACGCGCGCACGCGCCTCGGCGAGGGCTTCGTCGAGCGCAGCCCGGTCCGGCTCGACGAGTTCGCCGCTGCGCAGGAACAGCAGCCCGGCTGCAAGCTCCTCGCCGAGGGCCGCCTCCACCGCACGCTGGTACAGGCCGATCTGCACGAGATAGCGTCGAGCGACCTCGGCCGCCGTCGCGCCATCGAGCCGGTCCGTCTTGAAGTCGACCACATGCCAGCCGCCGACGTCGCGGTACACGAGGTCGATCGCGCCGTGGACGGGCAGCCCGTCCCAGTCCCACGCGAACGGCAGCTCGAACCAGCGCTCGACGCCAGGGTCGGCGAGCGCTGCTGCAACGGACGAGCGCGCGAACTCCGCGAGCATCACGGCCGCCTCGGCTGCCAGCGTTCCAACAGTCGCCTCATCGAGCGCGCGGTCGCTCTCCTCGCGTACCAGCGTCGCGAGGGCTGCCGCGTCGATCGTCGCGATGTCGCCCGCTGATTCCTCGATGGCGCGATGCACGACACTACCGCGCAGCGCCCCGCGGCCGTCGCCGCGCAGGGCGTACACGGGCGCGTCGGCGGGCGCCCGCAGGGCGGTGACCGGCGTGCTGGCGCGCACCGGGATAACGGGCGGCCGCGCGAGCAGCGGCGCAACGTAGTCGACCTCATCGCCCTCGTCGGCAAGGCGCAGCGGGCGCGGGGCGGAGCGGGTTGCGCGAGCATCGAGGTCCACCGGCAGGGGCGCGCGCGCCTCGACGCTCTCGACGGCGTCGCCCGCGCAGACAGCGAGGGCAGCCTGCAGCCACCCGTCACTGTTCGCGTCGTCGCCCGAGATGTAGAGGTAGTCGGCGGCGCGCGTGGCGGCGACGTAGAACAGGCGGCGATGCTCGGCCTCGTCCTCCAGCCTGTCGCGCTCGCGCAGGTAGTCATAGAAGCCGGGGCGAGGCCGGCGCGCGCCGTCTTCATCACGGACGAGCGTGGCCGAGACACCGGCGTCGCGGCGCCAGCGGATGACCTCGTTCATGTCGCGCGGTGCGGCGTGCGCCTCCGGGATCCAGACGATCGGGAACTCCAGGCCCTTCGCGGCGTGCACAGTCATCACCTGGACCGCATCGGGCCGGTCGAGCACCGCGGGACCCTCGCGTACATCGAGGTCCTCGCGTCGCTGTTCGAGGTACTCGACCACCTCGGGCAGCGTGTACCCGGCGAGCGTACGGACGATGCGTACGAGCTTGCGGATATTGGCGCGGGCCTGCTCGCCGCCCTCGAGCGGCGCCCACACTGCTTCCACGCCCGAGCGGTCGAGCGCGCGTTCGAGCAGCGCGTCGGCGGGCAGCGCTCCCGCGACATCGTGCAGGTCCTCGATCACGCGACGAGCATGCGCGCAGCGCTCCCGCTCGCGGCCCGTGATGCCCTCAGGCAGGTGGCCAAGGGCATCGAACAGCGAGCGCCGGTGCTCGTGCAGTGTTAGCAACGTGTCGTCGCCCACCGCGAAGAACGGTGAACGCAGCACACCCATGAGAGCGATCCCGTCGTGGGGTTCGGCGAGCCAGCGCAGGAGGTTGCCGCAGTCGAGCACCTCCTGGCGGGTGAAGAATCCAGTGCCGCTCGGCGTCGTGTAGGGCACCCGCCGCGCCTCGAGCGCCTGCTCGAAGGTGTGGACGTTCGAGAAGCGCCGCAGCAGCACCGCAACGTCCCCAGCCCGCGCCGGGCGAGTCCGCTGCCCCGCGGCGTCCCACACCTCGCGGCCGTCAGCGAGCAGCGCCTCGATCTCCGCTGCCCCGGCGTCCGCCTCGACGCGACGCCGGTCGTCATCCACCGTCGACGCGCCATCCGGGGTGTGTCTGGCGATGGGCATCAGCGTGACATGCGGGCCGTCGCCGGGCGGGGCCGCCGGACGCCCGGTCATCGTCTCCATGACTGCCTCGAACGGCTCCGAGGCGTCTGCGAAGACCTCGGTGAACACATCGTTGAGCGCGCCGACGAGCAGGTCGTGGCTGCGGAAGGAGCGGCTCAGCGGAAACGTCGGACCGCCGAGATCCGCGACGAGCCCGCGCAGCTCCGCGAACCGCGCCACGTCCGCGCCGCGGAAGCGGTAGATCGACTGCTTCGAGTCCCCGACGAGGAACAGGTGTGGCCGCGGTCCACCGTCACCCGGACCCGCGATCAGCCGGACGAGCTCGGCCTGCGCCGGATTGATGTCCTGCGCCTCGTCCACCATGAGGTGGCGGAAGCCGGCTCGGACCTCGGCGGCCACGCGCTCGTGATCGCGCAGCAGCGCGACCGCGCCTACTTCGAGGTCGAGGAAGTCGAGGGCGTGCCGTTCGCGCTTCGCCGCGGTGTAGCGCGCCACCGCGTCGTTGAACAGGTCGCGCAGTCCCGCGACGGCAGGCAGCGCGCGATCGTCGAGGTCGGTCCACGCGGGGAGGCGCGAGGCCTCGTCGTCCAGCTCGCGCAAATCGCGGAAGGCGTCCTTGACGTCCACATCCGGCGACATCTTGTGGCTGCCAGAGCGCAGACTCGTGCGTGAACGCGCCTCGGACAGGGCGGGGGCGAATGCTCCCCAGTCGTCCGCCTTCTCGAGGCCTCGCAGTGCCTCAAGCACACTGCGCGCCACGCCGGCGAGCGGGCCCGTCACGCCGGGGACGTTGCGTTCGAGGTCGCGAGTGGCGGCGGCGACGGCCGTGCGGATCGACCGCTGCTGCTCCGCGTAACGGGCGTCGAGGGTAGCGCGACCGCGGGCGGCCCACTCCTCGCGGTCATCGCCCATCGCGTCGAACGCCGCCTCGACGTCATCACGGTTGGCGACCATGCGGGGGAGGTGCTGCCCCACCTGGTAGACGTCGATCTCCCGCAACGCTGCGGTGCGTTCGTCGCCCGCCTCGGCCGCCGCGTCGATAGCGCCGACGACCGCCTCGCGACGCAGCAGCTCCGCCTCGTCCTCGCCGAGGACCGCCGCCGAGGGGTCGATGGCCGCCTCGAACGGGTGCTCGCGCAGCAGCCGCAGCGCGAGCGAGTGGACCGTCCCGATCACGGCGTCGTCGAGGTCGCGCTGGTGATGCGAGAGCGACGGGTTGGACATCACGGCGCGACGGACGCGGTCGCGCATCTCCGTAGCTGCCGCCTCGGTGAAGGTGACGGCGGCGATCTCCCCAACGGCCGAGGTGCGCAACAGGCGCAGGTAGCGCTCAACGAGCACGCGCGTCTTGCCGCTGCCCGCCCCGGCGGTCACCGCGAGGTCGGTGGTCTGCGCCTCGATAATGTCGCGCTGCTCGGTGGTCGGCTTCACTGCTTCCACCGAGTGAACTGGTTGACGCGGCAGACATGGCGGAAGTCGCACCACCGCGGGCACGGCACCTGCGGGTTCACCCGGAAGTCGCCGCCCTCGATGTCTCGTCGCACCTCCCCGGCCTGTGCGGCGACCCTGTTGATCACCTCGGCATCCGCGGCGTCCGAGGTGTCCAGTGCCCATTCGCTCCGCGGGGGCCGCGTGTAGGCGTAGCGCGCGACCAGTCGCTCGGCGCCGAGCTGCTCGCGCGCGGCGATCGCGTAGAGCTGGAGCTGCAGCCGCCGGCCCTCATCGACGTCCTTCTTGCGGATGTCGCGCCCGGTCTTGTAGTCGACGATCTGCACGAAGCCTGGGCCTGCATCGGCGCGGTCGATCTGGCCGGTGAGGTGCATCGCGGGCTCGACACCGGGCATCGTGGTATCGATCTGGAGTTCGAGGCCGGCCACCCGTTCCACGCCCAGGCGCGCGTTCTCCTCCGCCTCGCGCTTGAGCAGACCCACTATCTCCTCGACGGTCGTCTCCCAGTCGAAGCGCCACAGTTCGGCGCGGCCAAACGCATGGCGCACGGGTGCGGACTCCCACAGCCGACGGCCCTCGTCGCGCACGCGCGCGACCGCCTCGCCGAGGGTGTCCGGGAGCAAGGGGCGGCCCGCGGCCTCCAGCGGCTGGAGGGCGGCTTCCAGGATCTCGTGCACCACCGTCCCGCGCGTGGCCGCGTCGGCCTCGACGTGCTCGTCCTCGACTTCGTAGAGCTGGAGTCCGTAGCGGCCGAAGAACTGGAAGGAGCACGTGCGGTACGACTCCAGGCGGCTCGCGCTCCACCGCGCCGACTCGCCCGTCAGACGCTCGACCGCCGACTGCGCGGCGATGCCCCGGAGATCGCCTTCGTGCCGGCCCGCGGCGGCGAAGGAACGCCGGAGCTGCTCGATCGGCGCGGCGCGCACGACGAGCGGCCACGCGTCGAGGTCCCGTGGCCGCCGCCGCTCCTCCTCGCGCCAGAGCGACGAGAGCGAGACCGCGAGCTCGCGGAGTGAGGCCGAGGCTTCCGGTAGCACCCCCGCCGGCTCATCGACCGCCGGTGATGCGGCGTCCTGCCAGTACCACGAGGTGGCGCGTGGCCGGCCTCGCTCGTCGAACCGTGGCCGCCACAACGACGTGCTCGTGTCCGCGCGCGAGGAGACCGTGGCCCACAACTCGTCCTCCGCGGCCCGTGGCTCGGGAGGCAACTCGAGCCCACCGGCGTGCAGCACGTCGCGTCCCCGCCGGTCGAGCAGCGCGCCGGTTCGGCGAGGCGCCGGGAACTCACCCTCGGTGAGTCCGCCGACGAAGACGTGGGCGAAGCGCAGACCGTGCAGGGTGTGCATCGGCGCGAACAGCACGCCGCCGGCCTCGCGCAGGAGTGTCCCGGGCCGCTGCATGCGAGCCTCGAGCTCGTCGGCGAACTGATCGAGGGTGACGGGGGTCGCACCGAGCCGTTCGTCGATGGCACGCAGCGCGTCGAGGCTCGATCGCAGGGCTGCCGCCTCCACGTCGAGGCTCTCGTAGCCATCGACCGCGGCGGGCACGAGACTGTCGGCGCCGAAGAGCGCCGCGTCGAGCGCCGTCGCCCACACGCCCGGTGGAAGCGGCTCGCCGCCGAGCAGCCCCTCGAGGCCACCGGCAACACGCTCGACCGCTCCCGAGGCAGCGCGCAGCCGGGCGGCGTAGCCGTCGTTCCCGCGTTCAGCCTGCTCGCCCGCCTCGCGGAGCAGCGCCGCAGGCAACCGCCGCAGCGAGTCGAGGCCCGCGAACAGCCCCCTCCGGCGTCCCACGCGCAGCGCGTGGTCGACGGTGTCGCCGTCGATGCTCCAGACGCTGCGGTCGAGGAACGACGACCGCAGCAGCGCGGCGACGCGCGTCAGACGCCACTCGTGAGCGGGCAGGCGTAGCAGCCCGAGCACCCACGTGCCGAAGGGCCGCGACGCCAGCCGCTCGCCGGCCGCCGGGTCGAACGGCAACTCGTACTCCGTGAACACGCGCCGGGCCAGCGTGAGGTGGGGCGTGGCCTGCCGGAATACCACCGCGAAGTCCGATGGGCGGAGCGAGGCATCGCGCGCGAGCGTCTGCTTGATTGCCCGTGCGATCTCGCGGATCTGCGCCTCCGCGTCGAAGGCGGAACGTGCCTCGACCCCTGCCGTCAGCGGACGCGCCGCCAGTTCCTCGTGCGTGCTACCCGGGACGAGCGCATCGAGGCGGCTCGCGGTCCATCCGGAGCGCTCGCTGCCCTCCCGATCGAGCGTGAGCGCAACGTCCGTGTGGCGCGCGAGCGCGGCCACAAGCGCAAGCTCGCGCGGGTTGAGGAACTCGAAGGAGTCGACCAGCACGAGCGCGGGCAGGTCACGGCCCTCCTCGACGGCCTCGGCGGCGAGCGTCGGCGTCTCGCGCGGGTCGCGCCACGAGCGCTCGTCGAGGGCGCGCCGGTACGCGCCATAGACCGCGGCGAGCGCCTCGTGGTCGACGCTGCCCGCGCGGCGGGCCGCCTCCGCGAGGTCGGGCGCTGACACGTCCGAGCCAATGAGTTCGTCGACGGCCTGCCTGACCAGCGCATGCAGGCCGGGCGTGTCGGCAACGGGCGCGAACCTTGCCGCGCCGCCCGCCTCGATCTCCCGGCGTGCGGCGCGCTGCAGCAGCTCCGTGGCCACGTCGGCTGGCAGCACGCTGCCGCCGGCGGCGATCCTGCGGGCGAAGAGGTTGAGCGTGGTCACCTCGAGGTTGAGCGCCACGCCGCAGCGCTCGACGACACGCCGCCGGAACTGGTCGCCGTGGCGCGCCGTCGGCACGAGGACGAGTGTCGAGGCGAACCGATCCGCCTCGACGCGCTGCGCCGCGCGCGCGACGAGGCGCTCGGTCTTCCCCGACCCCGGCGGCCCGCTGATGATGGTCAACCCGCTCACGCGCCATAGCGTATCGCGCTACGCGCTTGTAATGGCGCTACAAACGATGCGGATTCCCGAAGGGTGCGAGAACCCTACCCCTTGCGGCTCGGCGCGTGCGTCATCCGCATGTAGACGCCGCCCTGCTCCAGCTCGTCGAGCATCTGCGCGAGGCGGCGCGAGCGGGTGTCGGCGCGCTTCGCGCTGGCGATCCATGCGAGGTAGTCGTTGCGCTGGTACCAGGGCCGCGCGTCGTAGGCCGCGCGCACGCCCCGCTCATCGAGGGCGAGGCGCACGTCCTCGGGCATCGGCGCCGGCGGCCGGGTCGCCATCGTGGGTCCCCGCCTATTCGCCCTGGGCGAAGCGCGAGAGCCGGTCCAGAGCCTCCTCGAGGCGGTCGTCGGCGAGGGTGAGCGAGATGCGGATGTAACCCTCGCCGGCGTCGCCGTAGCTCACGCCCGGCGTGACCACCACCCCGGTCTCCTCGACCAGCCGACCCGCGAAGTCCGCCGAGGAGCGTTCGCCCTCCGGCAGCCGAGCCCACACGTAGAGCGATGCACTCGGCGGGTCGACGTGCAGGCCGAGCTCGCGGAGCACCTCGACGGCCCGGTCGCGGCGAGCCTGGTAGATGGCGTTATGTCCGTCGATGGCGTCACGCGGGCCGTCGAGCGCGGCGATCGCCATCTGCTGCACCGCCTGCGCCACCCCGCTGTCGAGGTTCGACTTCACCCGCCGCAGCGCGCCGACGAGCTCGACGTTGCCGACCGCCATCGCGATCCGCCAGCCGGTCATGTTGAACGTCTTCGACAGCGAGTTGAACTCGATCGCCACGTCGCGTGCGCCGTCGACCTCGAGGATCGAGGGCGCCTCGTATCCGTCGAAGCACACGTCCGAGTACGCGAGGTCGTGCGCGATCGCCACGTCGTGCTGCTTCGCCCAGGCCACCGCGCGCTCGAAGAAGTCGAGGTCCGCGATCGCGCCGGTGGGGTTGTTGGGGTAGTTCAGCCACAGGAGCTGTGCGCGAGCGGCGTCGGCGTCCGAGATCTCGTCGAGGCGCGGCAGCCAGCCGTCCTCCTCGCGCAGCGGGACCGCGAGCGTGTCGCCGCCGGCGAACATCGTCGCCACCTCGTACACGGGGTAGCCGGGCGACGTGCTGATCGCGAGGTCGCCGGGGTCGATCAGGCAGAGCGGGAGGTGCCCGATGCCCTCCTTCGAGCCGATCAGCGAGACCACTTCGGTCTCCGGATCGAGCGAGACGCCGTGGCGACGCTCGTACCAGCGCGCGACGGCCGCGCGGAACTCGGGCAAGCCCTCGGTCTCCGGGTAGCGGTGGTTGACCGGGTCTTCGGCCGCACGCTGCAGCGACTCGATGATGTGAGGGGGCGTCGGCAGGTCCGGGTCGCCGATGCCGAGCGAGATGACGTCGACGCCCTCGGCGCGCTTCTCGGCGATGAGCTCGGAGATGCGGGCGAAGAGATACGGGGGGAGCTGCTGGACGCGCGTCGCTAACCTCATGCCGACCTCCCGTGCCGCCGCGTTATCGCCAGCCGCCGAAGCGGACGCGCATGTTGCGGATGCGCTGCTCCTCGCGGTGCTGCTCCAGCACCGCCTCGTCGCTGTCGCGGCGCATCTCGACGCCGCGCCGTCCGACGCGGTACCCGATGGCCTGGGCGATGCGCGCGCCCCTCGGAATCTCCGGCCACACGCGCACCGTTGCGGTCCGTGCGCCGGCGCTGGCGAGCTGGTACGTGGCCGCGCCAAGGATCACCTTGCCGATGCCGCGGTTCTGCTCACGCGGCTGCACGGCGCACGAGATCACCGTGCCCGCGCCGCCCTCGACCGCGCTGTTCAGCGCGTACGCGATGAGCTCGCCGTCGCGCTCCAGCATGCCGAGCCACGCCGCCTCGGCGAGCCGGTTGCGTGTCGCGGTCGCGCCGTCGGTGAAGTCACCGTAGGCCCTGCCTTCGAGCTCGATGACGGCCTCGTGGTCGCCCTCGTTGCCCCGACGCATCGTCAGGCCCGTGGGGATCTCGGGCGGGTCGAGGTCGCGGATGTCGTTGTGCGTGAACTCCAACCAGTCGCCGAGCTCCTCGAAGTCGTTCTCGTCGAGCAGGCCCTCGATCCAGCGCCGGTTCGGGTGCTCGACGAGGTCGATGACGAGGTACGGGTACCCCAGATCGAGGATGCGCGGCCGCAGTACCTCGAACATCGAGTGCCAGACCTGCTTCATCGCCTCGAGGGTGTCGAACGCGTAGTGCAGGTGTAGCTGGCCGCCGTCCTCGACGAAGGCCATCTCGCCCACCTCGGTCTCGACGGCGTGGGTGCCCTCGCTGTCCAGCAAGTCCTCCCACTGGTCGACCGTCCGGGGCATGTTGCGCGTCTGGAGCGCGTCGTCGAGCGTCTTCGGTTGCGTCATGGGGCTACCTCCGGCTGATGTGCAGGTGCGGGCAGCGAGCGCTGCTGCCCGGAGCGCGTGGGCGTCACGCCGGATCCTCCCACGTCGAGGCGAACACGAGCGTCGCGGGCCCCTCGAGCGAGACCTCGCCGTCGCCGTCCCACCCGATGCCGAGCGTGCCGCCCGGCACGTGGACGTCTACGCGGTCATCGACGAAGCCATGGAGCCTCGACGCGACGGCCGCCGCGCACGCGCCCGAGCCGCAGGCGAGGGTCTCGCCCACGCCGCGCTCCCAGACGCGCATGTCGATCGCGCCGCGGTCACGCACGCGCACGATCTCGAAGTTCGTGCGGTTCGCGAACACGGGGTGATGCTCAATCTCCGGCCCGATGCGTTCGAGCTCGAACGCATCGACCGGCTCATCGATGAACGTGACGGCGTGCGGATTCCCCATCGAGACGAGCGTGACGGCCTGCTCCGTGCCGGCCACCTCCAGCGGCAGCCCGAGCACCGGCGGCGTCTGCTCCACGCGCACGCCGAGGTCCTCGGGCGCGAAGTGCGGCTCGCCCATGCTCACGCGTACGCGAGCGACCGCGCGGTCCTCGCCTCGCGTCGCCACGGCGGCGCGCACACCCGCCAGCGTCTCCGCGGGGAGCGGGCCCCGCGGCGTCGAGCACACCCGCGAGCGTCTCGACGCGGAGCGTGCCGCGCGCGCGCAGGTCGTCGTCCTGGTCGAGCACGAACTTCACGAGGCAGCGGATGCCGTTACCGCACATCTCGGCCTCGGACCCGTCGGGGTTGAAGATGCGCATCCGCCGGTCCGCCACCTCGGACGGCAGGACGGCGATGAGCCCGTCGGCCCCGACGCCGAAGTGCCGGTCGCACGCACGCTCTGCGAGCGCCGCCCACTCCTCGTCGGAGCGTGCGAGGTGCGCCGGGTCGTCCCCGTCGGTGAGGACGAAGTCGTTGCCGGCGCCGTGCATCTTCCAGAACGGCCATGCAGTCATGGCGATCATCGTACGTGCGGGCCGGTCGCAGCCTCAACCGCGACGCGCCTCGGGCTCGGATGCCTCCTTGCCCAACCTGCGCTATCTTCGCGTCGACGGCTCCCACCGTTCAGCCCGATGCGGATACGAAGACGCATTGTGCCCTGGAGCGACTGTGGAGCCGTGCTGCCCGCAGGGGCGACTATCGTCTATGAGCCGCACGCCATCGACCGCATGGTTGAGTTCGGCGTCTCAGAGCAGGATGTGCGCGCGACGCTGGAGCAGCCTGATGAAGTCCGGCCTGCCCGCGACCGTCCACCAACCGACCCGTGTAACATCTACTTGCGCCCGATAGGCACGCGGCGCTGCAAGGTCTATGTCCGTGTGGGCTCCGAGCCTATGCTCGTCGCAACGGTGGCGTGGCACGGTGAGTAGACCCAAAGGACTGAGGAACGACGACATGCCCGACGGTATAGAGGTCCGCGTCAACGGTGTCGGTGACATCCTGTACCTGCGCTTCCTGAGAGCGAAGATCGCGACATCCCGCGAGTTCGGGGACTGGAGAAACCTCGACTACGACAGCGAGGGCCGACTCATTGGTGTCGAACTCATCGGGTTGCCCGGGGGTGTGAGTTTGGATGGGCTTCCGGAAGCCGAGCGCATCCGCGACGCCCTCATCGCTCACGGTCCGCCGAAGCTGCGCGTCGAAGGCGACGAGGTGTTCCACCCCATCAACGAGCCCGCCGCCGCGTCCTGACCTCCGCTACGCCTCCGACGCCTGCGCCGCGTCCTGACCTCCGCTACGCCTCCGACGCCTGCGCCGCGTCCTGACCTCCGCTACGCCTCCGACGCCTGCGCCGCTGCCTCGACCGACGCGACAACACCCTCGACGTCCGCCCCCGCCACCCACTCGATCCGAGGGTCGACGGGCCGGAACCACGCCGCCTGTCGGCGGATGAGGCGGCGCGTCGCGGCCTGCGTGCGTTTCACCGCCTCCGCCTCACCCCACCGGCCGTGCAGCACCCCCAGCGCCTCGGCGTAGCCAATCGACCGGAGCGCCTCGAAGTCCTCGCCGCAGCGGGCGACGACCTCGCGGGTCTCCTCGACGAGGCCCGCGGCGTACATCGCCGTGGCGCGCCGGTCGGCTCGGCGGCTCAGCGCCGACCGCGACCACTGGAGGCCGACGACACGCCATGGCCACGGCGGCGGGACGCGTGGCAGCGGCGCAATCGGCTCACCCGTCGCCTCGACGATCTCGAGGGCGCGGATGAGGCGGCGCTGGTTCTTCGTGCCGATGCGCTCGGCGGAGGCAGCGTCGAGCGCGGCGAGTCGCGCGTGCACCGCCTCGACGCCGTGGTCGCGCGCCTCGGCCTCGAGGTTGGCTCGGAGCTCCCAGTTCGGCGGGACGGCGGGTGGTTGCCAGCCCTCGAGGAGCGCCCACACGTACTGTCCCGCGCCGCCGACAAGCAGCGGCAGACGCCCACGCGCGTGAATCGCGTCGATCGCCTCGTGGGCGCGTTCGAGGAAGTCGGCCAGCGTCCACGGCTCGTCGGGCTCAACGATGCCGACGAGGTGGTGGGGGACGGCCGCAAGCTCCTCGTCGGTGGGGGCCGCGGTGCCGATGTGCATACCGCGCCGGATCTGGCGCGAGTCGGCCGAGACGACCTCGACCGGCAGCCGCTCCGCGGCGGCGAGCGCCGCTGATGTCTTGCCCGACGCCGTGGGCCCGACGAGCGCGACCACGCCCGGCCCGCTCAGTTCGCGCCCTCCGCGGCTGCGGCGACGGTGCGGCAGATGGTCGCGAACGCCTCCGCGTCGAGCGATGCGCCGCCGACGAGTGCACCGTCGATGTCCGGCTGGGCCGCGAGGTCGGCGACGTTGCCGGCGTTGACCGAGCCGCCGTACTGGATGCGGCAGGCGTCCGCGCTCGCCTCGCCGAAGCGGTCCGCCACCATGGCGCGTACGTCGGCGATCGTCGACTGCGCGATCTCCGGCGTCGCGGTCAGTCCGGTGCCGATCGCCCACACCGGCTCGTAGGCCACGACGAACCCGTCCGGGAGCCGGTCGACATCGACGAGCGCGGCATCGAGCTGGGCGCGGAGCACCTCGCGCGTCGTGCCCGCCTCGCGTTCTGCCTGCAGCTCGCCGATGGCGAGGATGGGATCGAGGCCGAGTTCAAGGACGGCCGCCAGCTTGCGGCCGGTCTCCTCGTTGGTCTCGCCGAAGACGTGGCGGCGCTCGGAGTGGCCGACAAGGACGTACCGCGCCGTGCCGATGAGCATCGCCGCGCCGACTTCGCCGGTGTACGCGCCGCTGGGCAGCCAGTACGCGTTCTGCGCGCCGACATGTAGTGACGTGCCGTCGAGCGCGTCGGCAGCATCGCCGAGCCATGGCGCGGGCGGACAGATCACGACGTCGACACCCTCGACGCCATCGAGTTGGTCGCGCAGCGCTCGTAGCAGGTCGCGGGCACCGCCGCGGTCGAGGTGCATCTTCCAGTTGCCGCCGACGATGGGTGTGCGCGGAGAGGCCATCAGGCGCCGAATTTCGTGAGCCGCCCCGCGTGGGCGAACGCGATCGGCAGCAGCTCTTTCGCGGGAATCGTGCCGAGCCCACCTCGGGCACACTCGCGCTCGCCGAAGCGGTGCGAGTCGTCGGGACGCACGTAGTCACCCCACACGAGCGCCGGCACCGGGTGCCAGGAGTGCGAGGCCATCAGCGCGGGCGTCGAGTGGTCACCGGTGACCACCATCACGTTGGGCTCGAGGGCAAGCAGTTCCGGCACGCAGTCGTCGAACGCGGCGATCGCCTGCTGCTTGCGAGCGAAGTCGCCATCCTCGCCGGCGGCATCGGTCGGCTTGTAGTGGACGAAGAAGAAGTCGTAGTCGTCCCAGTGCTCGCGCACCGTCGCGACCTGCGTCGCGATCGAGTCGCCGGCGTCGAGCACATCCATACCGACGAGGCGCGCGAGCCCGCGATACATCGGGTAGGTCGCAATCGCGGCGGCGCGCAGCTTCCAGAGCTCGGGGAGTTGCGGCAGGTCTGGGAGCCGGGACCAGCCGCGCAGCAAGACCTGGTTGGCCGTCTCGCGCTCGGCGATGCGGGCGCGCGCCTCGCGCGCGAACTCGTTCACGATTCCGGCGGCGGCGGCGCCCTCCGGTGCGAGCGCCTCGGCTACCAGCGCAGGAGCGCCTTCGCGCTGTGGATCGGTCTCCGAGAGCGCCGCGCTGAGCGGCGCGTTGCCGTCGAGGGGTCGCAGCACCAGCACGAAGCGGTGCTCGCGCACCTCGCGGACGAGCGGCTCGTAGCCGGGCAGCTCGATGCCGGAGAGGCGCTCGGCGATCTCCGCCGTGATCTCCGTCGCCACGCGGCCCGCCCGTCGGTCGGTGATGTTGCCGTGGGCGTCGACAGTGCAGAGGTTGCCGCGTGCGGTGAGGTCGTTCGCGCCGAGCGGGAAGTCGATACCGGTGGCTTCGAGCACCCCTCGCCCCACCTCGATCTCCAGCGGGTCGTACCCGAAGAGGCCGAGGTGGCCCGGCCCCGAGCCGGGCGTGATGCCATGCCCGACGGGGATCGTCTGCCCGATCATTCCCTCCTCGGCCAGGCGGTCCATGTACAGGCAGTCGGCTGCCTCGAGCTCGGTGCGGCTGCGCGGCCCGGGGAGGCCGCCGAGGCCGTCGAGGACGCACAGCACGACCTTGGTGTCGGCCGGGATCGAGAGCCGTCGGATCAGTTCGGGGTCCATGGCCTACATGCTATCCCGACAGGGCGGCGAAGCGCCCGCGCCTCACGGGATGCCGATGCGTTTCGAGGCCTACTCGAGCCAGTTCTCGACGGTCAGCCCCGGAACGCGCTCGAAGTGGCGGACGTTACCGGTCACAACCGTGAGGTCGTTCGCGAGTGCGATGGCCGCGATCTGTGTGTCTGCCTGGCCAATCGGCATGCCGCGTGCCTCGAGGTGAGCGCGCAGTTGGGCGTACTCCTCGGCGGCCTCGGCGTCGAAGGGCAGCACCCAGATGTCGTTGGCGACGAGATCCCGGGCCTGGGCCAGGAGTTCCCGCGATCGCACACCGGCGCGGTGCGCCCCGAAGAGGAGCTCACCCACCGTCACGCTCGATGTCGCCCGATCCTCGGGGGCGGTCATTGCGAGGCGGAGCAGCAGACTCGGTGAAGTGGTGTCCTTCATCAAGCCGCTGAGCGTATTGGTGTCGAGGAGGTACCTCACACTCCCCAGTCGCTCGTGTCGACCTCGCGCGGGACGTCGTTCTCGCGGTCGGCGTAGATGGCGTCGACCATGTCGTCGATTTCCTCGTCAGTGAGGATGCCTCGCCACATGCCAATGAAGCCCAGACCGCCCGTCATACCTTGCGGAGCCGGGCGCTGAGACTCGAGGCGGTCAAGTTCCTCCAGGCTCACGAGCGCCGCAGCGGGTTTCCCGTGGCGCTCGATGACGTAGCGCTCACCGCGATGTTGCACGCCCTCGATCATCGCCGAGAATGTGCCCTTGGCCTCCGCAACGCCGACGTGCCTGCGGCCGGACCGTCGGGCGTCCTCGTCTCCCGCGCGGGTATCGGCGTTGTCGCCGTAGCGTCCGGTGGTCTCA
>MKWU01004263.1_pt1 | contig 17230 bp, 16 predicted proteins | sample 809101 | NCBI WGS metagenome assembly MKWU01 (sample SAMN05860141, study PRJNA318959) | sponge metagenome | host: Aplysina aerophoba | place: Slovenia: Piran, Adriatic Sea, Gulf of Piran | collected 2013-05-07 | reverse complement strand
TCGCGGCATTCCAGGATACCGAAACCGCTGTCTCGGAGGAGGCGAATCCAGGACTCCACCGTACGGAAATACCAGGGGGCGGGGTCGGTGAACTCCGGCCCGCACCCCTCCCCCGAGCCGGGTCGCCCGCCGTCACAATAGGGCCGGTCACCACACGCCAGGACAGGATGCAGGGTCTGGATGACCACTTGGCCCTGGGGCTGCATATACTGCGGCAGGGTGTGGAGCATCTGCTCCACCGAGTCTTTTCCCAGCAATGAAAAATTGCAGATGATCGTGTCGAACCGGCCTGCGCTAAACCGACCGGCGGCAATATCCTCGTAGGAACAGAGCTGAAACCGGCCACCACCGATTCGCTGCGCTTCTGCTATCAGTTCGGGCACAACGTCAATACCAACAACCTCGATTCCACGCTCCGCAAGAGAGCGCGCCAGCCACCCTTCCCCGCAGCCCACGTCGAGCCCACGTCGCGGCGTCAGGCTCGTAATGGCTTGGACTATGGCCTGGTCGGTGACCAGCGTCCGACTTTCGATTTCTTGGTTCCGGACGGCTTTCGTCCAGGGACGGGCGTTCGTATGCCACGAAGTCACGATCTGTCTGTCGCTGAATTCCGGCATATATTTGCCTGACTGTAGCAGGGGCGAGGTCAACTCACCCCTGCCAATCAAAACGACTCCGGCATACCGTCCTCTTTTGGCACGTCCGGATGCATTACATCCCACGGCTGGGCACTGGCCACGTAAATATCCCGCTGGGGCCGATACCAGCTCGGGTTGTCCAGGCTGCCCGCATACAGAACCCTGAAGTCCGGCGCAGCCCCGTTGGTTAACAGGACGGGAGAGCCACAGGCCGGGCAGAACCCACGACCCATGGTGTGGCCGCGGTCGGCCGGCTTCTTAAACCAGGTCAGCTCGCCCGTAAGGGAAAAGTCCGGTTTTTTGACAATGACCGCCGCAAAATAGGCACTGCCGGTTGCACGCTGACAGTCCCGGCAATGACAATTCCCCATATAGAGCGGTTTGGCGGTACAGTTGTAGCGAACCGCACCACACGCACAGCCACCGGAAAACGGAACCTCCATATTCAACCTCCTTCAGTAGTATCGAGAATGATATTCTGGAAGACATGACTCCATGTCAGGCCGCAGCCGCAGGATGCAGCTCTTTCAGGCGCGGGTACACTTCTCGGGCAAAGAGCTGCATGCCCTTGACCGTCTCTTGATGATCGAGGAAGCCGGCCTGTCCCATCAGGAGAATCTGACCAAAGCCGCCAACGTGCTCGTAAAACTTGATGATTTGACGGTAGACGGAGTCCGGGTTGCCGGCAAAGACCAGCCCGTGCTCCATAAAGCTCTCCAGCTTCGGGTTCTGGAACATCTTGAACACGCCCGAGGCCGGTCCTTTCATCGCGCCGGCCATCGCCGGCGGCGGATGATAGCCCGGCGGGCTGGTAAACTGGAACGGTACCTTATTGGCCTCTACATACCACATCAGCTTGCGCGCCCCGGCATAGCCTTCCTCATCCGTCTCGCCCGTGTACACTAAGGCGGCATAGGCAAAACGATCCAGGCCGGCGGGAGGAAGGCCGAGTTCGGCCCGGCGTGTCCGATAGGCGTCAAACACCCGCTTTGACCCATCGAAGCCAGTCAAAAAGCAGGCCACAACAGTACCGCGCTCACCAACCGCCTGGGCGGAGCCCGGACTGAGCGCCGTGATCCACACGGGCGGGTGCGGCTGCTGATAAGGCCGGGGCCAGATGTTGACCTGACGGTGGTGAAAGTATTTGCCCTCCCAGTTGAACGGCCCGTCGTGGCTGGTCCAGGCCTTGAGGATCAAGTCATACGCTTCCCAAAAGCGCTCCATCATGCGCGTGGGTCGATGGTTGCCGGCCGACATTTCATACGGCACACCACGCACAAAGCCGACCTCCAGGCGTCCACGGGAATAGACATCGACCATGGCCATCTCTTCTGCCACACGCACGGGCTCGCGCCGGTTGGCAATCGGGTTGCCGAGGATCAGCAGGCGGGCCGTTTTGGTTTCGCGGGCGAGGATACCCATAACAATCGGGCCGGCCGGGTTGAGATTGGTCGCGGTCTGATGATGCTCGTTCAGCATGATGTCGAGCCCCAGTTCCTCGGCAATCAACCATTCGTCAATAAATCGGTGATACAGGTCGGCGCCGAGTTTCGGATCGTAGTAACGATTCGGGAGGGGCACGCGGATCGAATCGTACTCTTTCGCATCGGGCAGGAGATGATAGGCGTTTTCGCTGAAATGCCAGGCACGCATGAACACGGCTCCTTTATCATCTATGTTGAGGCAAGAAACGCACCGACCCGCTCGACGAAGACTTCCGGCTGTTCCACGTGCGGCCAGTGGCCGGCCCGGTCAATAACGGCAAGCTGCGCACCGGGAATAGCGTCACGATAGGCCGTACCATAATAGCCGGGGGTCACAAAACGATCACTCGCCCCCCAGATGAGCAGCGTCGGAATAGCGACCCGATGTAAGCGCTGACGCAATTTCGGATTATGAAAATACGGCTCCCAGGCGTAGAGGGCGGTTGCTTCCCGGTTGCGGGCAATCACAAGGAGTTCGTCATCGGACAGGCTGGTATAATCAGCTGCGCCCTGGGTTGGGTCGTGATATTGCAGCCGCACGACCTCTTCGGGCGGCAGGGCGAAAATATCCGGGATGTCGCGCGTCTCCCGGTCACCGACCTTGATACCGAGCGGTGTGACCAAGATCAGACGGCTGAGGCGAGCCGTAGACTTCACCGCCATTTCGGCGGCTATCCAGCCACCGAGTGAGCAGCCAATGACAGCCGCATCGCGGAGCTCATACTCGTCGAGCAGATCGAGATAGAGGTAAGCCAGGTCATCCACCGTGTCGATATCGGCCGTATCGGGCGCCTGGCCAAAGCCGGGATGGGTCGGCAGAATCACCCGGCCCTGATTCGCCAGCAGGGAAAAAAACGGAGCCTGGGGACACGGCCCGTCTTCCCCGTGTAGCACGAGGATCGGACGGCCCTGTCCGTGCTCAGATATGTCAAGTTGTACACCGTGCAGCGTCAACTGGCGCGACTGGATAGTCCGACTCATGCTTCACCTGTGTCTATGGATGGCGACTCATCACCTCATGCGAGATTTCTACTCATCATACCGCAAATAAACGTTCGACGTTGCCGTGTAATATCTGTTCGCGCTCGTTATCAGAGCAGGCCAGCTTCTCCACCAACTCAATGGGTCGCTGCCAAGAGCCGTAGGGATGATCCGTGCCCAGCACGAGTTGCTGGGCGCCCATCATCGACAGGCACCACTCAAGCGGTTCCGGCTCATAGGCCACCGTATCCATATACAATTTTTTCAGAAATCGACTCGGCTCCTTCACTACGTCATCCCCCCCAAAAGCGCCCAGCATACCGTCCAGCCGACCCATCAGATACGGCACAGTAGCACCAACGTGGGGAATGATGATCGGCGCGTCCGCATAGTCTGCCAGTACCCCGGACAGGGCCAGACGCATGGCGGCCAGCGTATTATCAACCATAAACGCCAGCACCGGCACCGGCACCAGGTCCATCAAATAGCGCTGATTCAAGGGAACAGTGGGGTGAATAAAAATGGGCCGGCCGAGTTCGGCCATACGCGCAAAAACGGGACGGAACTCGGGAGAGTCGAGCGGCTTGTCATTGATATTGGAATACAGTTGAAGGCCGCGAAAGTTGAGCTCCGAGATACAGCGCTCAAGCTCCTTCAGCGCGGCATCGGTGTCCCCAAAGCCCAAAGTCGCATAGCCCCAGAAGCGGTCCGGGTGAGCGGCAATGAGTTCGGCCAGGAGATCGTTCGCAATCCGGGCTAATTCATCCGCCTGAGCACCCCCTACCCGGTCCGGTCCGGGCACGGCTAAACTCAGGATGGAGATGTCGATACCGGCCTCATCCATATGCGCCAGCTTGGTCTGCATATCGTATAAGGGCGGCAGCATGGGAATGGTCAGGCCCTGACAGCAGTGAAAGTGATACGTGCCATCCACCAGCCGGGTATAGGGAAAGTCGCTCCGTTTTTCGAGCGTGCGGGCGATATGCTCGGATAAGAAATGGGTGTGGACATCGATTTTCATGCCCGGCCTCCTCTCTCCTCGCGCCGCCAGGCTTACCCCGCCTTGCGGGATTCGCTCCGTGCGTCAAAACCGCCCTCTTCAGGGGCATGTCCGTACACGTCACGTACGTAGTACTCGGACTGATGCGTCGCGGGTCGTCCGCCCCAGCCATACTCGATCAGCCAGCCCGAGGGCGTACGAAAGTAGAAGGAATACATATGGTCGTTCGAGTGTTTGCCGGGGGTAATGGCGACCGGGACCTTATGCTCGCGGACGATCTCGTAGGTCAGGCCCACATCGTCCAGATTGTCCACCTCGACCATAATGTGATTCAGGCGCTGCTCGGATGGGCCTATCCCAAAGGCCACGGAGTGGTCACGCTCATTACAGTGCATAAAAACTGGCGCAATCGTCTGCTTGCCCCTCTGAATCTTGTATTCCACGCTGCCGCGCATGCCCAGGGCACGATAAAAGCGATAGGCCGCATCCGTATCCTGTTGACCGACAATACAGTGCCCCAATCCGCCCGCGCCGGTCTTGAACCGGCCGTGCATGCGACGTCCGGGATAGAAAGGCTGGCTGAACTGTACCTGCGGGCCGTGGAAAATTTCGACCGGATTGCCGTTGGGGTCTGCGAGTTTCAGCACCTCCAGCACACGGCGCTCGGCGGCCTCGTCCGACGATCCCAGGCGGTAGGCGATGCCCGCTTCGGACAACTGCTGCTGCATCTGCCCGAACTCCTCGGGCCCGGCAACCCGAAAGCCCAGGTAGCGCAGATCGTCGCTAGGGTCGTCGTGCAGGACAATCCGATGATGCCAGTAGTCCAGGCGCGCATAGCAGCGGTCGCCTTCTCCTTCATCCGCAATTTCCCAGCCAATGATATTGGCTGCAAAATGCTTCCAGGTGTCGAGGTCTTTGACACCAACCCCTATATAGCCCAGCTCTGTCACGTGAATCATTGTTTCCTCCTGCGGTTAAAGGTTGGTTCCAACGTCTTCAGCTCCAAAAATGAGATCGGCAATCTCACCGCGTTTTTCGTATAGCAGGTTCTGACAGCATACCTTTCTTTAAGCAACGGCTTGTTTATTGGAGCGAGCTTTCCCCCTCCGTACTTTTTTTCGGGAGTTGCCACTGAGCTTTAAGAGCGCCAGCGCTTGGGGCAAGAGGAAAGCAATATAATCTTCGACCGAATCCAGCTTGCCGACAAACGCCCAGTGGCGGACGGCCCAGGCGTGGATCAGGACCATCAGATTATGCGCCTTCAGCTCGACCGCCTCCGGAGCAAAACAGCCCCGCTCCACCCCGTATTGAATCACCTTGCCGAGGGCGGCCTGAATGCGTTGCTCGCGCTCAATCAGGGCTCGGCGAGTTTCCGGGTTCAGCGACTTGGTTTCCTGATAGGCGAGCAGAATAAAGCGCCGCATGCGATCGACGCCACGAATGAAGGTCGTCAGCACCTCACAGAATACGTCTTCCGGGTCAGCGTGCGTCTGCGCGGCGGCCTCACTCGCAGTGTGCAACTGTTCGACCAGATGCCGCTCTGCTCGCTCCTGTTCGTGACTGATAATAAAGAACAGCAGTTCTTCCTTATCCTTGAAGTAAGAAAAGATCGCACCGTTACTCATACCGGCTTGGCGGGCAATGTCCCGTGTTGTCGTTCTATGGAACCCGTCTCGCAGGAAGAGATCAAAGGCCGCATTCGCAACCTCTTGCCGCTTCTGCTCGCGCAGGGTGGAGTTTTGAATCAGACCGCTTTTCCGTCGTCCGGCCGGGCGAAGAATTTTGCGTGTCATATCCACCCACTTAGAAAAAGACGCTCATGTTTCGCGTGCCTAAAACCGCCTCGTCCAGGCGGACGGAGCGTCTGGCGATGCGTAACCGATCTCCCGCCCGCTGCAGGGCATCTTGGCGCTCGGCTGAGAAGAGATACGGGGCCTCACGTGAACCACGGCTGCGATACAGGAGAAGATTCGATGTGACAACGAATTGGCCGGTCCTCCCTTCCTTTGTTGCAAAAATATTGGTCACAAAGCGGCGCGTAATCGAAGGGGGATTTTCAGCCACCGTGTATTCCGGCGTGGATAGCTGTAAGACGCGCGTTCGCAAAGAGGCTCTATCTTCATCCATGAATAGCACCTCTGGCGCCTGGTCTTCATCTTCAAGTGCACTGACGGTTGGGGCAACAACACGATACACAATGTCGTCAGTCAGCAGCTCAAGCCAAGCGTTCAACTTACGCCGGTCGAGCAGTTGCGCCTCGTAGTAGAGGAATTCGGTTACGTGCCGGTATTCTTGGTCAGTCACGGCAGTCAGGCCAGTCATATTTGGAGATGGTCCTTCAGATGATGACATCGGCAGCCCTCCCTATTCGATGGTGCGTCCGTTCCCTTGAGTCATAAGGGAGTTCCAGTGCCGGAGGAGATTGAACTGCTCACACTCGGGGATGTGTGATCCATACGCGGTTCCTGGACCTGGAAAGTCGGTCAGCGGTTGCGTCGCAAAACCGGCTCGGAAGTCCGTACTATAGCGACGGGCAATAGAGCCTTTTGTGCCTCGGACAATAGACGCCCATATCTCGGCATCATCTTCTTCAAACAGACCCGACATGGCAAAAGTTTGAATCGCCGTTTTTCGCATTTCCATCTTCCACGCGGCCGATGCCTCGTGCTCGGCAAAATACCAGCTCCACAGTTCTATCTTATGCGGCCCGACAGGCTGCCACAGGCGTAAACTCATAAAGGACAAGGGTGGTTTCTCTGGGACGGTGGAGGCCGCGATTTGTATCCAGGACAGATAGGGGAAAATTGTGCCCACACTCACAAAGAGACGCTTCAGAAAGTTGCACTGAGCATAATTGAGCTCACTTTCATAGGTGGGTATCAGTTCTGTTGGAAAGCCCAAATAATCCGGCATTTCTTCAGGAAAGGGGATAATGATACACCCATGTCCGCCCGGAAAACTAATCTGCGGCCCCCGGTCGGCAAGCTGCATGAGGACGGCGCTCGATATGCCGCCGTATTGTTCGGCGATGGCTAATGGACCGTAGTGAGCCCGAATGGCGTGCTGCGTATCGGTCCCAAAGTTGAGCGCCGGTACCTTCCAGTTGGTTTCTACTACCCACCGCTGCGGTGGTCCGAGCACTTCCATACCAGCCGGCGTACGCCGAAAGAGCATATCGAGATACCACCGGATATCTCCTAAATAGGTTTTGAGCGCAGGCGCCTGAGGGTCCCAGGTGGCAAAGATGAGTCCCGCATGGGTATCGAGTTGGGCAACAGGCACCAAGTTCAATTGGGAAAAGGTCTCACTGTTGTAATACCGGTCAAAGGAGGTCTTGAGCAGAGTTCCCTGGGTATTATACGTCCAGGCGTGATACGGACAGGTGAAGCGTTTGGTGTTCCCTGCATCTGCGCGACAAAGCTGGGTTCCGCGATGCATACAGCTATTGAGAAAAGCCCGGAGCGTGCCGTCTTCCCCACGCACGACAATAACGTGGTCATCACCCATCGGCCGAGTGACATAGTCACCGGGGTCGGGCAGCTCCGTTTCGTGCCCCAGAAAGAGCCAACTGCGATTGAAAATAGATTCGACCTCACGTTCGTAGATAGCGGGGTCGGTAAAGATACTTCGGCTGACCCGTCCCTCCTTCTCCTTCACCCAGGATTGGCCCGCCCCTGCCTCGCTATTGTGTGCACGTGTCATACGTCCCTCCCTTTTGAGGCATATTGATTGAGCGCTTGCTCAATATTATAATTTAGGTAGACGAAGCGAGACCCCTCTGTCAAGATCGAAATCGAGTGGGCACGGATTTGAGCAAAAGTCTCCCCGCACATAATTGGCCCTGCCGCTTCCGTTCAGGGCAGTAGTACGCTAGCGTGCCCTTCTCGTCTCCTGCCTGTCAGGCATCGAGGTCTTAGACACCAACACCCATATAGCCCAGCTCTGTGACGTGAATCATATTTCCCTCCTCTGGATTTATTCTCCCACATCCTGCTCTGCCCGCTTCTGACCGTGATCAATCATACCCTTGCTGTCAAGACAGATATAGAGACAGGCGGGATGCGACTTCCGTTCCGGCAAGGAGTACGCTACCGTGACCTTCTCGTCTCATGCCTGTCAGGTGTAAAGCGGGAAGGATATATCGCTGACGGGAGTTGCCATGATCCGCACAACGGTCGTAGGAAGTTGGCCTCTGCCTGAACAGTACCGTAACCGTTTGTTGCAATATCACCGCGGACAATTGCCGCACATGCTCGTCAAACCGACGTTAAGCGGCGCAGCAGAAGTGGCCATCCGGGAGCAGCAGGCGACCGGCGTGACCCAGTTCATGGGCGGCGAGTTCTTCGCCGAGGTCTTCATTCAGCATATTCCCCGCCAGCTCACCGGCATCCGCTTGGTGAAACCGCAAGCCGATGCATTACGGACGTATAGGGATGTTGCCCGCTACGAACTGACCGACGAAATCGACGCGCCCCGCGGCCTGGGCTATGTCGAGGCCTTCCGCCGGGAATCTCACATCGAACCACGTCTGGATAAAGTTGCCGTCCCCGGTCCTTTAGAAGTGCTCGGCCACCTCAAATGGACAGAGGCGGTCCGGGCACAGCTTCCACGGGCAATCGCAATCGTGAATCGGGAACTGCGCGGGCTCGCAGCAGCCAAGGTTCGCGAGATTCAACTGGATATTCCCACGGTCGCCATTCGCTCCGTCCTGGGCCGCCTTGCTCCCGAAGAGGCGGCCGATTTGATTGCCCGCAGTTTTGAGGGGGTGGACACGCTCAAAACCATCCACTGTTGCCTGGGCGACCTTGGTTCGCAGTCGGCCGTCACCACCCATAATCTCCACGCTCTGCTGCCCTATATCGAGCGGCTGGCCGGCGTGATCGATAAGGTCCACCTGGAATGCTCCCACCCCGGCCAGTGGGCCGACCGGGCCGGTCTGCGCGATATTCCCACCGGTATACAGGTCATTGCCGGCATTGTTGATGTCAAAGCGCCGGTCGAGACCAACACGCAAATTGAGGAGCGCATTCGTGAGGTGCTCAAATATGTCGCCGCAGACCGGCTGTGGATTGCGCCGTCCTGCGGCCTGGGCCGCCGCACAACCGATATTGCGCTTGGCAAAGTCTCACGCATGGTTGCGGGAGCGAAGCGCTGCTGACACAGAGTATATGTCGGTGGAGGGAGGGATCAGAATGTCTGCATACACGACCGTGTTTGGTTCCCTGGCGCACTACGAGAAAGGCCGAGTCGAAATCATTCAGGACAAGGCCCGGCATTACGCCTTTTCCAACATCTTTGAGGTAGCCTCTCAAGCACAGCCGTATGAAAAGACAGCCGTGGCGAAAAACCTGGAGTACGTGGTCGAAGTCCTGCGCGCGGAAGGCCGCTCAGACTGGTTTACGGCTGCGCACGATGAATTCGCGGTGGTGATGGATGGCCACCTGGAGCTCCATCTGGTCAAACTCGACGACCCGGCCGCCGTGGTGTCACCGGACGCGCAAGGGTCGGTGCGCCTGCCCGGATCGCCCACTGGCAAAAAGATGGGCTGGATAAAACTCCGACGCGGGCATCAGGCCCTGCTCCCGGCAGGGGCGGCCTATCAGTTTATTGCCGAACAGCCGAGTGTCATTCTGCTACAAACGCTGCAAGGCCCGCTCACCGTCGAAAAATGGGCGGATATCTGCGAAGCCTAAGGAGACGACCATGAGCGACGTCAAAGCCTCGGCCCCCGACGAACAGACCGGGTATAAGCGTTTTGAGCTGGGACGGTTTTCTTTTTCACGTGACGAGTATTTCGTCACCGTCGGCTGGCCGGCCAGAGAGACACAACTCTCCCACACCCTGCCGGTGGACGCCTTCCTTAAGGCCCTGATGCGTGATGTGGCCTGGGGATTCTTTTACGGCTGGGTCAATTTTGATGCCGTGCTCGGCACCCGGAATCGGTATGGGAAGGTGGAGCTGTACGCCGGCCGGTATAACGACAGCTACCATGCCTCCGGCCTCGATTACATGGAAACGTTTGAGACGGCGGAGATTCTGGCCACCTTCAAGGCCATGCTGACCGACTGGACGAATGCCGGCTTTGACCCGTTTGCCGCGCCCGCAGAGACCAGTACCACGGTCTTCGGCAAAAAGAACGGGAGTAATACCGCCGCCATTGAACGCAACCGGGAAACCTGTCGGCGCATGCCCGGTCTGCCCGGCGATGCCTCGCTCCGCTCGGACGAAAACGGTTACCCGATCAACCGTGCCTTTGCCGATGTCGAACAGGACGAACCGGAGCTGCATGTTGAGCCGGGCTTTGAGAACGAAGTCCACGCCTTCAACCTGTTCAAATATCTGTCCCGCTCTGACGTGACCTGGAACCCGTCCATAGTGTCCGTATGTCGCAACAGCCTGTTTTGCCCGACCACTGAGGAACACATCCTGCCGGTCATTCACGGCAATGACCGGGTCGAGTGGTTTATCCAGGTCAGCGATCAAATCACCTGGCAGGTGAGCGATAAGGAGACCGGACAGCCGCGGGCCAGAGTGGTCATGAAGCCGGGCGATGTGGCAGCTATGCCGGCCGATATCCGGCACCAGGGCTTTTCGCCCAAGCGGGCCATGCTGCTGGTCTGGGAAAACGCCACGCCGGGTCTGCCCGAGAAATACGACAGCGGCGAACTCTCACCCTATCCGATCGAGCTGTAACCAGAAGGAGGACCGAATGAAATTTGGCGTGTTGTATATTCCCGACTATTACGAAGAGCGCCACAAATCGTCCAGCCGTTACTACGGCGAAATGCTGGAGCAGATCGACCTGTGTGAAGAAATCGGTATGGACAGTATCTGGTTTGCCGAGCACTACGTCGGCGGCTATGCCTTTCCTTCCCCACCGATTTTTGCCGCCGCAGTTGCCCAGCGCACGAAGCGCGTCCGCTTCGGCACTGCAGTGACCTTGTTGCCGCTGACCAACCCGATCAAGACGGCCGAGGAATACGCGATGCTCGATGTCCTGAGCGACGGACGGCTCGATTTCGGCATCGGCCGGGGGATCCTGCGCCGCGAGTACGACCTGTTTGGAATTAATCCAGACGACAGCCAGGGCCGCTATCACGAGGCGCTTGATATTATCCTCCAGGCCTGGACCCAGGACGAAGTCACGTGTACGGGCGACTACTTCACTGTCGATCAGGTCAAAACGCTGCCCAAGCCGGTGCAGCAACCCCACCCGCCCGTCTGGGCCGCGGCCGTGGCTTCCCCGGAGTCCTTCATCTGGACGGGTGAGCAGGGTTATAACATCATGCTGGTGCCCTTCGCCTATCCGACCTTCGGACCCCTCCGCGAGCGGGTCGATCTGTATCGCCAAACCTTAATGGACAACGGACACGACCCGGCGCAAAAAGAAGTCCAGGGCACCTATCATCTATACGTTGCCGATGACGACGAGCAGGCCCGGCGCGAAGCCGCAACGGAGTTGGAGCGCTATTTCAAATTCTTCGCCGGCCTGGATAAACCCTGGCAGTCGGACGAATACAAAGCCTACGGCAAGGGCCTCGGCGATATCTTCTCTCAGCTCAACTACGACGTTCTGGACAAAGGCGACGGACTGATGTTCGGCACTCCCGAGCGCTGTATTCAACGCATCAAGAACATCAAGGAAGGCTTGGGCCTCACCTATATGCTGTTTGAGGTCAACTTCGGCGGCATGGCGCACGACAAGGTGCTGCGCTCGCTGGAGCGTTTTGGCAAGGAAGTACTGCCGCACGTGCGCGATGTCTAGGCTTGGCTGGCTGGGAGAGGCAGAGTGAAAATCGCCATTATCGGTGGTGGCATCGGCGGCATGACGCTGGCCCTGTCGCTCCACGACGCCGGCCTGACCGATGTCGATGTCTATGAATCCGCTCACACTATCAGTGAGTTGGGCGTCGGCATTAACGTGCTGCCCCACGCGGTACGCGAGCTGGCCGAACTCGGTCTGCTGGGTGGTCTCTCCGCGGCCGGCATCCCGACCGGCGAGTTGGTCTTCTACTCCAAACACGGCCAGCGCATCTGGGGCGAGCCTCGCGGCCGCGCCGCGGGCTATAATTGGCCCCAGTTCTCGATTCATCGCGGCGAGCTATTAAAGGTGCTCCACCAGGCCGTAGCAGACCGGCTCCGCCGGACCCACCGCCGCGAGCTATTCAGGGCCCCCCCCCAGGCCGTAGCAGCCCGGCTCGGCCAGATACGGGTCCACACCGGCCACCATTTAGTCCGCTTCGGACAGGAAGACGGAAAGGTCTGGGGCGAGTTCGTCGATAGAGCCGGGAAGGCATCCGCACGTCGGGTCGAGGCCGCTCTGCTTGTGGCGTGTGACGGTGTCCATTCCGTCGTCCGTCAGCAACTCTACCCTGACGAGGGTCCGCCCAAATGGAACGGGATTACCATGTGGCGTGGAGTCACCGAGGGAAATCCGTTTCTGTCGGGCCGCACAATGCTGATGGCCGGCTATTTTCAGCGGAGGGTGGTTGTCTATCCGATTTCAAAACGCCACGAAGACCAGGGACAGGCGCTCATCAACTGGGTGGCAGAATTCAAGGTCGCCGACGATCAACCCATGCCCCCGCAAGACTGGGCACACACGGCTCGTCTTGAAGACGCCTTGGCCCCATTTGCTTCGTTTACCTTTGACTTTCTCGATGTGCCGGCGCTGATGCGGCAGGCGGAGACCATTTACCAATATCCGATGGTCGACCGCGACCCGCTGCCGAGCTGGGACTCCGGGCGGGTGACACTGCTGGGCGACGCGGCCCATCCCATGTATCCGGTCGGCTCGAACGGCGCCTCCCAGGCCATTATTGACGCGCGCGTATTGGCCCGAGAACTCGCAATCCAGCCATCGATTGAGCACGCCGTGGCCGCCTATGATGCCGCACGTCGTCCGGCTACCGCGGCAGTTGTGCAGGCCAATCGGAAGGTCGGACCGGAACAGTGCATGGAGATTGTCGAGCAACGCGCCCCGGACGGTTTTACCAATCTTGACGAGGTAATAAGCCAACAAGAATTGGAAGACATCTCCCGTTCGTATAAACGCACGGCCGGTTTCGACCCGGATATATTGAACAACCGACCATCGTTGTCGATTGCTTAATAGGACAACCCCTTCCCCTCACCCGCAGGCGGCAAAGCGTTCCAAATGGTGATCCGCGTCGCCAAAGGTCTGGGCGATCATGGTTAGCCGACGAAAGGTGTGACTGACCTTCAATTCCTCAGTCATACCCATCCCTCCGTGCAACTGGACGGCCTCCTGGCTGATGTGACGGCACGCATCCGCAATATGGATTTTCGCTGCGGAGATGATCCGGCGGCGTTCGTCGGCATCCGCACTATCGGCCTTCACACAGGCCAGACAGGCCATGGATTTGGCCTGTTCACAGATGATCGTCATATCCACCATGCGGTGTTGCAGGGCCTGAAACGAACCGATCGGCACCCCGAACTGCTTGCGGGTCTTGAGATATTCAAGCGTGGTATCATTCGCAAACTGCATGGCCCCAATCGCCTCGGCGCAGACCAGGGCAGTTGCATAGTCCACTACGGCTTCGATCAGCGGCAGGGCCTGTCCTTCCTGGCCGATCAGCGCCTCAGCCGGAACAACCGTCCCGGCAAAACGCATATCCGCGGCGCGTAAATTATCAATCGTGCGATAGGACGTGAGCGTCACCCCCGGCGCGCTGCGGTCTACCACGAACAGGCTGATGCCGTCCGCGGCGGTAGTCTGACCTGCGGTGCGTGCCGACACAATGAGTTTATCGGCGCAGGGCGCGTGCAGGACGACACATTTCTCGCCCTCAAGCGTATAGCCATTCTCAGTCTTCTCCGCCCGACAGGCGACATGCGCCAGATTGTAACGCGCCTCACGTTCGGTTTGGGCGAACGCCAGCTTGCACTGACCGGTGACGAGAGCCGGTAGAATCTCTTGCTTTTGGGCCTGACTGCCACCCCTGGCAATGAACTGTCCACCCAGACCGACGCTCGCGAGGTAGGGCTCGACAATCAGCCCGTCGCCAATCGCTTCCATGACCGGCATCAGGTCTACCGCATTGCCCCCAAAGCCGCCAACCTCGCTCGCAAAGGGCAGGCCCAGCAGGCCCATTTCGGCAAACGTGGCCCAGACCTGCTCGCTATAGCCCTGGTCGGACTCGATGACCGCCTGGCGAGCGGCAAAGGTATATTCTTTGGTCAGAAATTGCCGGATACTCTGCGCCAGCAGTTGTTGTTCTTCGCTGTAGTCAAAATTCACGCTGCGCTCTCCTCTTTACAAGACAGTTTACAGACTCGGTTTACAGACCGAGAGACGCCTTGGAAATGATATTGCGCTGGATCTCGTTGGAGCCCGCATAGATCGAAGTCTTGCGGTAATTGCAGTAGCGCGGGGCAATACTCGCCGTGTGTTGGTCAAAGTCCGTGGCGTGCAGCGACCGAAACGGCTGGGCAAACGGCCCGACCGCTTCCAGCATGAGTTCGGTAAGCGCCTGCTGGATTTCCGTTCCACGAATCTTGAGCAGGGAGACTTCCGCGCCCGGCGCCCGTCCGCCTCGCATCTGATCCAGAAAGCGTAGATTGGTGATCTCCAAAGCCATGAGCTCAACTTCCACCCGGGACAGCCGGTCGCGGAAGCGCGGATCGTCAATGAGCGGTTTGCCGTTTTTGTGCTGCTGGGCCGCCAGCTCTTTCAACCTCAGTACTTCTCGTTTTGACGCGCCAGTGTTACCCGTGCCGAGGCGCTCATGGCCCAGGAGATATTTGGCAACGGTCCAGCCATCGTTTTCTTCGTGGACGAGGTTTTCCGCCGGGACGCGCACATCGTCAAAGAACACCTCGTTGACCTCATGGCCGCCATCCATGAGCATCAGTGGTCGGACGCTGATGCCCGGCGTGTTCATATCCATCAGCAAAAAGGAAATGCCCTGTTGTCTTTTTGGAAAATCGGTGCTGGTTCGAACCAGACAGAATATCCAGTCGGCGTACTGCGCCCAGGTGGTCCAAATCTTCTGGCCGTTGACGACATAGCTATCGCCCTCGCGGACCGCGCTGGTCTTGAGTGAAGCCAGGTCCGAACCCGAGCCCGGCTCGGAATACCCCTGGCACCAGAACACATCGCCGTTGTACATGTCGGGCAGAAAGCGCTGTTTCTGCTCCTGCGTGCCAAACTGATGCAGGACAGGCGCGCACATGGATACACCAAAGGGAATCCGCGGTGGGCAGCCGGCATGGCCGCATTCTTCTTCAAAGATATGCCGCTGCACGATGGTCCAGTTCGTGCCGCCCCACTCTTCCGGCCAGTCGGGCGCCCCCCAGCCTCGCTCTGCCGTTATTTTTTGCCAACGCAGCAAATCCTCTTTGGTCAGCTCTTCATAGTTGACCACTTTGTCGCGTAGTTCGTCCGGCAGGTTGTCTTTAAGCCAGGCGCGCACTTCATCACGAAAGACCGTTTCTTCGGGAGAATAGTTGAGATCCATAGCCTCCTCCTCTTCGTCGGGCGCAGTCTGCTCTATGTATCAGGCTGTTGCGGAAATCCTAGTCCGTACTCCGTTTCCCATTCACCCTGAGCCATTCGACTGCGCTCAGAACAGGCGCAGCGAAGTCGAAGGGTCTGGGGGATACAGCCGGCAGACGGTTTGCTATGCTCCTGCCACAAGTCACGACTGGAGGATTCGCCTATGTCTTCCCGCACCGCCCCGCACGCCCACGGCCAGCCGATCTTTGGCATGCAGAAAACATTTATCTCCGAAGTCGCACCGCCCCCCAACCTGGCCGGCCCGGCCTGGTGGTTCGGTTTTCACCGCAACCGACTCCTGCTTCAGCAGACTGACGCAACGTTTCAGGTGCCCTGCCTGGAGCGCTTTGAAGAGTTGGGAGTATCTGCGGGGAATCGGCATTATCTTGGACGATACGACGGGCGGGCGTGTTATGCCATTGATGTACTGGACGCCTCGGTGCCCGCTCACCTGGACTTCCAGGACCTCCGACAGGCACACAGTGGAATTGACGAAGATTTGTTTGTCCTGGGTGGCCGCGCCGTGCAGATTGTTGAGTGGGACCGCACCCATCAGTACTGCGGGCGGTGCGGCACCCGCAACGAAACCAAACAGGATGAACGGGCCAAGCGCTGCCCCAAGTGCCAGCTCTTGAGCTTCCCCCGCTTGTCACCCGCTATTATTGTGATGGTGGAGCGCGACGGAAAAATTCTGCTCGCCCGTTCGCCCCATTTCCCGACCAAGATGTACAGCGTTCTGGCCGGCTTTGTGGAACCCGGCGAGACCATAGAGGAGTGCGTTGCCAGAGAAATCAAGGAAGAAGTCGGCATCACGGTCGAGAATATCCGGTATTTTGCCAGCCAGCCGTGGCCGTTTCCGAATTCGCTTATGCTCGGTTTTACCGCCGAGTATGTGGGGGGCGAGATTGAAGTGGACGGCGTGGAAATCGCCGAAGCAGCCTGGTTCAGCCCGGATGCCATGCCGTCCATTCCGGGCCGTATCAGTATTTCACGGCGTTTGATCGATTATTTTTTGGACACGCATGGGTAGTTCCTACACACTGTTTCCTGCCGGGCTCCGTAGGGGCAATTCATCAATTGCCCCTACCTGATACGAACTGCGAAGAATTTCCAATTGCCTGCATAAAATTTTGGGCTGTTTTTGGGCGAGTGCCAACTCTTGCTAGCAGGGAGTACCCCCCCCTCAAAACCAGACTTGTGGTATTTCAGGGACTTACGGGAAAAAATGCGATTATTTTGTCCGGAAGGACTTTTGGCGGGTATTGAAGGGCTTTTTTGCCCGTTCTCCAGCCATCCTATACCCCCTCATCAGGGGGTGCAAATACCGCCCCGCCGGTAATCTCCGGCAGGGTCTTCCTGCTCATGCGCACGCAGAGCCGCTCTCGGGTGCGCGGTGCCTGCTGCCCCGTGGCGGTCTTATCGCTCCGTGTCATCCCCGGATGCGCACTGCTCTTATATTCCCCGCTAGCGGCTGAGTGTCACACACCAGGGCCTGGCCGCAATCCCCAACGTCCCGGCGGGCCGGGGCGCGGCCGCGCGGACCTGGGCACCAGAGCGCCGGATCGCGCCGCATGTCTGGGGGGGGGCTTGGTCAGGTGGAGAGTGG
>MKWU01004262.1_pt1 | contig 17235 bp, 22 predicted proteins | sample 809101 | NCBI WGS metagenome assembly MKWU01 (sample SAMN05860141, study PRJNA318959) | sponge metagenome | host: Aplysina aerophoba | place: Slovenia: Piran, Adriatic Sea, Gulf of Piran | collected 2013-05-07 | reverse complement strand
TCCCAGCCAACGCACTCGCCATGATTGAGAACCGAGTCGGCGCTGTTGAGCTTGCCCGGCGGCGAGGTCGTCTCGTCGTAATCGACAATGAAACTGAGCGCCGTGACATCGACGATCCCCCGCGCCCGCCTTATCACGGTTGGCGCGACGCCGCCGGTTTCCCGCGGCGCCAATTCCTCGGTCACCGTCAGCCCGGCGATGTTGCTCGCCGTCAGCTCAACCATCTCGGATAACGCCGGCGGGCTGGCGGGCAGGTCCGCGCTTGGAGTGCCATCATCCTGAACGGGATAGGTTGCGATCCAAATGCGTTCCAGTATTGGTGTTCTCGGGTCGGACATGGCCGCCTCCTAATTCGCTGTGCCGACTGGAAGTCCCCAGCCGATGATGATTTCCGCGCCCGCGGGATTGGCCGGAACTGTCGCCAATTCCAGCTTGTGACTACTGCCAGCCGGAATCGCGCCGATGCCGCCAACTCCAGCGAAAGCCGCCACCGTGATCGAGGACGGATTCGTACTGACCGCCTCCGCTTCCCAGACCTTGCCTGCGCCCTCGTCGACATAGCGCAGTTTCGCCTCGGTCACATTGCCGGGCGTCTTCACGTAGATCATGCCCACGCCGCCCGGCGGCACCGACGCGTCCTCGCCGTCGGTATGCAGATAGCCATGCGCCGGCTCTTCCGCGCTGAGCATATTCCAATCGAACTCCAGCAGCTCGCGCGGCTGTCGCGGCAGCGACGGTATCAGCAGATTGCCGCTCCACCAGTGTTTCGAGTCCAGCTGATATTCCAGCAGGCGCAAGGTTTTGAATGCCCGCGCCGCCGCGATCAGCTTGCGGGCGATATCAGTTTTGTCATCCATGAAGGCATTGAACTGATAACTGTTGTCGCGCTTCGAGAAGAAACGGTCGACTGACCTGCGCCCGGAGTAAAGCCGCGCAATAGGCCGCATCGTCGGCGTCGGCGTTCCCGCCACAAACAGGCCGGTCAAATCGAATGCCGCAAACTTGTGGCCTTCGACATCCGGTATCTGGATCGCCATGCGCTGGTTGTAGGGCAAGTATGCGCTCATGCTCTGTCTCCGGTTATGCCGCTGAGGGCGAGTACGTTCAGTCCGTAACGCTGCACCGCCGGCGCTGACCAGTTGCCATGCGGCCCCGCGTGATAGCAGTATGCCGTCCGCAGCACGATGTCGGCGTCCGTCCAGTTCTGCCCGTGGCCCGCCGCTCGATTGTTGCAGCCAAGCAGGAATCCCAGGCCGACGCGAGCGTTAGTGTCCGGGTCGTAGGGGTCTTCGTGCGCCGCGAATCGATTCCAATGCGCGACGACCTGAAAGCATCCGACGGCCTGGCGCGGCTCGCCGTCGATAGGCCGCGTGGTCGATGTCGCTCGCCACTTGCCGCCCGACTCCATTTTGATGATCGCCCGCTGGATATTGGCTGGAACGCCATACTCGCGCTCCCACCGGTCGACATTCTCATAACAGCGCCCAGGCGCCGCCGAAGCCGATGTAGACACAATCGCCGGCAATGCCGTCGTATCGAGCGCGCCAGGGTCGCTGACGCGCTGGCCGATGCCGAAGCCGATGGCCAGCGAAATCGGTATGCTGATGGCAATGGCGACGCGGCACTTCGTCAGCAGTTTCGACAAAATGACGCCTAGGACGCCCAAGACGACGCCGCGCTCATTCGGTTGCATGATCCGCCTCCACCGCCAGCAAGTTTGCCAGCTGCTTGCGCGTGTGATTCGCCAGCTGCGTCAGCAGCGACAACTCGCGCTTGTCCATCCAGTCCTTCGCGCCCTTAGAGCGCAGCGCCACCCGCGTCCGGTTGTAGCGGTCGCACAGGTATTCCAGCCGGTTGTCGCGCTGGGTTTTCTTCTCTTTGTCAGTCATTTTCAGCCTCCTAGCCCGGACACCTGCCAGCTGCCGACAGCGCCATGGCAATAAACCAAATCAAGAAAAACAGTCGAATAGAACACACTTTCTAAGCCCTCGTCCTGACCAGGTGGTCTCTGGCGGCGAAGGTCATCTCTAGGGCGATAAGGTCGCGGTCCGGCGTCGTCAGCGATTCCGTCTCCAGCTGCCCATACGCATACTGGGTCAACATCGGATAAGCCGCCTGCCACGCCTCGTCCAGCCGTTTCTCGGCCGCCAGGCGCTCTTTGCTGGCGCGGACGATCAGCAGCACCGCGTAAACCGGATAAGCGCCGGGGTTGCTGGCGATCTGGTTGTATCGAGGTCCCAGCGTCTCGATGCGATAGAACACCCGTTCATACTCGTTTGCCGGGGCGCCGCTTCCGCGCTCGTCATGCTTGAAGCCGAGCTTGTCCAGCTCGCGCTTGAGCTCGTAGATGATGTGCGCCGTCATTCTTCCACCGCCGGTATCCCCGCGATTGCCATCGCCTCTTCGATGTCATGCCCGCTGGCGATCAGCCCTTGCAGCGCGCGCACCTTGGCCGCCAGATCGAGATCGGCCAGCAGCGGCAGCTCAATCGTGACCGGCAGTCCGCATTCCCGCGCCGCGTCTTCGATGATGGCGATGACCGGCTTGACCAGCGTTCCGCATACCAGCCGCACCGAATCGCGCAGGTCGGCCGCCCCGCCGTTGTACATGGCGTTGGGCGCGCCCATGGCGTTCAAAACATAATTGTGAGATTGCTCGTAAATCGCGCTGACATTCGCGGGCGTGTCCATGCCCAGCCGCGTCTGCTCAAAGCTCGGCTGAGAGTGCTCCCGCTGACCGAAGCCGCCGCGCGGAGTCTCGGCCACAAAGCCGCGCCCTTTGGCGTTCTTCATATTTTTCACGAACTCCGGCGGCACTTCCTTGCCATCCTCGTCGAGCGTGCCTTCGACATTCGGAATCGGCACCACGTATGACGAGGCCGCGCGTGATTCATTCTCCATGATGGTTTCGACCTGCCGCGCCATCGAGCGCAGCCTGGCCGCCTGCAACAGGGGAGACACGCCCCGTCCGGTTTCCCGCTCTTCGATGTAGCGCGGGTGGAAGACCAGCGACGGCAGATATTCGCGCCCGTGGATCTTGTAAACGCCCCGGTCGAGCGAATAGTCCGCTGCCCAGCGCAGCTGGCCGGCGTGCCGGTAGTAAACCGATTCGCCATTCAGCAGCAGGTCGCGGGCTACCATCTTCAGCAGCCGCCGCGGGAACTGGCGCCGATAGACGCCTTCGACCTGAGCCGCCGCGAAGCATCTGAGCATGAATCCGCCGATCACCTCCTCCGCCGCCGATATCCCCGCCAGCGTTCCCCGCGCCTGCGCCAGCTCGAGAGCCATCAGCGCTGCTGAGAACGATCCGCCGCCTTGCGTCGCCCGGTCAGCCGGCGCGATCCAGTTTGCGACCCTCTCGCGCAGGCTCATATTTGCACCACCCGCGCAACGACGATCGTGACCGCGTCCAGCGACCAAGCTGGCCACGGGTCCGACGAGACATAGGCGTAGAACGCCTTGCCGCCGATAACGATCTCCACCGGCGCCTCCCAGTAGTCCAGGCCTTCATCGACCGAACTGCTGACGCGAATATCAGTGATATCGTTCCATTGCACAGCGATGACTAGAAAGCCATCCGGCCAGTCGCCGGGCGTCCGAAGCCCGTTGTAACTCTCCGCTGGATCGGCAGCCGTCCAGTCCAGCCCGTTCAAATCGCCGGCGGTGGGCGACAATGTCGCATCGAGCGGATTGCTGTAGAAAGCCGCATAGCGCTCGTCGACCACGAATGTCTCGATGCTGTAGCCCACGACTCCTCCCGCCCCAGGGTTGACTGGCGTAAGCGGCGCGACTGTCGGCTCGATGCTCTCCGGCTCATCGCCGCCGACGATCCAGCCCGGCGGGTCATGCCATGGCGCCAGCACCGATGCGGCGCCCGACGCGTAAAACAGGCTCGGCGGGGTCATGCGCGGGAAATACGACACCGGCATAGACGCCACCTTGTCGGCCAGCAGTTGCGCCGCCAGCTCTTTCGCTTCGGGCGTGGCTTTCGGCCGTAGCCTCTCAACGACCTGCTGCGACCAGGTTTCCCCTACTGTAGCCATCGCCAACCGTCCCAGACGCGCGCCCGCTTAACCGGCCCGATTCCGCCATCGCCAGCTGTACTCAGCCTCAGATCGCAGAGCATGGCCGCCTCGCGGATCGTGTCCAGCGAATACTCCATGCCCATCAGTTCAACCGTCGACTGCTCGACATTGCCCGGGTCGACCACAAATCCCATGCGGAATCCGGTGATGTATTTCTGGCGGAAGAGCTTCTTGACATTCTTGGAGGTGTCCGTGCTGGACAATTTCCGCGCCGCCCAGCGCACGCCCTCGGCATCGATGCTGAGATCGAGCGTCTTGGCGTCGCCGGACGAGGACAGGGGGTTATCAAAATTGTTGCCCATCAGCAGCACCACCGGCATCGATTCGATGTCCAGCGAACCCGGCGCGAATCTGACCGCCTTGCGCGCCTGGGTCGATACCACCGACACGGCGTTCCAGAGCATCTGCCCGCCGAAGACCTGCCGCGCCCGGTCTTCGCTGATGTCGAATACGCCCGTCAACTGAATGGGCAATGTCGACCGGTTGAGCGTGCTGCGCGGATAAGCCGGGTCGTCCACCAGCCCGATGCCGTTCAGCCGCCCCGATCTAATCGTGCGCTTCGTGCCAGTCCACTCCTCATCGTCGACATACATTTCCACAGATAGACCGCGCAGTATCTCATCGGTGACAAGCCCGCGCGCTACTTGGGCGTTTCTATTCGACGGCCAGCGCAGCGAGAGGTCGATGCCCTCGCTGTCGTGGTCCAGCGACATAAACTTCGTATCCAGCCGCGCCATAGGCCGGGCGCGATCATGCTGCAGGTTCAGAATGAGGTCGTCGCGTATAGACAAAGCCCGCGGCTCGATCACCTCGGTAAATCCCCAGATCGTCGCCTCGTCGCCGTAGCGAATCAGCGTGCCGTCCAGCGTGTCCTCAGTCGCCCGGAACTCGGCGTATCTGATTTCGGGCTCGCGCATGTCGCTAGCCCTTGTTTTCGAGAACAATGTTCAGTTTGCGGCAGCCGCGAATGGCATTGTCTTCCGAGCGGACATAAGCCATCGAAAACAGCAGCGACACGACCAGTTTGGTCTGCGCCCGGCTCAATCCCGTGTAGGGATCGCGCATCAGCGACAAAGCGCGCCAGCTCAGAAACTGGATGTTTTCCGGGTGAGCGGCTAGCAATGCCCTCTGCATCAAGCCGCGCGAGGTCGTTTTCGTCGTTCCGGTCACTGCCCCTGGCGCCGGAATCGCCGCGCTCGGCCGTACAGCCACGCCAAGATTCTGGATCGCCTGAATCGCGTCCGGCTCCGGCGACATGTCCGAGTAGTGCAGCCCGTGACCATAGCGCCAAGATTCGATGCCCATAAGCAGCTTCAGACTGTCAGTCGACCGCATCTCGCGCCGGTCCTGGAAGTTGAACGCGATGCCGCGCAAATCAGCCCAGGTGTGGGCGGTGTCGTCAGCCGCAGCGCCGCTGGCGAGATTCGGATAATGTACGGCGCTGATCCGATTCATGGCGCCAGGCGGGCGCGTCGGGCTGGCGCCGTCGCCGGCGATGATCTCATCATCGGTCGCCTCGCCCATGACCATGCGGATATCCGTTTCCAGCAACGGGCCCAGATTCGAGCCGACGCGTTTTAGCGTCTCCTCGCCCACGACGTATTCCGCTGTCATCCTAAACGGCTCGGTTTGAAAGTCCTCGATCGTCGCCGCCACGCCGTCGGCTTCCTGCCCCTCGCCCAGAATGTGGGCTTCCGTGCCATTTTTCAGTCGCGGGAAACGCTGGATGCCGGGCCGGACAGTTTGCATGCCCACGCCCAGCCAGGCCGCGTCGGTTTCGCGGAAGACGCGCTCGGCAATCGGCCGCGTATTGACGTCGACCTCGTCCGTGATCGCCGTGGCCGGCGTCGCTCGCATGTCCGCCGGCAAATGATCGCCCGACCGCGCCCGCGGCAAAAGCAGCCCGATAGGGATGTCCCAGCGCCCGTCGATTTTCATTTCCTGATTGAGTTCCTTGGCCGCGCCATCGAGGTCGCGGTCCAGAACCGCCGCTTGGAAGTAATCCGAGATGTCGACCTCGGCGCGCAGCTCATCGGGCGGCTCCAGTTTGATAAGTTCCTGCCGCGTGTCGATGACCGCCTGCTGCGCCTCGCGCCATGCTGCCTGCGCCGCTTTGACCGCATCATCGTCGTCGGCGCTGGCCTCCGATATCGCCAGCGACGCCTGGTCGCGCAATATCTCATTCTCCAGCAGCGCGCGCCGCGTCAGTTCCGATTTGCGAAAATAGTCATTCTGATTCATTCTGCCCTTCCCTGTGATCGTTTAATCCAACGGACTAGCTCAGCGTCAGCCTCGCGCCCCATCAGCGCCGGCAGTCGCCGTAATGCCCTGCTCATAAAGCCGCGCTGGGCATTCTGTGGCACCAGCGCGGCGCTTCCCTGAATAATCAGTTGAGGTTTGCTGACGACGCGCGGCACGAAGACGCGGATGGTCTTCTTGAGCCGGCCAGTGCGAACCGGCGCCCCGCGGAGGATGTCGCTCTCAAGTTCTTTGGTCACCCGCCGAGCCGACGCGATCAGCAAAGTCCGCTGCGCCTGCTTGCCTCGCGCCGGGAACTCCCTGAACGCCGCTTGCAGCGCGTCCAGACCATCAATGCGAACATCTGTTGCCATGTCTTCTGTTACGACAGTCGCGGTGGAATCGGCGCATATCGGGAATTGCCCAAACAGGGTATACACTTTATTCGATTAAAGTGTATACTTGTCGATAAGCGAATATCCCAGAAGGACAAATGAGATGTACAGCAACATTGAGAAAAAGTTCGCCACGGTCGAGGACTTCCTTGACCGTGGGCATTATGCAGAGCGGCTCGATTCCTCTGTCGATAGGTTGATACGGCAATACTCCATCATGCCGCTATCGACCCGCGCCCCGCACCGCGACCGCCTGCTCAGACTGATCGCCCGTTACGTACAGGAGGCAATGGACAATGACTGACGAAATGATATCGAGATCGGACGGCGAAGCGGCTTACGATGCTATCAATAACATCATCGAGATAGTGCTGCAATTCTATGCTGATCGCACAGTTGAAACTCCAGCATCTCTTACTGAACTCGCTGAATGCCTGCGGAGCGTCAACCTGGAGCTGCTGCGTTATTCGCAGGAGGTCGATGGCGATTTATTCCTAAGGATGTGTCTGCATCATGCCAGCAAATTCGGCGAGCAGGAGACGTTGGCCCTGCTCGATAGGGTTGACAAAGAGGATGTGATCGCCAAAGCCGAGAGTATCCTTCACCACGGAGACCATGGACAATGACTGACGCGAGCAATCCCCAGAAATGCCACTTCTGCAATTTGCCGGCGGTGGCTGTTCACCGAACCAGGTTTGATGCTGGAGTTTCGCCCCGCAGCGCGACGATGACAATCGCGATTAACCGCTGTGCTGCCCATGAGTTCAAGGCTACCTATACGATCTATAGGGTATCCGGTGCATTGCTGCCGATCTTGTCGACACGGTCAATTGATATCGCCGCAATTGACATCACCCCACTAGATCAGTCCACTCCCGACGACCCGGCGTAAGCCGGGGATTCTCATTCCGACTCTTCTTCAGATGACACCCGCGGCACAGCAATTGCAGGTTCCGCGGGTCGTACATCAAATCCGGCCGCTTGTGACGCGGCTGGATGTGGTCCACCTCGCCCCAGGTCCGCCGGCCGCACTTCTGGCAGCGGTAGCCGTCCCGCTCCCGAACCTCCATCGCCAGCCGGCGCCAGCGGCCTGATCTCAAGCTCTTTTTTCCCATGCCTCAATCGTCCCACGTTGCCCATGTCGCCACTCCCTGCGATTGATCTTTTGTCCGAGCGTATTGCCCCACCGCCAGCACCGCCGCCGACAGCGCGTCAATGCGCGCGTTGTGCTTGCTCCGGTCAATCGACGGATTCCCGTTGGTATCGAGGCGCAGCGTCGACTGCGAAATAGCGAAGCGCATGACCAGCGATTCGACCGGCTTGATCTGCCGCATGGCGATCAGCTGCTGGAACTGCCTCACATCGTAAGACCCGTCCGGCCCGCTGCCCATGCGCCGCAGCTCAAAATGAATGCTGACCGACAGCGTGTCCAGGAAATCGCGGAACTCGTCCGGGCGATAGGTATCCCCCAGGCATACGTCGATTTGACAGCCCGCCCTGTGCAGCTCAGCGAAGACGCGGTCGCCGAAGAGCGCCACCGGCGTCACCCGCCCCGGATAGATAAACAGTTCCCCGCGCTCCACCATCTCGATATAGCGCGCGCCGATGCCGTCCTGGATGCCGCGCTGCATGATGGGCGGGTCGTCGCCGTAGGCGCCCCAGACGCGCATGATGCCGCTGCGCAAGCCGATTGCCGCGATTGCGGACATCGAGCGCGATCCGCCCAGGTCGATGCCGACAGCAACGCGCTCATTCTCCAGCGGCGTATCCGGCGCCACTTCGCAGGCCCGCCAGTCCTTCACGGACACCACCATCATCGAATCCGGGTCGATGCTCTGATTCAGATGATGCGCCTTGAACCATGCCTGACCGGCCGGCGTGATTATGTTCTCCGCGCACTCATCGCGCATGAAGTCCATTGATTTTATACCGCTGAGTAGGCCAGGATTCGCCGCGTGCCAGGCTTCCTCGTCATCCAGCGCCGCGTCTTCCGGCGCCGAGTATCGTTTCCAGTGTACGTGGTCGAGGTCGGCCAGGCGCTGCATCTCAGCGAAGAGCGGACCGTCGCCCTGAATCGATATCGCAATGACCTTGCCATCATTCGTGGCGGTCGCCGCAGTCATGTTCTTATAGACCGCCCGCTGATTTTCTTTGAACAGCCCGAGCTCGTCCAGCAGGACATAGTCCGCGCCGTAACCGCTACCTGTGTAGCGCTCGGAGTTGACGCAGGTAAGATCGGCGCCGCGCTGCCCGTTGATGCCGCCGGGCTTCGGCGACTTGCGTTCGCTGACCTCGAAGCCCGACGCCTCCAGCAGCTCGACCACGCCGGCGCGAAACTTGGCCGCCAGCTCGCCCTTGTAGCTGGCCATCAGCAGCCGCACGTTGGGCCGGTTCCATGGCCCCTCAAGAATGCAAGCGACGATCGCCTGCAACACGCCTGATTTGCCGTTGCGCCGCGAAACCGACAGCCCCGCCTTGCTGATGCCCTCGGCGAATGCGCCGCGAATCCAGTCCTTCTGCCAGTCGTCCAGTCGGAACGGCTGACCGGCCAGTCGGCCCGTCGGCACGATCAGATTGTCTTCAATCCAGCGTATGCCCGCCTCGATGTCCAGCGGACCCTCGGCATCCACCGTGACGTTCTCAGCCGCGCCCGCGCCGTCATTGAGCCGATCTTCCAGCCGCTTTATCTTCGCGTTGCGATGGCTGATCCGCGCCCGATACGCAGCTTTCGATACGGGCCGACTCAAAGTGGTAGCCTTGAAAAATGCATGACCGAACCCCCCTCCATCGGTGCCCCGTGGCTCATTCCAAGCGCCAGCGGTGACCTATAGGTAGTTACGACAGCCTTCTAGTGCATGATTCAGTAGGGAATCAAAAAGAGATGCGCTGCCACCGCGATGCGGCTTCCACGGCTTGGGCGTAACGTAGGGTGGTCTCGGCGCGCGCATGACCGACTTGAGCCATCACGTCCGCAATGGACGCGCCGCCTTCCAGCGCTTGAGTAATGAACGTCCGCCGTAGATCATGCGGACGCAGCCTTCGCGTCATGCCGGCTTGCGTGCCTATTCCGCGAATGATGTTGTAAACGCTGTTTTCGCTGAGCGGTCTGTTGTCGACCAGCTTTGAGCGCCAGCCGCGCCGCGATGAGGGAATCAGCCAAGTCGAATCGTGCCATCGCATTAGCTCATTGATGAGATCGCGGCTCGTATTCGTTTTGTCAGCCAGAACCGCAACGCGCTCTTTGCCGCCCTTGCCCCTGCGAATCAGCAGCGTCCGGTTTGCCGAGTCCCAGTCCCATTCGCGCAGCGCCGTCGCCTCAGCCCGCCTCATGCCCGTGTAGACCAGGACGCGGAAGAGAACATCATTGCGAAGGGCAATCTGCTGCTTGTCGCTTAGGTCGCCGGTCATGGTCGCCAGCCCGTATCCGTCGAAGAGCAGATCGAGGCATTCATTGATGTCCTGACGCGAGAGGGCGCTGCGAAATAAAGGCCTGAAACTCATTGTCGAATTTGCGTGTTTTCGACAATAAGATGCTTTTTAGTCATTTCTGACAATCGCTTCTGACGCTCAACCGACCGCTCTTTTTCGCAGTCAATGCACCGAGAACTCAGCTTGCTTGTCCTCGTGATATCGCCGTAGAAATCCCAAGCCGGCCGATAGGATTTGCAGACATGACAATGCCCCAGTTTCATTGCCGCGCTCCATTCTGTTCTTCCAATCGCTTCCGCCAGGTAACTAATCGTTTTGAATAGCAGGCCCAGCCCTTCTCGGTCAGCCACCATTCCTCGTACTCAATCAATTTCAGCAACTCCCCTTTGGTCAGCGGCCGCTTCCAGTATTCGTTCATCAAGCTCATGTGTTCATCAGAAGACACGCCACAAGGCAACTGCATCTGCTTCATCGTTCAGCCATTCTCTCTTCCAGCCGGCGCCGCCTCTGGGCATCCAGCCGCCTCTCCCGGTCAATGCGATAGCGCGCCAGCCGACGAGCCGCCTCGGTACGCCCTTCCGCCATGGCTTTCAGCAGCCGCTGACGGCGCCGCGCATCAATCGCCTCGTGATCGAAAATCATGTCCTGGCCTCCTATTTTGCCGGCGAAATTAGAACGGATGTAACGTCGCCCATAATAAAAAAGGGTTACCCGAGCTCTAGCGGCAGTTGTTCAATCCTCTGGCCGGAATCATTATGGGCGACGTTGGTAGACCATCGTTTAACCGACCTGCCTTTGCCAATGTTCGGCATGAATCCGGTGCAGACAATGAACCCGCCCGCTTCCAGCCGTTTAAGAGCGCGATCCGCATTACGCCTGTCTCGACCGACGCATGCTGCCAACTGCTTGCCGGATGGGTAGGCGTCTTGACTGCCTTCCATGGCCCATAGCCGAGCGTAAATTTCGCGCGCGGTCTCTGCCTGCTTGCCGATGTCCAGATCAAATGCCCTGCTGCGCCCCTTTAGCAATCTCACATGCGCGGAACGAACCCCGGTCTCCCATTCTTGCCAGGCCACTTCGAGCGGCACATTGTATAAATTGGCATGGAAGTCCAGGTCGAAGCCTTCATTCAGCATCGTGCAGCGCCAGCCTTTCTTGCGGAATCGCAGCGCCGAGCCGGGCGATGTGCTCTTAAAATTGGGCAGCGCGGGCTGGAACCATGACAGTAAATCCTCGGTGTCCCAGAAGGTTGCCTCGTCGACCTTCGTCGCCAGCAGCGCGTCGACGTCGTAGAGTTGAGTAAATGTCTTGTGGCGTAGCGATCCGAAGCCGACGCGCGGTGTGCAGAATGTGAAGTCGGGCAGCGCGACCGGCGCTATCAAATGGCAGTGACCGGGCGTCGACGACTGGACATGGACCAGTTCAGTAAATCGCGCCCGCAGCTCGCGCGCCAGAAACGATTGCCGATAGTCCGTATCGATGTCGATGGTCGTGGCGCCGTCATGCCGGTAGGCCAGATGCCCGCCGTCCATTATCCAGCGCGTCAAATAGCTGAGGCTCTGTGTGCTGTAATCGGGAATCGATTTGTCTGACCGCGAGCGCGTAAATTGCCAGCCGCGGTCGATCAGCAGGGCGATTTTGTCTGATACATTGCCTTGATTTTGGAATGGCTGTGCTATAATACGTGGCATGTCCTTCTCCTGGGATGAGTAGGATAGTGTCGAAAGAGGCGTTCCGGCGAATGCCTCTTTTTTATTCTATGCAACTGGCTCAGTTGCGCTGGCGGCATCGGTGCGAATATCATCGCGCGAGTTTAACCTACTCCACCCGCTCGAACAATTCAGCGTCCTTCGGCGACAGCCGGCGCAAAACTTCCAGCATCGTCGCCCGCGCCCTCTCGCACAGCAGCAGTTGACCCTGCGATTCCGCCAGCGTCTTCTCAAGCGCGCTGATGCGGACGTGCAGCTCCCGCCGCTGCCTGGAAGCCTCTACCCGCCCGGAATCGATCTGCGCGCGCAGCTCAGCCACCTCCCGGTTCTCGCGCCGGTACAGCCACAGCAGCCCGCCCGCGAAGACCCCGATCCAGCCGTATTCAGACAAAACCTGCAGCAGTAGGGGTTCCATGTCATGGTCTCAGAATCGTCAGCAGTTCCCGCGAAATCGAATTGCGACGGTCGCCCGTGCGCCCACGGTATTTGATACGCAGCTGCTCGACAGGCAGCCCGGCGAATAATGCATGGCTCGTCGAAGACGCGCTGATGACCACCGTGCAGCCGCATCCGCGCAAGCCCTTGGCCAGGGCGATCAGATGATGGTGGTCGACGCTCTTATGCTTGTACGCCGAATTGTACGACCGGAAATACGGCGGGTCGAAGAAGACCAGGTCGCCTTCCCGATACTTGATTTTCTGATAGTCCGCCCTGTAGATCGCGGCGCCGTGCAGAATCTCATGCTGGCGCCAGGTCATCTCAGCAAACTGCTCGCTGCCAAGAAACTTGCCTGTATTCGGCACGCAGGTAGAGAACGTGCTGAGGTTGCCATACAGCGAAACCATGCCCATCCAGTTCCACTCGGCCGGCGATATCATCTCGCCGTCCTTGCGCCGCTGGACCAGCTCAGCGAAGACGCGCCGCTTCTCATCGAAGTCGCTGTTGAGCGCGGCCAGCCGCTGGCAGTCGGCCAGGTATTCCGCCGGCGTTTCTTTGATGGCGGCATGCGCCCGCATCGGCTCTGGATCGATATCGCTAAGCAGCGCCCTCTCCGGCTCCAGCGCGTAAAACAGCGCGGCCGACCCGGCGAATGGCTCAACATAGCGCCGGTATTCGACCGGCCCCAAGTGGCGGATGATATCGGCCGCCAGCCGGCGCTTTGAGCCAAAGGATTTGAACGGCGGATCGCAGCTCAGCTTCATTGCGGTATCTCTGTGAATGCTATGAAGTCGACGGTCAAGTGCGACCCTCTCTCGGCATTGTAGTTCCATTCCCGCATCAGCGGGCGCGCGTACAGCCGCTCGGTCAATTCCGGCGCCTCAAGGTTCAGCCGGCAGGCATCGCCCAGATCGAGCGCCAAGACCTGCTGCCAGGCCATCTCGCTGTTCTGAATCGTATCGAAGTTCAGCCGGACAATCCGCGGCTCGACCGCCTTCCACCAGGCCAGCTTGGCATCGTACTTGGCAGCCGAGTTGGCGCCCGCCGCCCAAGGCATCTGCGGCAGGGAATCCGTCCTCGCCGCCGACGCCGACCCCGCCTGCCGCGTGACATCAGCGAAGTCATTGGCGAATGTCAAATACAGCGCCAGGCGCACCGTCCTGTGGCTCACCTGCAAGTTCTGCGCGTCAGCATCAGTTAAGCTCGCCCCGCTGACCTTCGTAATCCGCATTTCCGCTTTTTCGCGGCTGTCGCCCGGCACATAAAACTCGCCGTCCCACTGATATTCGCTGCCATTGCGCCGGCGGGCGTCGCGAAAACGTAGTTGCGACGCGCCCGGTATCAGCAGTCCCCAGCGCGGTCCTACCGTGTTGGACGGGTACAGCCGGTCATCCAGAATAGACGATGTATTCCATACGACGATCAGCTGCTGTGCCCGCCGCGAAACAGATATGTCCCGATGACCTCTCAGCACCCACCATTCGCTCGATCCATTGAAATCCTTCGCGCCTTGCAGATGCTCGACATAATCCCGAACCCGATAGGTCTGCGCGTCTCGGCGCCAGCCGCGGGCGCGATTCCCGCTCAGACCGCGCAGCAGGATGTTATGCGTCGAGAACTCGATCAGCGGGCCCCCGATGCGCTTGTCCGTTTGCGGCAGGATGATTCCCCAGTGGCCCTGCCCCGTCTCAAACACAATCCCGTTGGCATGCGTCGCGAAGAGCCGCGCGAAATCGAATTGCGAGCCGCACCATTCCGAGCCGATGTCCGTGACCCAGCCTTCCCAAGCCGTCTGATTGGCAATCGTCATGCCCGCGCCGCTGAGTATCTGCGCCTCGTTCCGCGCCATGGTGATCGGGTCGAAGCGCCTCACCCGGTCGTAATCGACATCCGCTTCCAGCTCGAGATCCACCTGCGCCCGCTCGCTGATGAACCGCCAGCCCGCCACCCGCGCCACGACGACATCGGCTGTGTCGTCGACATTCACGCTGATTGTCTTCAGCAGCGCCAGCCGCGCCTCGTCGAAATAGCCATCGTTGTTTTCCAGGCGCAGGGAACCGCGCCCCTTCAGCAGCGACCAGCCGCGCCGATTGTTGTTGATCGCCGCCCCATGCCGATACTGCCCGCTGATAACTCGCGCCGTGATATCTTCGCTCTCAGCGACAAACTCGAACTTGGCCTTGTGCGCCCGCGCCGTACTTACCGGCGACAGGTCGGGAGGGGCTGGCGGTTCCACCACTGGCGGTTCCACCACCGGCGGCGCCGTCGCGGCCACCGAGACTTGCCCGTCCGTCCAGGCCGACTGCCCCATGGCGTTGACCGCGCGAACGCGGAAGAAATACTGCTGGCCTGCCGCGAGTCCCGTGTAGGTGTAGCTTGTCCCGATCTCCGATTGCCGGTCGCCCCAGGTGGCGCCGTCCGTGCTGCGCTCGATCTCATAGTGCGTGGCGTCGGCCGCCGCATCCCAGGACACCACAGCCGACGCTGGCGCCGCCCGTGCCGTGACGCTGCTCGACCGAACCGGGTCCGGCCAGCCGCGTATGTAAGCCTCGACATCTGCCTTCTGATCCTCCGTCGCGATAAGCACCCGCATCGTACTGCCGACCAGCCCGTTCGGGCGCCTCACGTTGTTCCAACTAGACCCTTGTTGCACCAGAGTAGAATCTGACCATTTGCTTTCGTACAGCGTGTTGAGCGCCCAGAAATAGAGTGACAGGTTCTGCGAAATGAGGGCGCTTCTGATGCTGACGAGGGTTTCTGTATTTGAAATCGCAAAACGGGCATACGGAATGAAGGACGTTGCTCTCGCCCAATCATCCCATGCCAGCCAATAGAGGTCGTAAACAGTTCCTGCGACCGTAATCTGATAATCCCCGCTCAGCCGGCTGGCTCGGCCTGACGACGATGAACTGTATAACCTATGGTTTAGACCAATGACAACAGTAAACGAATAATCAATTTGCAGCCCTGCCGGCGCCGACGCCATCAGCACTTCTCCTCGTTGGCCGCTTCGATGGCGCTCATGATGTCCACCGCGTTCGTCTGGATCGCCTGCACCATCCGCCGCTCGATCTCGTCCGGCTCGCCCACCACGCCGTTGAACTCGAAATTGAAGATGATATCCCCCCCACCGCGCCCCACACCCGCTCGACCGCTCCCGCCCCCCCACCCGCGCTGTCAAACTCGAAATTGAAGATGTTACCCCCGCCCCCGCGCCCAGAACCGCCTCCGCCGCCAGACAAGCCCCCTCCACCGCCATATCCGCCGCCGTAGCCCGTCCCCTCGTCGTCATTCGCATACTGCGGAAAGAAGCGCGCGTAAGACCGGCCTTCCACCGTCGGCGAGCTCACATCGTCAGATGTGCCAGGACCGGTCTCGCCGCGAAAACCATCATGCGTCCCGGGCTCAGCGGGTATGCGCGCCAATATCGCCAGCTGACGATTGAACTCAGCGAGGAACTCATCGTAAGCCGCGCCGAATGGGGACTGTCCCGCAAGCCCAAGCGCGTCTCTCGATGCGCTGGTGGGGAAGGCAATGCCGCGTTCCCGCGCCGCTATCGGATTGAAGTTCTGCCCAATAATCTCTTCCAGCGTCCGCTGACCGATTTGCGGCCCTATCTGACCGAGTGCCGTCGGCACTTTGCCGGTTAAACTGTCAGCGCGGTCGAAACGCCTGTCCAGCGATCCCGGCCCGCCCTGCGCCAGCGCGATCTCTTGATTGATATTCTGAAACTGCGCGATAATGTCGTCCCGCGCTTTTATCGCATCCTGAACCGAGGCATCCAGCCCGCCTTTTAATCCGGCGCGAAGCGCGTTGCTGGCAGCCGAACCGGCGCCGTGCATCGAATCGTGACTTTTGGCAAACTCTTCTATCACTCCGTCAACGGCAGTTTTAGCCTCGCTTGGCAGGACGCCCAGGGTTTCCGCGACGCTGACGGTTAGATTTATCGCAGTTTGCGCGACAGTGTTCGCCAGCCCGGTGGCGGCCGCCTCGGCCTGCCGCATCAGCGTATTGAATTTCGTCACGCTCTCCGACGTGTCTTCATCCAGCGTAACCCCAAGCCGGCTGGCCTCGTCAGCCAAGTTCTGATACTCGCCGGCCAGCGCCGCCACCTTGCGCGCGTCATCGCCGCCGAAGATCGTGTCCAGCGTCCCGCGCAGGTCGACGCCTTCGCGTTGCAGCTTGTTGACGCGGTCGATGATGATGTCGAATTGCGCGCCCGCGTCCTTGCCTTTGAGGTCATCGATGGACAGGCCGAGCCTGTCAAAAGCGGCGGCAAGGTCCGCGTTGCCGCGCTCAAGGTCATCGGTTTTGACGCCGACTTCAAACAGGATGGCGTCCACGTCAGACAGATCGTAACCGTACTGCTGGAAGGCATAGGACGCCCGCGACACGGTCTCGGTATTCGTCTGATTCGCCTTAGCGACCTGCTGAACCTCTTTCGCGTTGGCGGCGTACTGCGCCGTCAGATCGAGAACTGCTTTGCCGGCCGCAATCGCCCCGCCCGCCAGACCAGCCTTGAGCGCGAGACCGGCGATATTGCCGGACACGCCCGTCTGCTCTAGCGATTGATTGATGTTGCCAATGGGTTTTGAAGCGTTGTCATCGACATCGAAGCCGATTTTGACATTCGTGGGCATGGCCGCGCCTTACTGGTCGCTTGGCATTGCCGGCCGGCGCCCGCCGCACTGAACATTGAACATCCAGGCTTCGTTATTCGATCCCGCCACCCGCGGGCAGCTATTGACGCGCGCCAGCCACGCTTCCTGCAGCCGGCCCGCCCCGCTTCCATGCGGATGCCCGACCACCCAGATGTCCCAGCCAACGCACTCGCCATGATTGAGAACCGAGTCGGCGCTGTTGAGCTTGCCCGGCGGCGAGGTCGTCTCGTCGTAATCGACAATGAAACTGAGCGCCGTGACATCGACGATCCCCCGCGCCC
>MKWU01004261.1_pt1 | contig 17239 bp, 16 predicted proteins | sample 809101 | NCBI WGS metagenome assembly MKWU01 (sample SAMN05860141, study PRJNA318959) | sponge metagenome | host: Aplysina aerophoba | place: Slovenia: Piran, Adriatic Sea, Gulf of Piran | collected 2013-05-07 | reverse complement strand
CCACAACCACCCTCGGAGGGGACCCCCAACACCGGTCTCCGAAAAAGATTCCCTTCCATCGGCTATCGTTCACCTCAGTGCCGGTGACGACAGCCCTCAACCGTCCACACGATCGGGTTAACCCCAGCCAGGCTCGGAGCACAAGAGCGCCGGAGGCGGTCCGCCGTGCGCGGGTGATGGGGCTCGTTTCCGACGAGTGTCGAGCGCGTGCGCCGGTCACCCTCCGGACTCCTCCCCTGGTCTTCTCCGTCCCGCGGTCATTGCCGCAATCAGGCGCTTCACCCGCGCGGTCGTGACGAGCGAGCGTTCCTCGCCCAGAAAGGCGTAGGTCGCGGCGACCACGCTCGCCTTGTCCACCGGATCGAGAACGAAGTCGGATTCCAGGAGCACCCGTTCGATCATGGCGATGGCCTCTTCCAGGCGCCTCTCGTCCACCTCCCCGACCACGCGGGGAGGGCCGACGTAGAACTCGAGCCCGAGCGCTTCGCACAGGGTCCGGAACTTCTCGACGGAGCCGACGTGGCCCCGTCGAAGGTTGCGCACGAATTCGGGGCTTCCGCCAATCTGCCGGGAGGCGTGCCGGGCCGACCAGCCTCGGGCGCGAAGGGCTCGGTTCACCTCGTCGATCAAGTCTTCCATCTTCATAAATTTGCAACATCCACGAGCGCCTGACACGCATTTGATGCCTTGTAATGCGGTAATTTTTGCCTATACTCCCGGGCGACAAGCCCTGGAGCAGCGGACGACGAGATGCGTTCGAGAGAGACAGCATCGACGAGAGCGAGATTCGCGCGGTTCGATTTTCCGGGGCTTGCGTCACTGCGACATGTGCACGCGTCCGCGCGACGCCATGCGCACCCGGCGAAACGGACGGCGCGGGTCGCGCCGAACGCACCGTGCCGGTCCTCAGGTTCGCATCCCCGGGAGCGCAAGGTGGAAGGCACGACGACCGCGAAGAACATGCCTGGCGCCGCATCCGGACTGGAGGACCAGCGAAAGCTCCCGGATTGTTCTTCGAAGGATGCCTGCTACCGGTCGGGGCAGGGTCGGGATCCGGGCGCCTGGAATGGGAGCCGGGGCCGCGCCGCGGCCCGGGTACGGGCGTTCCTGCACCGGAAGGGAGCGCGGTGGAAACGCCTGGAGAGCTTCGTCCGCGGCGAACGAGGGGGAGCAACGGCCCTCGCCGCCGCCGCGTTGACCGTCATGACGGTCGGCGGCTCGGCGCTGACCATCGATCATCTCTGGCTCGTCGACCAGCGCGACACGCTCAAGCGCGCTGCGAATGCGGCGAGTGTGGCAGCCACGTCCGAGCTCAACAACCAACTGCGCGAGGACCCCGACGTGTCCGACGCGGCTCTCTTGGCGGTGCTTCAGGAGGTGGCGGAGCGATACCTCAGGATGAACCTGGAGCATCTGCCGAAGGACCGGCTCGACCAGGCGCAGGCCACCCTGGTCGTGAAGGTGACGCTGAACCGTGACGGACGTTCGGTAAAGGTCACCGCGGAGGCTGATCTCGGCGGCTTCATCCTTGGCGGACGGCTCCCGTTCCTCGCGGACGCGAGAGGGCCGGCGAAGGTCGGGGCCGTATCGGGCACGGACACGCTGACCTCCCCGGTCGAAGTGGTCCTCGCCATCGATATCAGCGGTTCGATGAGTCTGGACCTCGCCGGGGTTTACAAGTCAACGAACGCGACCCGGATGGAGATCGTCAAGGGCGCAGCCAAGTCCCTCGTTGACATCCTCAAGCCGAATGAGGCAGGTCGCGTGGCCATCGGAATCTTGCCCTGGAACCAGGTCGTGGCGCTCGCACCGGATGCAGCGCAGAAGTGGGCCAACTTCAACTGGGCGCGGTATCCGCGTCGACGCATGTACGGCGTGCCCTACAAGTGTGAACCCCACGGGAACTGCGCCGAACCAGCCGGCATCGAAGAAGATCTGCCGCCGGCGTCAGCGGCCGATCCGTGGAAAGGTTGCCTTGACGGTACCAGGATGGGAACGGGAGTGGGCACCCGGGCGTCCGTGCCCGATTCGGACGATTTCTTCACGCTTCCGTCTGCCAACCCGTTCGCGCAAGGGTTCTTTGTCTCGACCTACGGATCGGCGTACACATGCTTGGAAGACCCGTTGCCGGCGAGCTTTCTCGGGCAGCTCTGCCACGAAGGGAGTCCGCCAAGACCAGGACCTTCCAAGATTCCGTCGCAGTTGACCTGTAGGGCGGGTTTTCCGCAGATCTTGCCGCTTTCGACCTCCGAGAAGACGATTGACGACGCGATCGATGCGCTGACCCCGAAGGGCGGCTACACGTACTCGGCACTCGGCGTGCTCTGGGCCCAGCGTCTGCTCCACCACACATGGCGGAACGTCTGGGGCGGCGCCGTGCACCCGGTGGATGTGACACAGTCCGCGAACAAGGGGCTGCGCAAGGCCATCGTACTCCTCACCGACGGTGAGGACACGCACTGCGGCGAAGGAAACGAAAGCTGCGACGCGAGCCCAATCGGCACTGCCCGCACGGACGCCTGCGACGAGGCAAAGGGACGAGGCACCGAGATCTTCGTGGTGGCGGCGATGAATCCGGACAGGATGGGGAGCGATTTCGAGACGTCACTCAGGGAGTGTTCGAGCGCGTCGCCCGACTCTGACACCAGGTACGTGTTTGTCAATAATTCGACCAAGGCGGAGCTTGAGGCGGCATTCGCGGACATCGCGAACCAGCTTCGCACCGTGCGCCGTTCGTACTGACCCATCGCCACAAGCTCGAACACGCGCGTACACGGCGAGACGGCAGGGTATTGCGCGATGGCGTGCATGTCGCTTCGTGGCGTCTCCGGGGACATCGGGGATGGATGTCCCGGGGCCGTCATCCGGGCCGGATCGCATGAATCCGTGCTCCCGGGGTTGGCTGACCTCTTGCGCACGACGGTGCCTGGAACCACGGGAAGCGCAGACGAATGACGTTGAGGAGCCGGTACCGGACCCACCGGCGAAATCGGTACCGGCAGCTTCTCGCGTTCTGTCACGTGGCGCGGCTCGGAAGCGTCTCGAAGGCGGCGACGCCCTTGGGGACGACCCCCGGGACGGTGTCGGCTCTCGTGCGCTTGCTCGAGGAGGAGCTCAACGCGGTGCTGTTCGAGCGCGCGAAGAAGAGTGTCACCTTGACCGCAGCGGGCAAGCAGTTCTACGCGCTTGCAAATCCACTCGTGGAGGAGGTGGCGGTGCTGACCACGCCTTCTCCCGAATACGTCATGGAAGAATTGACGGGGCGCTTGGCCATTGCGACGAGCATGGTCGGCGGGGCCTTCGTGCTGCCACCCTACGTCAAGCGATTCCGCGATCGGTACCCGAGCGTGCATCTGCGGGTGAGCAACGGTACGCTCGGTGACGGGATCGCGCGTCTTAAAGCCGGTGAAGTGGAGTTCCTGCTCGGAGAGCGCGAGGCTCCCGAGGACCACTCGCTCGAGTACAGCGAGGTGCTTTCCTACAACTTCGTGCTCATCGCTTCGCCTGATCACCCGCTTGCCGGTCGCGAGACGGTATCGCTGCAAGAGGCGGCGGGTTGGCCGGCGATCGTGCCTCCGCAGGGATCGTGCGGCTGGCGGTTCGACGAGCCGGAACTGCGCGAGTTCGGCTCCAAGGCAGACGTGGCGGTCATCGTTGAGGGATGGGGAGCGATCAAGGCCTGCGTGGAGCAGGGACTCGGGGTCTCGGCGGTGCCGAGCCTGTGCGTCGATGAGCGTGACCAATTGTCGGTGATTTCGTTCGGGATGCACTCTCCCGTGCGGAGCTTCGGGATCTACACTCGGCAGGACGGAACGCTGACGGAGTCCGCGCTCCATTTTCTTGCACTGATGTCTTCAGCGAAGGAGTGCACGGGCAAGCGGACAAGCGACGTGCGGTAGTGAGAGGTCACGAATTCTACCGTGCTGCATGTCCCCCGCCTTCCGACGCCTGACGGCGCTGGAGGCGCGCGGCGGATTCGGCAATCCGAGCGAGGGACGCTCCCGCTCTCGGAAACGGGTCTCCGCCACCGGGCAAGCCAGGTGCCGGGAGGGTGCCGGAAGCGGCTTCGACCATTGAGACCGAACGTGATCTCCGCCTCCATGGCTTCGGTGGCAACTTCCGGAACCGAAAGCGGGAATTCCCGATCGTTGCGAGCAGAACGCTCCATGATTGCAAGCGGCTACACATAAAGGTGGCAGGAAACTGTAGTACCGACAACTGACAAGACTACGCAATTTTCTTTCGAAATCGTATTGCCCCGGCAACGTCAACCCTGTATGACTCTTGCGCTAGCGACGGCCCGGAGCCTGGGTACCCGTAGTGGCGAGCGGCCGTCAATGATTGGGCAACTCGGCGCACTGCGCACATTGCGATCCGCGGACTCGGTTCCGCTGTGAATTCCGCCTCTTCGTTCCCTTCCGATTGAGGGAGGGAGCCGACCGGGCAGTCCTCCTGGCCGGGTCCCGGCCTGGGCGGTCTCTCTGACGGGAGCCGTGCAACGCCCCTTCTCGGAGATTGGATGGGGAAGGCGGAGTTGCGGCAATGCTTGCGCACACCGAATCCGAATGGTCCAAGAAAGGACCTCGGCCCACTGCGCCACGACTCGGGAGCGCTCGCGACGCCGTGTCCGCCGTCGGCATCGCTTGGAGCTGGAGAGAGGGAGGAATGTTGTGGACGAGAACGAAACGCGGCGCAAGATCGCGGCACTGACCGCGATCGTCCAGACGATGATGCACGAGGTCTACTCGGGACCCGGCGACGGGAGCGGCAGGAAGCGTTTCGACCTCCAGCTCGAGGAGGACGAGCTCCTCGCAATGGCGATTGCGAATGAGCTCGGCGAGGAGGAGCTTGGCCGGGCCTTCACCTGGGTGGAGGGGGCCAATGGATCGAGCGGCGACGAGGTATCGGCGGGGCCCATTTCACCTCACTTGCGCGAGGAGCAGAGGAAGCGGGCCCGCATTGCGTTGCTGGCCGACCAGGAGGCAGACCATGCGCACACCCTTGCGGTGCGGATGCCGGACCGTCCGGGCGAACCGTCGCTTACTACCGAAGACCGCATCAGGATCGGCGAGGAAGCGTTCCTGGGGCGAATCGAGATCGACGTGCTGCATGAACACGAAGGCTGGTCGGGATTCACGACGAAGGCGAAGCCGGGTCCGGATGAGAGGCTCGCGCACCTCCCCGAGCCATGGAGGAAACACGCGGAAAAAAGGCTGCCCGAGCTTCGGGCACGGCTGAAGGAGAGCCTCGAGAAAGAGGAAGGCAGGTAGGCGGAGCCCGGAGAGTCTCCGTACCGGAACGGGAGCCCTCCGAGATGTCGGTACCGGACGACGAGGGATCGGTCCCAAAGAAGTTCCATCTTGTTTCAATGATTTGGTTGTCGCCCTGATCAACGATGGCAATCTCGAAACCTTCGACCACGTCAGGTGAATCAGGACGGCCGTCGGATCTGAAGCTGACGGTGCGGGTAGTTGCTCGAGCGGGCGGCCGGGCAGGAACGGAGGCCAAGCAGGGCAACCGGAGATTCGGACCGGGGCCGGGACGGTGGGCTGCGCTCGGACTCGACGTCGCGACGGTCTTCGTGATCGACCGGCGCTTCGTCGTCAGCGCCCGGCTCCGCCGGGAGACTGTCCATGCACTAACATTCAGACCGGACCGGTTGCCGGGGGGGGCGGGCCAGGATCACGGTAAACCGATCAACGTCGCCTCCCGCTCGCTGCTGGCGATGATGGTGGCGAAGGTCGCCGGATACGAGCCGGAGGAGTTCGTGCACACGTACGGGGACGTCCGCCTCTGCCTGGACCACTTCGAACCGGCGGACCTCCAGCCCGTGCCGGAGCCGCAGCCGCAGCCGCTCCGGCGCGTGAGGCTCCGGCGCGTTCCGGCATCGCTCCTCGACTCTCGCTACGGGGACATCGAGCTGCATGACTTTCGGTTTCATCCCGTGCTCCGGGCGCCGGAATCGGTATAGCCCGTGCTCGTGTCAGTAGTCGCCGCGGTCGCCCGCAACCGGGTCATCGGGATCGAGAATCGTCTGCCCTGGCACCTCCCGGCCGATCTGAAGCGCTTTCGCGCGATCACCTGGGGCAAGCCTGTCGTCATGGGACGCTTGACCCACGAATCCATCGGCCGGCCGCTCCCCGGCCGGCGCAACATCGTCATCACCCGCCACGGACCCGTGATGGACGGGTGCGAGCGCGCGGCCTCCCTCCGAGACGCGCTCGCCCTGACCGCGGGTGCGCCCGAGACCGTGGTGATCGGCGGGGCGCGGTGCTACCGCGAGGCGCTGCCGCTCAGCCGTCGCCTGTATCTCACCCGGATCGATGCGGACTTCGCGGGCGATGCGTGGTTTCCCGAGTGGGACGCGGGCGAGTGGCGGCAGTGCGAGCACGAGCGCGTGGAGGCTGGCGAGGCGTCCCCCTTCGGCTACGAATTCCTCGTTCTCGAACGGCAGTCCACCGACCGCACCTCGCCGCTTTGAAGGTCGAGCGCGGTCAGGCGACCTCCCCATACGCACCCGGTGTCCACGTGGCGGATGCGCTCGCGTGCCGCGAGCCCGGGATCGAGCTGCAGGTTGGCCCAGTGGCCGAACACGATCCGCTCACCGCGGGATCGGCGACCCGGCGCCGAGAACCAGGGAACGAGTCCGGCGGGCCGTTGCTCCGGCGGCCCGGAAAATGCGAGATCGAGCCGGCCGGCCCCGGTCACGCAGCGGATCCGGGTAAGGGCGTTCAGGGTGTAGCGGAGCCAGCCCGGGTCGGAGCCGGCCGCCTCTTCCGCGGATGCCTCGTTGCCGTACATGAGGGAGAGGAACGCAGGAGCGCGCGGCCCGGCCAGGACGCGCTCGACCTCCGCCGCTTGCCGTCGCGCGGTGGCGACGTCCCACTCGGGCGGAAGCCCGGCATGGACCATGGTCCAGCCGAGCGCGTGGTCCTGGTGCACGAGGGGGCGCGTCCGCAGCCAGTCGAGAAGTCGTGCGCGATCCGGTGCTTCCAGCACCGGCCCGAAGGTATCGGCAGCCTGGACGGGCCGCGCACCGTGCGCGACCGCGAGCAGGTGCAGGTCGTGGTTGCCGAGTACGCACACCGCGCCGAGCTCCATCGCCCGGCGGAGCACTCCGAGCGAATCGGGGCCGCGGTTCACGAGATCGCCGGCGAGCCAGATGGCATCCCTCGCGGGGTCCGGATCGAGCCGGTCGAGGAGCGCCTCGAACGCCTCGAGGCAACCCTGTACGTCGCCGATGACCCAGGTGGCCATCCTATCGAGGCCGCGCCTCGGACCGACGAGACCGGTTCGAAGCCCCCTCATCCTTGTTCGAGACCCGGCCGCTCCGTAGCGGCAGCAGCCTCGTGCGTTTCGTTCCAGAAACCGATTCGCAAACTTGACTCATTTGTAAGGATCGAGCCCTCTCAAGGAGTCCAGCCCGGAATCCTCATCGATCTCCCGCCCCGCACGCCGGGCTGCTTGCGATGTCCGGGCTTGCTCCCTCGAACCGCTTCGACGCGGGGCCGGCTGCGCCGTTCAGCCGGCGCGATGCGCTCTCTCGGTTCATGCGTCCTTTCACCGCGGCATCTGCGCCCCCGGGTCCGAAAGACTCCCTGAATTCCTCGGGCGGGTGTCGAATGGGGGCGAGACTCGTGGAACGCCTCAGTGCAAGGTCGCGCCCGGGCCAAGTAGCCGAAATACCGGAATCGGAGCGAGGAACGTATTGCCGTCGTCCGCAAGCATCCGGTACTCGCCGTGCATCGTCCCGATTGGAGTGCGGAGCACCGCCGCGCTCGTGTACTCGAACGCTTCACCCGGTCGCAGGCGAGGCTGTTCGCCGACCACTCCGTCGCCCTGGACCTCCTCCACGTGGCCGTCGGCGTGGGTGATGACCCAGTGCCGCGAGAGAAGCTTGGCGGGGACCTGCCCGGTGTTGCGGATAGTGATCCGGTAAGCGAAGAAATACTGGTTCGCTTCCGGGTTCGAGCGGGGCGCGACGAACGTGGCCTTCGCGCTGACGTCGATGCTGTAGTTGGATTCCGCCACGGGATCAGGGACTCTACGGACTCGACCTTCGATCTGCAACCGGATTACCGGACAACCCTTGTGCTACAAAACCGGACAGTTCCATTCGTTGCCAACACCGGACTGGAAGAAGGCGACCCGGTCCGGCCCTTCGCGACTCACCGATCAGCTCAGGCTGAAGCGTTCGAGACCGCGATAGGCGAGCGCCTCCGCGACCTGGTCCGCGCGCGGGCGCTCGCCTCCATCGATATCCGCAATCGTGCGCGTGACCCGCAGGACCCGTTGCACCGCCCGCTCGGACAGGGCGAAGCGACGGGTCGCGGCGCGCAGCAGGGAACGCGCGTCCGGATCGAGCGGACAGCAGTGGGCGGTCGCGGCCGGAGCGAGGTCGCGGTTGAGCCGCCCACCGCGATCGATCTGGATCGCGTAGGCGGCGGCCACCCGTTCTCGCACGACGGAGGTCGTGCGCCGCGCGGTGCCCGGGTCCCTGCTTCGCCGATCCGACCCACCGTGCCCCGGGCGGGAGTCGGCCGCCTCCCGCACCATCGCCAGGTGCACGTCGAAGCGGTCGACGAGCGGACCCGATACGCGGGCCTGGTAGCGCCGCACCGCTTCGGGCAGGCACCGGCAACGCTGCGTGCCGTCGCCGAGGTAGCCGCAAGGGCAGGGATTCATCGCCGCCACGAGCTGGAAGCGGGCTGGAAACTCCGCCTCGCAGGCGGCGCGCACGATGGCGACTCTGCCCGATTCGAGCGGCTCGCGCAGCACGTCCAGGATTGAACGCCCGAACTCCGCGAGCTCGTCCAGAAAGAGCAGGCCATGGTTGGCGAGCGAGATCTCGCCCGGCCGCGGCGGCACGCCTCCCCCCACGAGACCGACCGCCGAGATCGTGTGGTGGGGCGCGCGCACGGGGCGCTGGCGCCACGCCGTCGGGTCGCGTTCCAGGCGTCGGGCGGAGTAGATGGCCATGGTCTCGAGCGCCTCCGCCTCGCTCATCGGCGGGAGCAGTCCCGGAAGGCGGTTGGCGAGCATGGTCTTGCCGGTGCCGGGCGGGCCGACCATGAGCACGTGATGTCCGCCGGCGGCCGCGATCTCGAGGACCCGCTTGGCCGTCTCCTGGCCCCGCACTTCGGCGAGGTCGGGCGCCTCGATCGGGTGGGAATCCGGCACCGGCGCGGAGAACGGCTCGATCGCCGGAGCGCCGAGGAGGTGGCATCGCGCCTCGGCGAGGTGCGATACCGGAAAGAGCCTCGTCGCGCGCGCGAAGGCCGCCTCCCGGGCATTGCCGGCCGGCAGGATCAGGCCCCGCGACGACGCGCGGGCCGCCACCGCGCACGACACCGCCCCCCGGACCGGCTGCACGGTGCCGTTCAGGGACAGCTCGCCGACGACCTCCACCTCGGCGAGCCGTTCGGCGGGAATCTGTCCGGATGCGGCCAGGATGCCGAGCGCGATCGGCAGATCGAACCGGCCTCCCTCCTTGGGCAGATCGGCCGGGCCGAGGTTGATGACCACCCGCCCGTTCGGGTACTGGAAGTCGGATGCGACGAGCGCGGCCCGGACCCGATCCGTGCTCTCGCGAACCGCGGCGGCCGGCAGGCCCACCAGGGAGGTGCGCGGGAGACCACCGCTCAAGTGCACCTCAACTGCGACGAGCGGAGCTTCGAGCCCGAGCAGTGCCCGGGTGCGGGCGAGAGCGAACGCCATCCCGGGCGGCGGTCAGGCGTCGGCCGCGGGGGCGGATGTTTCCGATTCGATCGCCCTGATCCGCTCTTCCAGCGCTTCCATGCGGGCTTGCGCCTCGGCGAGCGTCTCCAGGTGGCGGTCGAGCTCCTCCCGGGTCACGATGTTCATCCGCCCGAGCGCCGCGCCGACCGCTTCCCCGATATTGCGGCGAAGGTCCTCGCCGATCTCGTCCACCGGCAGCGCCTCGTGCACCCGGCGGATCGCATCCTCGATGACACGCGTGGAATTCACCGCACGCTCTCCCCAACGATTCGCGGTGAACATACGTCCCGCGCAAGCCTGCGACAAGGGGCGAATGCCCCGCGCCCGGTGGGGATCTGCCTCGGATCCGCGTGGTCGGAGCGCCGGCGCGCGGGTCCGGGGGCCTTCGTTCTCACGTAACATTGCGGGCCGGAATCGATGACTCGGCCACCGTCGCGTCCATACCCCGGTGCCGGGCCGCGCCACGCCGACTCGCAGGCACCGGGCTGGGAGGACCGGGAGGCCGGCCGTACCGGCCGCGGGCGCACCCCGGCCCCGCGCCGGCGTGGCCGCGGGCGACGTGCCCTCGGTGCGTCGGACGGGTCGAGCGCACGAGTCCCGATGCTGGCGGGTAAGGACAGGGCCGCGACAAGTGAAGCAACCCCTCGATCGGTATGCGGTGACGGGTCACCCCATCGGACATTCGAAGTCGCCGTACATCCATCGATGGTTCGCGGCCGAGACCGGGCAGGGGATTCGGTACGATGCGATTCCCTCGGCGCGGGACGGATTCGAGGAAGTCGTCCGCCGCTTTCGCGCCGACGGGGGACTCGGACTCAACGTGACCCTTCCCTTCAAGGAGGAGGCCTGCGCGCTCGCGGATGTGCGGACCCCCCGGGCGGAGCTCGCGGGGGCGGCCAACACGCTGTCGTTCCTTCCCGACGGCACCGTGCACGGCGACAACACCGACGGCGTCGGGCTGATTCGCGACCTTCGCATCAACCACGGGGTTGCGCTCGCGGGTCGCCGAATCCTCATGATCGGCGCGGGCGGGGCCGCCCGCGGGGTCCTTCCCGCTCTCGTCGACGAGCGCCCTCGTCGCCTCACGGTGGTCAACCGGTCACCGGAGCGGGCCGTGTCTCTCGCCGCCCGGTTCCCGGCGGCCGGGGTCGTGGGATGTGGATTCGGCGACCTGCGGAGGGGGGACGGGGAAGTGTTCGACATCGTGATCAACGCGACTTCCGCGGGGCTTTCCGGCGAATCCGCTCCTCCGGTCCCCATCAGCGCGTTTCGCCCCGGCGGGGCCGCCTACGACATGGTGTACGCGACCGAGCCGACCTCGTTCCTGCTTTGGAGCCGGGCGGCGGGGGCGTCGCTCGCCGTCGACGGAGCGGGGATGCTGGTGGAGCAGGGAGCCGAGTCGTTTCGGCTCTGGCGCGGCGTTCGGCCGCCCACGAGGCGGGTAATCGCGGCGCTTCGTGCGGAGCTCGTGCGAGGCGGTTGAAGCCCCGGCGGCGGTCGCTCGCGTGGTGAGCCCGACCGACCGATCGCCCGTCCGCCCGCCGCCGGTGGCTATTCCCGGTCCGGTCCGTCTTCCCGGCGCCTCCGGGGCCGGGACCCGAGCCGGGAGCCCGCGCTAGGCCGACGGTCCGTCGCCCGCCCCCTCCGCGATCGATGCGGCGCTCGCGAGGCGGGAGAACTCCTCGAGGGTCAGGGTTCCGGGACGCCGGTCCGGGTCCACCCCGCAGGCGCGAATCGTCGCCTCGTCGAGCGTCCCGCGAAGGGCGTTGCCGAGTCGTTTTCGCCGGTGGGTGAACGCCCGGGTCACCAGCCGGCGGAACCCGTCGACATCCCGTACCGGGCCCGGTCGGTGGGGCCGGAGCCTGACGAATGCCGACCACACCCGGGGCGGCGGCCGGAATGCCTCCGGCGGGACCTCGAACAGCGCCGTCGCCTCGGCATGGCATCGCACCATCAGTCCGAGCCGGCCGTAGGCGGAGGTCCCGGGCTCCGCGGTCATGCGCGCCACCACCTCGCGCTGCAGCATGAAGTGCATGTCCTCGATGGCGTCGGCCCGCTCGAACAGGCGAAAGAGAAGCGGTGTGGAGAGATAGTACGGAAGGTTTCCCGCGATTCGCACCCGATTGCCGCCCGTCGCGAAACTCTCGAACGGCCACGCGAGCGCATCTCCCACGTGGACTCGCAGGCCGGGGCGCGGCCCGAGGCGCCCCGCAAGCTCGCGGTCGATCTCGACCACGTCGAGAGAGCCGGCACGGGCGAGGAGCAAAGAGGTGAGCGCGCCGCGCCCCGGGCCAATCTCGACCAGCGCATCCCCCGGTCGCGGCGCAATGGCGGCGACCGAACGTTCGATGAATTCCGGGTCGTGAAGGAAGTGCTGTCCGAGCCGCGCTCCGCGGGACACCGATCACTCGCCCACGCGGAGCTTGACGAATGCGCTGTCGCGGAGCTGACGGAGCCAGGCGATCAGCTCTTCGTTGGCCTTGCGCTGGAAGATGGCATTTCGCGCCCGGGCGCGCCGGACCTCGTCGGTATTGTCGTGCTCGCGTCGCTCCAGCACCCGGACGATGTGCCAGCCCCAGGTGCTCTTGAACGGTTCGCTCAGCTCGCCCGGTTGCAGTCGATCCAGCTCGGCCTGGAACCGGGGGGTGACCGCGCCCGGGCCCAGCCAGCCGAGGTCGCCGCCGCGCACCGCGGACGCGGAGTCGTCGGAGTGAAACCGGGCGAGCTCCTCGAACTCCTCGCCCTGCAGGATGCGTTCGCGCAGCCGCACGAGCCGCAGCCGGGCATCTTCGTCGGACACGAGGGCCCGCAGGGTCACGAGGATGTGTGCCGCGTGGGTCTGGCGGACGAAGTTCTGGCCGGCGCGGCGCACGTCCATCAGCTTGAAGATGTGGAAGCCGTTCGAGTCTTCGATGATTCCACTCGTTTCGCCGGGCTCGAGCCGCGGCACCAGGCCGGCCACGAGCGAGGGCAGCGCGGCCGCCGGGCGCCAGTCGAGAATCCCGCCTTCTCCCGCCCGCGCGCCGGAGGAATGGAGCCGCGCGAGACCCACGAACGCCTCGCCTGCCTGGAGACGTGCAAGCACCTCCTCGGCCGTGTTCCGGGATGCGGCCTCGTCCTGCGACCGGGCAATGAGGATGTGTCCCACGAGGAACTCGTCGTCCTCCACGAGCGTCTGGTCGGGCTGGGCGAGATACCGATCGATTTCCGCTTCGCTCACCTCGATCCGATTGAACACTTCCCGCCGGCGCACGCTTTCGACGAGGAGATCGTTTCGGATCCGGTCGCGAAAGTCCGAGAACGGGATGCTGCCCGCTTCCAGGGAGCGCCGCAGGTCGTCCACGGTGGCGCCGTGCCGGCGCGCGATCGTCTCGAGGGCGCGATCGAGGGTCTCGTCCGTGACCTGGAGGCCGCGGCTCTCCGCGATGCCGAGCTGCAGCCGCTCCAGGACCAGCTCGTCCAGCGACCTTTGAATCAGCGCGGCCCGGGAGGGAAGGGCGGACGAAGTCTGCCGGAGGTCGAACGCGAGGTGCCGGGACCGGCGCTCGACCTCGCTCGCCAGGATGGCGTCGCCATTGACCACCGCGGCAACCCGGTCGAGCTCCGCGGCCTTGCCCGGGAGGACCGAGCAAAGCACGGCGGCCGCCGCGACCGCCGCAATGCCGAAGGAACGTGTTCCCTGAAGGCTCATCATTCTGTGCCCCGACCCACGACTCAGAAGCGGTTGCGATAACCCGGAATCGGCCGCGTCCACCACTGTCCGGAGCGGCGTTCCGATCCGGACAGCCCCTTGAGCTCGAACTGCAGCACGACCGAGTTCTCGTAGTCGGACGGCCCGTCCGGTCTCCTCGCGCCCTGCATGGACGTGAGGTAGCGTTGCCCGAGCACGCGCAGGCTCCAACAGCACGATTCGTACTCGATGCCGGTAAAGACCTCGGTCAGGACGTCTTCCTCGAGCGCGTAGTTCGCGCTGCCGAGGATCCGCAGGTGCCGGCCGATGTCCCGGTGCACCGAGAGGCTCACCGACTCCATCGAGTCTTCGATGGACTCCTGCACCCGGGCAACCGACGTCGACTCGGTCGGGAAGCGGCGGTACCCGAGGTTCACGATCCGTTCCGGCGTCGGCTGGTAGCGCAGACTGAGCGCCATCCTGCGGTTGCGGGCCGTGCTGCCGTCGTGCTCGAGCGCGCCGGCGAGCGTGACGGAGCGGTGCGGTCGCGCCTTCAGCGTCGCGATCCACGAGGAGTCCCAGGGGTCCTCGGCCGCCGCCCCCTCCGGACACGCGTAGACGTCCGCATCCGGATCCGCGGTGGTGCAGAAGCGCACGCGGCGGTTCCCGAAATGCTGCAGCCAGCCCAGTCGCGCCGCCAGAATCTCGCGGCCGCCGTCGAGCACGCGCGAGTCGACCGCGAGGGTGAGGCGGTTCGCATCGCCGATCCGGTCGGCACCGCTGAAGCGGTTCTCGCGGAACATGTGGTCGTAGCCGGAGGTGAGGCTGCCCGTGTCGAACAGGGGAAGGTGATCCTGGTCACGATGGTCGACCCACAGATAGTAGAGCCGTGGCTCGAGCGTCTGCGTGATCCCTCGGTTTCCGAACGTGCTCTCGTGCTCGTAATAGAGGCCGCCGTCCAGGCTGAACGACGGGACCGTGCGCACGGGTGAATCCGCGACCCCCGCGCTCGTGTCGTCGAGGTCGTATCCGGTGTACCAGAGGGTGGCCCGCGGGATCAGATGGCCGAACGAGGAACGCAGCGGAAGGGACACGGACGGATGCAGGTGGACCCGCGTGCCGCTCGCGAACGACTCCGAACGGTGCTCGAAGCGGGTGACTTCGCCCGCAATGTCGAAATTGAGCCGCCGGTTCCTCTCCCGCTGGCGCGACTCCGCGGCGAGCCGCGGCGCCAGCCGGTAGGGCTCGCGCCCGATGTCCGGATCCCGGAGGATCTGGAAGTCCTCGACACTCGTTTCGAGCCGCACGCCCGGCAGCTCATACGTGAGCTCGGCCACCCGCTGCAGGTGGTCGGTTTCCGCCGCCGCGGCCCCCGGGGCAAGATCCTGAAGGTAGTGGATGTCCGACGCCCGGGCGTACTCGACCCTTGCGTCGAGTCCCGGTCCGATCCGGTGCCGGTGCCGGAACGAGACGAGTGAGCGCGAATCGCCGGTAATGCGATCCTCGGGCAGGTTCTCCGCATCGAAGAACCCGGAGCTGCGTTCGGTGAGGTATCGGAACCGGCCGCCCAGAACTTCGCCGCGCCGGCTCGTGAACCGGGCCCGCAGGGTGGCATCGAAGTTGGGCGCGAGGTTGAGGTAGAAGGGCTGGGTCAGGCTCGTTCCGGCGCTGTCCGATGTCCCGAAGTACGGCGTGAGGAGGCCGGTCTTGCGCTCGCTGCCGAGGGGGAACGTAAGCCAGGGCAGGTACACGACGGGAACGCCCAGCAGCTCGAGGCGGGCGTTGCGCGCGGTTCCGACCCCGGCTTCGCGGTCGAACTCGAGCGCGCTCGCTTCGAGCATCCAGGTGCTCGAACCGGGCTCGCACGTCGTGAACGTGCCCTTGGTGATGACCGTGGTCCGAGGGTTGTGCTCGATCCGCTCCGCCGATCCCCGTCCACTCGAATCGGGGTGGACGAATGTCGCGTCTTCCAGCACCGACTCGCCCGTCTCCAGGTTCGCGCGCAGGTGCCGGCCCTCCAGGTACACCTGCCGCTCTCGCACCGTGACGTCGCCGCTCGCCTGCGCGAGCGCTTCGGCGGCGTCATAGTCCATGCGGTGCGCGGTGATGGTCCGATCCGGGGTCCGCACGACCACGTTGCCTTCCGCCACCGACACGCCGTCTTCGCGCAGCCGGGCGGAGTCCGCCTCCATGGTGAAGGAGCGGGCATCCTCCGAAGGGGGAGGGGGGACGGGAGGCAGCGCGCAAAGGGAGGATTCGGCCGCAAGGGCTAGGGGTGCGGGCGCAAGGGAAAGCATGCACGCGAGGGTGGCCCACCCGCGCGTGCGAGTTCGAATCAGTGCCACATCCATGCCGTCTGCAGGACCGGGCGTGACCATAGCATCATTCGATCCGTCCTTCCTCGTGCTAACCTTGGATCGAGCGCCTCCCGGACGAACCGGATGCCGGAAGCCCGATCCTTCCTCCCCATCGACATTGCGGTTCTCACCGTGTCCGACTCGCGCACGGAGGAGACCGACACGTCCGGCCGCCTGCTCGTCTCGCGGCTCGAGACGGACGGTCACCGACTGGCGGAGAAGACTATCGTACCCGACGACGTGTACCGGATCCGGGCCTGCGTTTCCCGCTGGATTGTGGATTCGGGCGTGCGCGCGATCATTGCCACCGGGGGTACCGGCCTCACCGGTCGCGATGGCACGCCGGAGGCGGTGCGACCTCTGCTCGACAAGGAGATTGACGGGTTCGGGGAGCTCTTCCGCGCCGTGTCGTACGAGGAGATCGGGACGTCGACGGTCAACTCCCGGGCCCTCGCAGGGGTAGCCAACGGCACCTTGGTGTTCTGCCTGCCCGGCTCGTCGGGCGCCTGCCGGACCGCCTGGGACCGCCTGCTCCACGAGCAGCTCGACTACCGGTTCCGCCCGTGCAACCTCATCGAGCTCATCCCCCGCCTGACGGAGCGCTAGCGAGGCTGCGCCTCGGACCGGCGAGAAATGTTCGAAGCCACGCAACCTTGTTCGAAACCCGGCCGCTCCGTGGCGTTGGCCGCCTCGTACGTTTCGTTCCTGGAACCGCTTGGCAATTCGGACCCGTCCGTAACGATCGGGTCCCTTCAAGGAGTCTAGCGGTGGAATCGGTCCGTGTCCGGGTGCAGCCGGAGCCCTTCGACACCGGCCGGGAGATCGCCCGGCTGCACGAGGGCGCCTGGGGCGTGGGGGCGGTCGCGTCCTTCCTCGGGGTGGTCCGCGACCGGAACGACGATCGCTCGGTGGGCTCCATGCGCCTCGAGCACTACCCCGGCATGACGGAACGCGCGATCGAACGCATCGTCCGCGATGCGGGGATGCGCTGGGAGCTCGCGGCGGTGACCGTGATTCATCGGGTCGGGGAGCTCTCGCCCGGCGATCCCATCGTGCTCGTCGCGGCCGCGTCGTCGCACCGGGGCGAAGCGTTCAGCGCCTGCGAGTTCGTCATGGACTATCTCAAGACGAAGGCGCCGTTCTGGAAGAAGGAGTCGACGCCGGCGGGCGGGCGCTGGGTGGAGACTCGCGTCTCGGATTCCGAGGCGGCCGGGCGCTGGTAGCGAACGGCGCCCCGGCTCCGAGGGTCGGGCACGCGGGCTTCCGCCCCGAGGTGCGCCGATGCGCGGTCGCCACACCGAAGAGCATTCCGCGCGGGCGTGGGCGCTCGCCCCGCGCGGCGTCCGCCCGCATCCCCTTCGTCGCTTTCTCGTCCGGTCAGGAGCGCGTGCCGGCGGCTTCCTCGCGGCGGGCGCCGGCGCGCTCCGCCGGCTCCCGCGCCCGCGTGGAGGGCGGAGAAGAGGTCAGGGCGGGG
>MKWU01004259.1_pt1 | contig 17242 bp, 12 predicted proteins | sample 809101 | NCBI WGS metagenome assembly MKWU01 (sample SAMN05860141, study PRJNA318959) | sponge metagenome | host: Aplysina aerophoba | place: Slovenia: Piran, Adriatic Sea, Gulf of Piran | collected 2013-05-07 | reverse complement strand
AGCGCGCGCTTCGACGCGAACGGGTGGTCGCGCGGCACGAGCTTCTCGGCGGTCTCCGGGTCTTCGACGATCTCGCGGATCTTCGAGCGGACGAACTCGGCGGCAGTGTCGTTGGCCCGCCGGTCCAGCGCGATGTCCCGGAACGTCGCCTGCAGGAAGCGGAACCCGCCCTGCTCCCACGCCGCCTCGTAGACCGCGCGCCGCTCCTCGTCGTCCACCTCGAGCGCCGAGCGCTCGGCGGGGGCGTACGGGAAGCCGCCCTGCGACCAGCGCCGCGCCTCGAAGATCTCGTCGTAGCGGCCCTTCACGTCCTCGAGGAACTCGGGCGTCACCGAGCCATGTCGGGCCGGGATCATGTACTGCGGCGTGCGCTGGAAGACGGTCAGGCGCCCTGCCTGCTGCGCGATCACCGGGATCGCCTGCACGCCGCTCGAACCCGTGCCGATCACCCCGACGCGCTTGCCGGCGAGGTCGACGCCGTCGTGCGGCCACGCGCCCGTGTGGTACCAGTCGCCCTCGAAGCTGTCGCGCCCCTCGATGTTCGGGACCTGGCCCGCGGAGAGACAGCCGATCGCGGTGATGAAGTAGCGCGCGAGGATGCGGTCGCCCTGGTCGGTCTCCACCTCCCAGCGGTTGAGGTCCTCGCGGAAGTGGGCGGCGGTGACGCGCGTCTCGAACTGGATGTCGCGACGCAGGTCGAAGCGGTCGGCGACGTGGTTGAGGTACCGCAGGATCTCGGGCTGCTCGGGGTACTTCCCGCTCCAGGTCCACTCCTGCGCGAGGTCCTCGTCGAACGAGAAGCAGTACACATACGACTCGGAGTCGCAGCGCGCGCCGGGGTAGCGGTTCCAGTACCAGGTGCCGCCGACGTTGTCGCCCGCCTCGAACACACGCGCCGAGAGGCCGAGCGTCTCGCGCAGGCGGTGCAGCATGTACATGCCCGAAAACCCGGCCCCCACCACGACGGCGTCGAGTTCCGTTGTGCTCGTGCTGGTCGTCATCGCTGTCCTCCTCGCCGGGCGCCGCCTACGCGGGCCTGCCCGTCACACCTCATCGTCCCGCGCCGGAACGCGCCGGCTACGGCGCGGCCTCTGCGGCCTGCCGGGATCGCTCATGGATCGTCGCGCGCACTGCCTTGACCACCTGCTGGAAGCCGCGCTCGCTGCCGGGCAGCATCAGCAACGTGAAGAAGGCGTGTGTCTGGCCCTCGTGGCGCCGGAAGTTGACCGGCACCCCCGCCGCCTGGAGTCGCTCGGCGTAGGCCTCGCCTTCGTCGCGCAGCACGTCGTGCTCTGCGGTCAGCACGACCGCCGGGGGGAGCCCGGAGAGGTCGGCGGCGCGCAGCGGCGAGGCGTCGGGCTCGACGCGACGCGCGGCGTCGGGGAGGTAGTGGTCCCAGAACCACGCCATCGCCTCACGCGTGAGCAGGAGCTGGTTGCCCGGATCGGTGTAGGACGGGCGCTCGAAGTCGGCGTCGGTCACCGGGTAAATCAGGATCTGTCCTGCGATGGGTGGTCCCCCTCGATCACGCGCCCGAAGCGCCATCACCGCCGCGAGGTTGCCGCCAGCGCTGTCACCGGCGACGAACAGCGGCGCGCCCGGCCGCGCGAGATCGTCGACGCGCTCGCCGACCCACTCGAGCGCCGCGTACGAGTCGTCGACCGCCACCGGGTAGCGGTGCTCGGGCGCGAGCCGGTAGTCGACGAGGACGACCGTGCACGACGTGCGCTCCGCAAGCTTGCGCCCGACGGTGTCCGCCTCGTCGATCGAGCCGATGACCCAGCCGCCGCCGTGGTACCAGACGATCACGCCCGCGGGCTGCTCCAGCGGCACGAGCACGCGGAGCGGCACTACACCGTCCGGCCTGGCGAGGCTGTGCTCCTCGACACGGAGCATCCGCGGCGCCGGGCCGGCCATCTCGGCCAGGCCCGCGCCCAGCGCGCGCGCCTCGTCGACGCTGCTCTCGTGCAGCGGCGTCCCGCCGGCCTCGGCCATCTCATGCAGCAGCCGGGCAGTCGCAAAGTCGAGCGTCATGCGGTCCTCTCGGGGCCGGCGCCAGTATCGCGCCCACGAGCCCCAAGCATATAGATGCACCACCTGAAACTCATCACCTCGCCGCCCGGCGGCCCCGAACCCGCGTTGACCCGGCTGATGCGTCTGCCTAGGCTCACCGTGACCGCGACGATCACCCCGCTCGGGTGGGGCCGGAAGGACGGAACGATGGACTTCGAGATGCCCGCGGAGGTCCTCGAGTTCCGCACGCAGGTGCAGGACTTCATCGCCGCGCACCGCACACCCGAGCTCGACGCCGAGATCGCCGAGCACCACATCCACGGCTACGGTCCGGCCGCGCAGGCGTTCATGCAGGCGATGGCGCGCGAGGGCCTCGCCGCCGTCGCGTGGCCCGAGGAGTACGGGGGCCAGGGCAAGGGCGCCCTCTACCTCTGGGCGCTCGCCGAGGAGTGCTCCCGCGAGGGCGTGCCGTTCGACACCCTGACCTTCATCTCCGTCGGGCCGATGATCATGCGCAACGGCACCGAGGAGCAGAAGCAGGAGATCCTGCCGAAGGTGCTCAGCGGCGAGATGAACTTCGCCATCGGCTATACCGAGCCGAACGCCGGCACGGACCTCGCCTCGCTGCAGACGCGCGCGACGCGCGACGGCGACGAGTGGGTGATCAACGGGCAGAAGATCTACACCTCCTCCGCCCACCTCGCGACGCACGTGTGGCTGGCGGCGCGGAGCGAGCCCGAGGCGCCGAAGCACCGCGGCATCTCGACCTTCGTGCTCCCGCTGAACACGCCGGGCATCACCGTCCGCCCGCTGTGGGTGATGGGCGAGGGCCGCACCAACGAGACGTTCTACGAGGACGTGCGCATCCCCGCCGACTCGCTCATCGGCGAGGAGAACCGCGGCTGGTACATCGTCAGCGGTGCGCTCGACCTCGAGCGCGTTGCGATCGGCACCTACCGCCCGCTCGAGAAGACGGTCGAGGACCTCCTGTCGCACATCAAGGCCGAGCGGCCCGAGCTGCAGGGCGACGCGTTCGCTCGCCAGGCAGTGGCGGACGCGCTGATGCGCGTCGAGGTGGCCCGGGCGCTCGCCACGAACAACGCGGCGATGGTGCACAGCGGCCTCATCCCGACGATGGAAGCCTCGATGGGCAAGGTCTGGACGTCGGACTCCCGCGAGCGCATCAACGACGCCTTCATGGACCTGTTGGGCCGCACCGGCGGCATGCAGGTGGACTCCGAGGGCGCCCCGCTCGACGGCGAACTCGAGGCTGCGTGGCGCAGCGCACCACCCGGCCGGTTCGGCGGCGGCACCAACGACATCCAGCGCCGCATCATCGCGAGCCGCGGACTCGGACTGCCTCGCTAGCGAGCTCCCGGGCTGAGTCGCCCGTTGGGCGGGGCATTCGTCCCGCCGCGTGCTAGGATCGCGCCCCGTGGCTACCGTAGCCGTCATCGGCGCCGGGGCGGTCGGCTCCTACTACGGCGCGCGCCTCGCGCAGGCCGGACACGACGTGCGCTTCCTGCTCCGTCGCGACTACGACGCCGTGGCCGAGCGCGGCCTGCGCATCGAGTCGCACCACGGCGACTTCACCCTCGAACGCCCCACCATCGCGCGCGAAGCAGCGGCCATCGGCCCTGTCGACTGGGTGCTGTGCGGTCTCAAGACCACCGCCCTCGACGACGCAGCAGGCCTCATCCGCCCTTGCCTGACGCCGGAGACGCGCGTGCTCGCCATCATGAACGGCCTGGGTGTCGAGGAGCGGCTCGCCGCCGCGCTGGGCACCGAACGCGTCTTCGGCGGGCTCGCGTTCACCTGCATCAACCGGGGCGAGCCCGGCGTCATCCACCACATCGAGTACGGCCAGGTCGGCATAGCGCACCTCGGCGACGACCCGGCCGAGCTCGACAGCGCCATGCGGCTCTGGCGGGACGCCACCGTCGAGGTCACCCGTCAGCCTTCCCTGCTGCGCGCGCGCTGGGAGAAGCTCTGCTGGAACGTGCCCTTCAACGGCCTCACGGTCGCAGCGGGCGGCGTGCACACCGAGGCGATCGTCACTGACCCTGCCCTGCGCGCCGAGGCGCGCGCGCTCATGGAGGAGGTCGTCGCCGCCGGCAACGCCGAGCTTGCAGCGGCCGGCAGCTCCGGGCGCATCGACGGTGACGCCGTCATCGGGCGCATGTTCGAGCTCACCGACGCCATGGGTCCGTACCGCCCCAGCACGCTCATCGACTACCTCGAGGGCCGCGCGATCGAGGTGGAGGCCATCTTCGCGGAGCCCGCACGCCATGCGCGCGCGCTCGGCGTCCCGACCCCGCGCATGGAGATGCTGGCGGCACTCCTCGCCCGGCTCGACCCCGGAAGGGGCGAGGGCTGAGGGGCCGGCCAGCCACCGGTCTCGTCTCGCGGGTTGGCAGGCGCTCCACAGCGCGCGGATACTGCCACGGCGGGCAAGCTCAACAGATGTCCGCGCACCTGGAGCAGACCCATGGCGTTCGCACACCCCGAGTTCCTCGTCTCGACCGACTGGCTGGCAGAGCACCTGGAGGACGACGACGTCCGTGTCTTCGAGGCCACCGTCTTCCTGCGTCGTGGCGACAGCGGCTTCCGCGTCGAGTCGGGGCGGGCGGAGTACGAGTCGGGACACGTCCCCGGCGCGGGGTTCCTCGACCTGCAGGGCGAGTTCTCCGACAACGACCACGACCTGCGCTTCATGATGCCCTCGGCCGAGGCGTTCGCCGAGGCAGCCGGACGGAACGGCATCTCGGAGTCGTCGAAGCTGGTCCTGTACGACCGCTCCGGCTCGGCGTGGGCCGCGAGGCTGTGGTGGATGTTCCGGTCGATGGGCTGCGAGGGCGCGGCGGTGCTCGACGGCGGCTGGCGTCGCTGGAGCGACGAGGGCCGCCCCGTGTCGACCGACGAGGCGAGCTACGCGCCCACGGCGTTCACGCCCACTGCCGACCCGGCCCGCTTCGCCGACCTCGGCGAGGTGCGGGCGTTCGTCGAGTCGGGCGGCTCCGGCGCGAGCTGTCTGATCAACGCGCTGAGCCGCGAGCAACACTCTGGCGCCGACGGCGGCGGGGCCTATGGGCGTCCCGGCCACATCCCCGGCGCGACCAACGTCCCGTCGATGGAGCTGGTCGACCCCGACACCGGCCTCTACCGCCCGGCCGAGGAGCTCGCGGGGCTCTTCGAGGAAGCAGGCGCGGACCGCGCGCAGCGCGTGGTCACGTACTGTGGCGGCGGCATCGCCGCGTCCAACGACGCGCTCGTCCTCTCGCTGCTCGGCTACGAGGACGTCGCGGTCTACGACGCCTCGATGTCGGAGTACGGCGCGGACCCCTCGCTCCCGCTGGAGGTCGACTGAGCGTCGCGCCGACCCCGCAGGATCACGCCCCAGGAGGCGCTGCATGGTGATCGACTTGCGATCGGACACGGTGAGCCGGCCCACGGACGCGATGCGCCAGGCGATGGCGCGCGCCGAGGTGGGCGACGACGTGCTCGGCGACGACCCGACCGTGCAGCGCCTCGAGGAGGCCTCGGCCGAGCGCGTCGGCAAGGAGACCGGACTCTACGTGCCAAGCGGCACGATGGCGAACCTGCTCGCGCTGCTCGTGCACTGCGGCCGGGGCGACGAGGCCGTCGTCGGCTCGGAGTCGCACATCCTGCACCACGAGGCGGTCGGCGCGTCGGCGCTCGGCGGCATCAGCCTGCGCAGCGTCACCAACGACGACCGTGGCCGTATCGACGCCGACGAGCTGCGAGCCGTCGTTCGAGCCCCCGGCGCGGCGCCGCGGACCGCGCTGGTGTGCCTGGAGAACACGCAGAACCGCTGCGGCGGCGCTGCGATCCCCCTCGACAGCATGCGCGGCGCGACCGAGGTTGCACGCGACACCGGCGCCGCCGTGCACCTCGACGGCGCGCGCATCTTCAACGCCGCGCTCGCGCTGGAGACCGACGCCGCCACGATCGCCGCCCTGGCCGACACCGTGTCGTTCTGCTTCTCGAAGGGCCTCGGCGCCCCCGTGGGTTCGGTGCTCACCGGGCCGCGCGAGGTCATCGACCGTGCGCGTGTGTTGCGGCGGCAGCTCGGCGGCGGGGTGGGGGCGGGCGGGCGGGGGGGGCAGCTCGGCGGCGGGAGGCGGCGGGCGGGCGTGATCGCGGCCGCCGCGCTGCACGCCCTCGAGCACCACGTCGAGTGCCTGCCCGGGGACCACGAGCGCGCGGCGCGGCTCGCCGATGGGCTCGCCTCGCTGCCCGGCGCTCCGGTGCAGCTCGACGCTCCCGACACCAACATCGTGTTCTTCGAGCTCGATGACGCCCTCGACGGGATCGAGTTCCGCGAACGCCTGGCCGCCGAAGGCGTGCTGTGCAGCGGCACCGGCCCGCAGCGGGTGCGGATGGTCACGCACCTCGACGTCGACGATGCCGCGATCGAGGCAGCCGTGGCGGCTGCCGCCCGCGTGATCGAGTCGATGCGCGCCGCCTGAGGCACCTCCCGCGCGTGGGCGGCTCGCGGGTCAGACCCGCGCCTCGGCAGCTTCGAGCTGGTGTGCTGCGGCCTCCCACGCCTGCATGGTGGCGTCGAGGCGGGCTTGCAGCTCGCGCTGGCGGTCCTCGTCGGCCCGGATCTCGTCGAGCGTGACGCGCGAGTAGTAGTCGTTGTTGGCGAACCGCGCGGCGATCGGGGCGAGCAGCGCCTCGACCTCCGCGATCTCGCGCTCGAGCTCCTCGACGCGGCGGGTGAGCCGCGCGTGGCGGCGACGCTGGTCCTTGGTCGCGGCGCGCTCCAGCCGGGCGTGGTGCTTGCCCGCGCCGTTGTCGCTCCGCCGGGTCCGGCGAGGCGCCGCGATGTCTGAGGAGAGGAAGTCGCCGCCGCGGCGGTCGAGGTACTCCTCGTACGTACCGGCCACGTCCTCGAAGCCGTCGGGGCGCAGCACCAGCACGCGCGTCCCGACGTTCGAGACGAAGTGGCGGTCGTGGCTCACGAAGACGAGCGTGCCGGGGTAGTCGCGGAGCGCGTGCATGAGCGCGTCGCGGCCCTCGAGGTCGAGGTGGTTGGTGGGCTCGTCGAGGACGAGCAGGTTCGGCTGACGCAGCATCAGCGCGGCCAGCATCAGCCGCGCGGACTCGCCGCCGCTGAGGCTGCCGACCGCCTTCTGCACGTCGTCGCCGCTGAACAGCACGCGACCGAGCGCCGCGCGCAGCTTGCCGAGGTCCGCCTCGCCGCTGGCGCCCCCGAGCCATTCGAGGACCGGCTGCTCACCGTGCAGCTCGTCGCCGACATCCTGCGCGAAGTAGCCGAGGTGCGTCTCGTAGCCGAACTCGGATGTCCCATCGTCGGCCTCGATGATGGTGCTGACGACCTTGAGCAGCGTCGACTTGCCGACGCCGTTGGGACCGACGACGGCGAGCCGGTCCCCGCGCTCCAGCTCGAACGAGACGTCCCGCAGGACAGCCTGCTCGTTGTAGCTCTTCGTGAGGCCGTCGACGCGCAGCGGCGTGCGGCCCGAGGGCCGTTGCTGCCCGAACGCGAAGCCCGGCGCCCGGCGCGAGGTGCGGCGGATCTCCGGCATCTCGATCTTCTCGACCTGCTTCTTCCGGGCCGACGCCTGGCGAGCCTTGGTGGCCTTCGCGCGGAAGCGGTCGATGAACTGTTGCATCTCGGCGATGCGTTCCTCGGCGCGCGCGATCTCGGCGTCCTTCTGCGTGACGGTGAGGTGCTTGGCGCGCTCGAAGGCGTCGTAGTCGCCGGTGTAGAGCCGCAGCTCGGAGTAGTCGAGGTCGGCGATCGTGTCGCATACCGCGTTGAGGAAGTGGCGGTCGTGCGAGACCACGACGAAGGCGCCGGGGAACTCGCGCAGGTAGCCCTCGAGCCACTGGATCGAGGCGATGTCGAGGTGGTTCGTGGGCTCGTCGAGCAGCAGCACATCGGGCTCTCCGAAGAGCACCTGCGCCAGCAGCACGCGCAGCCGGAAGCCCCCCGAGAGTTCGCGCATCGGCCGCTCGTGCCGCTCGTGCTCGATGCCGAGGCCCACGAGCAGTGCGGCCGCCTGCGGCTCCGCCTCGTATCCCTGTAGCTCGGCGATCGTCAGTTCGAGGTCGGCGAGGCGCTCACCGGCTTCCGGGGACAGCGTGTCCGGCGTCAGGGCGTCCGGCGTCGGGGCGTCCCCGGAGCCGCCGAGCAGTCGCGCGCGCTCCTCGATGGCAGCCCAGAGCTGCGCGCGGCCCATGAGCACGACGTCGATCAGCCGCATGTCGTTGAAGCGGAACTGGTCCTGGCCCAGCGTGCCGAGGCGGAGCGCGGCCGGCTGGACGATCGCGCCCTCGTCGGGTGTGAGCTCGCCGGTCATGAGGCGGAGCAGCGTGGACTTGCCGGAGCCGTTCGCCCCGACGAGGCCGTAGTGGCCGCCGGGCCGGAGCTGCCAGTTCACGCCCTCGTAGAGGAGCTGGCCGCCGAAGCGCATCGTGACGTCGTTGATCGTGATCATGTGTCGGGGCGAGGTCTTCCGGGGCGACGGGCCGTGCGCTGGGTCTGTCCATCTTCGCGGCTGCGAGCGCCGCGCGCGACCCGACTCGGCCGCCGGGGCGGGCTTGTATCATCCGGCGCACGTAGCGCCGCCCACCCGGAGGAGCCCCACATGGCAGCAGGAACACTCGACATCGACGCGCTGGTCGACCCCGCGTACCGCGAGGCGCTGGCCGCCATGCCGGGCCGCACGGTCGACTCGACCGATGTCCGCGGCGCCGTCGCGGCGTTCCGTGAGACGGGGATGGCGGCAGTCCCGGCCCCGCCGCGCGAGGGCGTGACCTTCGAGGACCACATGGCCCCGGGACCCGAGGGCGGCCCCGACGTGCTGGTGCGCGTGTACCAGCCGACCGGCCTGCCGAAGCCCGCGGCGGCCGTCTACAACGTCCACGGCGGCGGGATGATCGCCGGTGACGTGCCCGGCTCCGACCTGGACTGCATGGCCTACGCCGCCAACCTCGGCGTCATCGTCGCGTCGGTCGAGTACCGGCTGGCGCCGGAGCACCCGTACCCCGCGCCGCTCGAGGACTGCTACGCGGGCCTCCTGTGGTTCTGGCAGCAGGCCGACACTCTGGGCATCGACCGCGACCGCGTCGCGATCCGCGGCGGGAGCGCGGGCGGCGGGCTGGCCGCCGGCCTCGCACTCCTCGCCCGCGACCGGGGCGAGGTCGCCATCTGCTACCAGACGCTCGTGTTCCCGATGCTCGACGACCGGAACGTCACGCCCAGCAGCCACACGATCACGGACCCGCGGGTGTGGAATCGCGCGCTCAACGAGCTTGGCTGGAACGCCTACCTCGACGGTCGCGCGGGCGCCGACGACATCTCGCCGTACGCCGCGCCGGCCCGCGCATCGGACCTCGAGGGGCTGCCGCCTGCATACATCAGCGTCGGCACGCTCGACCTGTTCCTGGACGAGGACGTCGAGTACGCGCAGGCGCTCGCACACGCGGGCGTGCCCGTCGAGTTGCATGTGTACCCGGGCGCGTTCCACGGCGCACACGGCATGATCCCGGGCGCGCCGCTGTCGCGTCGCTGGAGGCGCGACGAGTACGCCGCGATGGAGCGCGCGCTGGGCGGCGAATAGGCGGCGAACCTACGCTGCGTGGCCACGTTCACGTCGGCGAGAATGCGTGTGAAGGCGCGCACACAGGCCACGTGGCCGCCCCGAGCGGCGGTATCGCGAATGATATAGTCAGTCGGCGCCATGGTGGCCGCGAGATGCGCGTCTGGCTCTCGTCCATCCGACCACAGGTACTGTTGACGGACGGACTGGTCACGCTTGATTGGCGTGGAAGCAGGGTCTTCCCAGCACGTTTGCTGCCTCGCAACTGACTGCGAGCTCACGGAGATACGGGATGAGTTGGCCCCGGACACGACGTAGCAGGTTGCCTGTCGCCGTATTGGCGATGGGTCTCGTGTTCTACGCGGCTGCGTGTTCGGGCGAGCTCGAAGTCACCGTTACGTCTAATCCGGATCCAACCGCGACGGCGAGCCCCACGCCGACCCCAACGCCTACCCCAGAGTTGACGATGGATGACCTCCTCTCGAGTGCGGCACAACGGCTCGCCGCCATGTCGTCGGCGCAGTTCGACATGATCGACGAATCGGAATCGGGGGCCGAGTTCTTCGGGACGACGTTCAAGAGCATGGAGGCAGAGGTAGCGAATCCCGACAGCTTCCGGATGCTCGTGAGCGTGGTGGCTCCGGGCCTCGGCTTTGTGAAGATCGAGATGCTGGGGGTCGGCGACCAGGCGTACATGAAGTTCTCGGAAGACGCGCCGTGGACACCCCTGCCGGCAGACCAGGTGCCGTTCAATTTCCGGGGCGTGGGCCCCACCCTGAGCGAGGTCCTCTCGAAGATGCGGGAGCCGGCCATTGCAGGGCGCGAGGAGATCATGGGTACACCCACGATCCGCATCGACGGCAGCATTGTGTCCGAAGACCTCTCGGACCTCATCACGGAGGCCGACCCGGGTCATCCCATCACGCTGAGCCTGTGGATCGACGAGGTCGACCACACGCTGCAGCAGATGAGCCTACGCGGCCGGTTGTATGACGAAGACGCATCCGAAACGAACCGCGTCCTGACCTTCGCCATCGACGCCCCCGTCAACATCCAGCTTCCGGATGTAGCTTCGGGCCCGTGAACGCAGTCCAGTCTCGTCTGACATCACTGCGTTCTTCCCCGTCGGTCGTGCTGGGGATCCTGTGCATCGGGGTCTTCTCGACCGCCCTGGATCAGACCGTCGTCGTCGCCGCGCTGCCCAGCGTGATGGTGGACCTGGAGATCCCGCTCACCGACCTGGACAAGGCGTCCTGGATCGTCACCGGCTACCTGATCAGCTACACCGTCGCCATGCCGCTGGCGGGGCGCCTGTCCGATGTCTACGGGCGGGTGCGGATGTTCCAGGCGGCCCTGCTCCTGTTCGCCCTCGGCTCGGCACTGGTGGCGGTTGCGCCGAACTTCGAGTGGATCGTCATCGCGCGCGTGCTCCAGGCGGCTGGAGGCGGCGCGACCGTACCCATCGGCCTGGCGATGGCAGTGGGGACCGTCTCGCCGGTGCAACGAGGAGTCGCCCTGGGAATCGTGGCGGCATCAGCCGAGGCGGGGTCCGTGCTCGGCCCCCTCTACGGGGGCGCCATCATCGAGTTGATCGGCTGGCGCTGGATCTTCTGGCTGGACGTCCCACAGAGCTTCGCGCTGATCGCATTACTGGCCATCCTGCCGAACCGCGCCAACGCCGGGGCGAAGATGGACTACGTCGGGGCGCTGGCGCTGGGCGGCGCACTCACGGTGCTCACGATCGCGCTGTCGCAGCGGAGCATCTTCTCGCAGGAATCGTTCGTCCCGTACCTGCTGCTGGTCCTCGGGATCCTCCTGATCGCCGTGCTGATCTTCGTCGAGCGGAGGGCGGTGCAGCCGCTGCTGGCGTCGTTCCTGTACGGCTCGAAGGCATTCCTGTCGTCCAACATCACCCAGTTCCTGGTGGGGATCGCGCTGATCATCTCGCTGGTCGCGGTGCCGCTCATGTCCGGCACGGTCATGGAGAAGGGGGCGTGGGAAAGCGCGCTGCGCCTGATCCGTCTCACGGCCATGATCCCAGTGGGCGCAGTGATCGGGGGCTACATCCTTCGGCGCACAGGGGTGCGGACCGTCACCGTCTCGGGCCTCCTGCTCATCGGCCTGGGTCTGCTGACCATGAGTACATGGGAGACCGACGTGGTCGAACCCAGGCTATCGGCGCCGCTCATCGCGGCGGGGCTGGGGTTCGGCCTGGTCATCCCGCCCATCGGCGTCAGCGCGCTGAGTGCGGCGCCGAGCAACTACTGGGGCGCCGCCGCGTCGTTGGTCACCGCATCGCGCATGGTGGGGATGGCGCTGGGGCTGGCGGCCCTCGCGGCCTGGGGCATCGAGCGCTTCTACAGTCTCACCGCCCACGTGACGGTCGGTACCACCTACGAGGAGACCGAGGCGCCCCTCATCGCAGCCGGGGTCACCGTGTTCCAGAACATCTTCACCATCGCCGGGATCCTGGCGCTCCTCGCCATCCTGCCCGCGCTTTTGATGACGGTTGAGGACGCCGAGGAGACGGAGGGCCTCTCGCCCGGGGCGCTGCCCGCCGACGTCACGTAGGGGCGAACCGGCGCGGTGCCGGGCCGCCTCGGGATGTATCGTTGGCTCGCCGAGAACAGTCGAGCATCGCGGGAGCAGGGCTCATGTCGACCAGCGGGAGCGCGCCCAGACCGAGGCGCATAGCCATTATCGGCGGCGGCGTTTCCGGGCTCGGGGCCGCCTGGGCGCTGAACCACCACCCGGACCGCTTCGACTTCCGGCTGTTCGAGGCCCGTGACGAACTCGGCGGCAACGCGATCACGGCGGACATGCCGCAGGACGACGGCAGCTCGATTCCCTTCGACATCTCCGTGACCGCCTGTATCCCCTCGGTGTACCAGCACATGCTGCTGCTGATGCAGCAGTTCGGCATCGAGCTCATCGATACGCGCTTCAGCTACAGCGTGAAGTACCGGGGCGGCGTGTACGCCCACGACTTCGACTCAGACATCCGGCAGCAGCTGCAACCCGAGATTGCGAAGTTCCAGCGCGTGCTTCGGATGCTGCACCGCTTCGGGTACCTGACCCGTTCGCGGTCGAAGTTCCTGAACGCGCTCAACCCGTTCAACTACATCACCATGGGTACGGTGCTCAACATGGCCGGGCTGTCCGGCGACTTCCGGTACAAGGTCCTGAAGCCCATGTTCGTCAACTTCCTCATGGCGACCAATGTGTTCGACATGCCCGCATCGCTCTTCACGAGGTACCTCGAGTTCTTCGATATCGAGAGCTCCACACCCATGCAGACGTGGGACCAGGGGACACGTCGTATCTACGAACACCTGTCGGCCGGCTTCGCGGACAAGATCTCGCTCAACCGGCCCGTCCGGAAGGTGTATCGCCAGGCGTCCCGCGTGGTGGTCGAGGATGAAGACGGCGTGCGGGAGGCCTTCGACGAGGTGATCTTCGCGTGCAACGCGAACCAGACGCTGATGATCCTGGACAAGCCGACGATGCTGGAGCGCTACATCCTGTCTTCGGTCCGCTACGAGAGCGAGCTCCACAACCACACCGTAGTGCACTCGGACGCATCGGTCCTGCCGGACAGCGAGGTGCGGGCACTGGAGACGCGGAGCAATCACATCGAGCAGTACGGCGCGCGGCCCGACAACTACGAGATCACGTACATCATGCACAACCAGCAGCCCTGGGCCGGCGGGTCCGACAAGCCGTGCCTGGTGACCTACAACCCGATCAGCCCCATCGATGAGGACAAGGTCGTCGAACGGCGGTGGTTCCAGCACATCGTGCACGACGTGCGCCACGTCGCGTGGCTCGTGCCGTTGTTTCGCTTCATCCAGGGCAGGCGGCGGACATGGCACTGCGGCGCCCACACGCTGGTCAACAGCCAGGAGACGTGCCTGGTGAGCGGGCTCGCAGCGGCGCGACAACTCGGCGCGGACTACCCCTTCGCCGACGCCGAAGCCCGGCGGTCATTCAACTACTACGGGAGCATCCTGTACGGCTCGAGGTTCCGCAGGGCCTCAGGCTGACGCCCCCTGCGCCACACCCGCAGGCTCAGGCGTCGACGGCTCGGGGAGCAGAGCCGGCTCGGGATAGAACTGGGCGCAGTAGGCCCGGAACATCGTGACCTCGCCGTCGGAACGGTTGAGCCGAGGCGGCGACACGTACTGTTTGCGGCTCCAGATCGCGATGTCCTGCTCGACGTCGTGCACCTGCTGGCGGGCCATGAACTTGTTCATGATCGGCGCGCGCAGCCTCATCGGGAGGAACCCCAGCCCCGCGATCCGGCGCTTCGGGTTGCGGATCTCGCGCACCTGCGTGGCCAGCGACATGTCGATCAGCGTGCCGTCGACGGGCGTCGCGAGCACCCACAGGCGGATGTCGAGGCCGATCGAGTGCTCGCGGATGTCCACGTACGAGTAGCCCAGCCCGTAGATGCTGGTGCGGGCCGTGAGATCAAAAGCCAGCTTCGCGAATCCCGCGACCTTGCGGACGCTCTGGAAGTTCCAGCTGCTCAGCAGGAGCGGACCGTCGACCGTGACCGGCTCGATGCGCTCGACGGCGCCGTAGCCGTGGACGTAGCGCAGGTGGGCGATGTCGACCACGTTCTCGGTGGTCTCCTGGGGGTGGGCGCGGAAGCGGAGGGTATGGACCTCGATCTTGCTCCAGCCGGCCTGGTCGGGCTCGTCCGCAGGCAGCCGCCATTGCGGCTCGCGTCCGTCGATGCCCCACCACGCGTAGATCAGGCCCGCGATCTCGCGCGTCTCGAAGACTCGCAGCCGCGCCGACCTGGGCGGGGCGGCGTAGGGCGTATCGACGCACTGGCCGGTGGCATCGAACTCAAAGCCGTGGAACGGACACACCAGGCGGCCGTCGCAGACGCGGCCCCCGGCGTCGGGTCCCAGCTCGGAGCCGAGGTGCGGGCATATCGACTCGGCGACGCAGACGCGCCCGTCATCGTCGCTCCAGACGATGACGTTCTCGCCCATCCAGGTCCGCTGGACGAGCCCGGCCTTGCGCACGTCCTCTCGTGTCGCGACGAAATACCAGCCCTCGGGGAATGGGGACGGGAACCCGACGACCGACGGCTCTCCATGTCGTGCCGGCATCGTTCGACGCTCCTCCCCTGGCCTGGGCGGCGGGATTGGCGGCTTCGCCACGGCCGAACCGGACATCAAGTGTACCGCGAAGCGCGGTGCGGCGGCCCCGCGCTATGGACGTGACACGGATCGTCCGCGACCCGCGATTATGATAAATGGTACGATGTTGCTCGTATGGCCCCGCGAGGCGTCCCCGACGTCCAGGGCAATCAAGCGAGAGCAACACCGATGACTCTCTCCCCCGAGCGTGTCGCTACTCAGACGCTCACCCTCCCCGAAGAACTTGTGCTCATGCTCCTCAACGAGGAGAGCGGGTACTTTCACCAGGTGCCGGGGTGGGCGCTGAACTGTGCGGTCGTCGGATCCGCGCTCGCGGAACTGTCGCTCCGGTCCCGCATCGACACGGACCTCGACTCGCTGATCCTGCTGGACCAGACAGCGACGGGCGTGCCCACCCTGGACTCGATGCTGGAAGAGATCGCCGCAGACCCAGTGCAACGCAACGCCCAGTACTGGATCGAACGGCTCGCCCCGCGCGCCGAGTCCATCATCGACACGACCCTCGAGCACCTGGTCGGCATGAACATCCTCGAACACCACGAGGGAGACTTCTGGTCGCTCGGTCCCGGAGTGTGGCAGCCGGAACTGATTCGCAGGGCCGATGGCTCCCAGGAGGGCGCCGCGGTTGAGTTCGTCCGGGGCCGTATCAGCAACGTCCTGTTCAACGACGAGATTCCCAGCCCGCGCGACATCATCCTCGTCTGCCTCATCAACACGTGCGACGTCTTCCGCTTCATCTTCATCCTCGACAATGAGTCGGAGGCGCGGATCGAGCTGATCTGCCGGATGGACCTGATCGGCCGAGCGATTGCCGAGGCGGTTACGCAGAACCTCGCGGGGCCGCCGTTCCAGCGCTCCGCCCTGACCAAGGCGATCCCGACGGTGCCGCTGCGCAAGGTCCTGCTCAATCGGCACCTGCGGAGCGGCAGGCTGCCGGCGCTCTTTGCCGAGCTCGCGCTCGAGTACGGGCCGGTCTTCCAGATCCGGCCGCCGTTCCAGAAGCCGATGATCTTCCTGGCCGGGGTGGAGACGAACCAGTGGGTGCACCGGCAGGGCCGGATGTACCTCCGCACCAAGGACTACCTCCAGGACTTCGAGAAGATCTACGGCGCGAACGGCATCCTGCCTGCGCTGGACGGCGCGGACCACTTCCGCTTCCGCAAGTCCATGGCGCCCGCGTACTCCCGCGCGAGGCTCGAAGGCCAGCTTGACGACCTCTACCGCGACACCCGCAAGCAGATGTCGACCTGGCAGGTCGGAGAGGCTATCCCCGCGCTGACGATGTGCCGGGAGCTCATTAACGCGGAACTCTCACCGCTCATGATCAGCGTCGATTCCCAGGACCTCATTGGGGACCTCGTCAAGTTCAAGACACGCGCGCTCAGCACCCACGTCCTGAAGGTACTCCCCAAGTTCATGCTCAAGACCCCGGGGATGCGACGCAAGGCCAAGGGCATCGACAAGCTCCTCGACCGGGTGCAGGGTGTCCATACGCCGGCCCAGCGAGCTGGCGAGGCCCGCGACCTCGCCGACGACCTGCTCAGCCTGCACACGAGCGACCCGCAGTTCCTGCCAGAGTCGAACCTGCGCTTCGCGCTCTCCGCGCCGCTCATCGCGAGCGTGTACCTCGGCGACGCGCTGAGCTTCGCGGTCTACGCGATGGCGTCACAGCCCGAGCTCTACGAGCGCATCCGGGCCGAAGCCGACACGCTGTTCGCCGACGGCGACCCCGCACCGGACGACTTCGACCGGGCCGCTATCGACGTCACGCACCGCTTCATCATGGAGTCGATGCGGATGTACCCGATCGTCCCGATGTCAGTCCGGAATGTGATGAACACCTGCACCGTCGAGGACTACGAACTGCCCGAGGGGTCACAGATCTTCATCGCCCAGACGGCGTCGCACTACATGGAAGACACGTTCCCCGACCCCTACACATTCGACATCGACCGCTACCTGCCCGAGCGTAACGAGCACCTCAGCCCCGGTTACGCCCCGTACGGGCTCGGCACACACACGTGCCTCGGCTCGCGGTGGATGGAGCTGCAGCTCGGCGTCAACCTGCTGATGATCGCGCACTACTTCACGCTCGAGGTGTCGCCCGCGAACTACAAGCTCAAGATCAATCCGTTCCCGTCGCTGTCGCCCAAGAAGCTGAAGTTCCGCGTTGCCGAGCAGGTGCGCGACCTGCCCGTCTGACGCCGCACCGCAGGCGCCCCGCCCAGGCATCCTCGCCGGGTAGCACCTACGCTGAGCCGCGCTCCTGCTCGTGACGCCGGTGCACCGCTTCGATGGCAAGGTCGAGTTCGTCCGACATGCGCTGCACGGCGGAGCGCAGCCGCATGTTCTGGTAGGCGCCCCAGACGGTCATGGCGGGTGGCACCACCAGGATGGCGACGACCAGCGAGTACGCGATCGTGATCGCCGCCGTGATGCCGAACTGCTGCGAGGCGGCCA